>JGI24159J19872_10007414_pt1 | contig 14379 bp, 8 predicted proteins | sample Ectturendosymbi4_FD_19872 | JGI IMG/M metagenome (IMG submission 19872) | reverse complement strand
CCATAATTGGGTGGGTTGCATGGATGAGTTGTTCCCAACCAGATGCATGGTGTCACCAAATGAAGTTGAAGAGTAAAGGATGTGAGCAGGTTACAGTTTCCCTAGTTTTCATCAAAAACTAGTATAATGTCATGTTTAAAATGAACACTACAGTCTTCGTGTTACAAAACAGTTCATTTTAAAACTAAGTTGTATAAAATCTTTAAAAAAATCTCAGCTTCACCAGGGTGTCAAAAGCTTCATGTGAGATATATGAAGATTAGCAGAAAGAATATGACAACTTGCTGAGAAAAGAGGCATGTAGGCATGGTACGGTAAAGAAAGTTTGAAAAATTATCTCTATGGTTTGCAGTAGGTTCTCTACGGGCCAAACTTAGAAAATGCATTCACAGTGTTTTGCTGCGAAACAGTCAATTGAGTAGGAAAACTTCAGTAGCAAAATCAGCTTAATTATGTTACCATGGACACAACCTAAGATTAAAAGTAAAGTGTAACTAAAGTTGTATGTGTGTGAATCGTTAACAAAAATTTTCTGATAACAAGTAATAAAATCATTGTCAAAGTAGTTTTAAGTTTTGAATATAAACTTGGTAGCACCGATGTCATTTTCAAAGACAATGTTTGAATATTCAGAACTATCAAGCAAGCTATCTTCCATAAAATGGGAAGAGGGTTGTTTTGTAACTTATTTTTCTAATTATCTTGGCATGAGTATAAGACTCATCAAGCACATTATTCTGTAATCAGCCAAATTTGGATAATAAATTAGCAGAAATATCCCATAAGTAATGACAAGCTCTAGTTAAGTAGTAAATCATCTTAATTATAGGTGGTAAGTAGTAAATCATCATCAGCACCTATGACTGGGACACATATTTTATAGTTAAAAAAGAAAAAAATTTAAATAAACCTAATGTGTCTCATTAATGAGCATGTCATGAGTGGTCTGCTGCTGCCTATATTGCCGTTATATCTGCAAATTGGCTAGATGGCAACAAGCCACATGGCTACTTTTGTTATGAATGCAGCAGCTGCGGTGACTTAATCACATGTAAAGCATTGGTTTGTCGCTAATCAAGTAATGCTGAATATGAAAATGAAAAAAACAAGAGCTTTTTGTTAGACCCAGCCAGGTATCAAACACAGCCTGCAAACTTGAGAGACACATGCTTTATGACTATGCACTCAGCTAAATCTAAATGGCTGCAGAACTTATATTTTGTCAAGAGATCATCAAGTACAAAGACAAAAATGGTGTTCTACTCAGCAATGAGGCCATCCTTGGCAGATGGGGAGAGTACCGTATTTTGTGGACTATAAGGCGCAATGGATTATGAGGCGCAATATCAATAAACGATCATTGAGTGGATTATTTTTATACATAACATGCTTTGGATTATAGGGCACATTAGTTTTCCACAGATCCATTACATTTTTCATCTTCAGTGTTTGAGTGTAACAGTTGCACGATTTCAACATCAAGCATGCCTGGATGTTTCTTGTCATTATCGGAGTTGTCTCTTTGCTGTTACTTAGCTGTTCAGTAATGATTCCAGTCTTCATGAAAGCTAGGATAACACTTGAGGCTGGTACCTTGGCCTAGGCATCTACGATCCATTGGCAGATGAGCGGCTTCATCAATACATAAGGTGCACCAGATTACAAGGCGCACTGCCAATTTTTGATAAAATTGAACTATTTTAAGTGTGCCTTAGTAGAAAAAATATGATATTACAAAGACCTTTTGAACCGAGTCACGTCCACAACACTGGACGTACAGGAGGTGCATTTGGGGAAGGAAAATATCATCACTACAGCCAAAGTCTTCTTAACTGTCATGTCGCCACAGGCTGTGATGAAATCTGGCCTGAAATGCTCGATGCCTGAATCGAGGAGTTCTTTTATTGACTTGTGTGTGTCAAGTGGTCTGGAAGGGCACTGAAAAATTGGCAGATTGGATCATCCCCATTGACAAGAAGATAGACAGGAAAGAACGCAATAACTGCTGTGGCATCTTTCTCCTTAGCCTCTCTGGAAAAGTGTATGCTAAGCGCCTTGAAAAAAGATGCCGTGAGATAATTGAACCAAAGCTAGAGGATACCCAGTGTGGTTTTGTCCAGCCTATAGCACTATAGACCAAATTTTCACTCCAGTGAATTTTTGAGAAATTGTGGGAGTATGCCAAATATGTCAACGCATGTTTTGTTAACCTTGAGAAAACAAATGACTGGGTCCTTCGGGGAAAGCTTTTAGGGAATGTTGCGGGAGTATGGTGTTGATGCCACCTGTTACTCGCCATCAAATCGCTATATTCCTGCTGAAAAGTTTGTGTCCATGTTGATAAAGGTAAATCACAGCCATTCACAGTGGGTGTTGGACTCTGACAAGGGTGTGTGCTGTTACCCATCTCTTCACAGTCTATTTGAATTGGATAGACAAACAAAGCTGAGTTGACATGGGTGTCACTGTTGGAAACTGTAAGATCAACCTCTTGCTTTTTACAGACCATTTGGCACAGCTTACATCCAGGGTTTCCAAAATACACCTGATCAGTTTGTAGCTCTGTGCGAGCCACTTAGTGGCTTTCATGGTCTTTGGGCTGAATTTTGGTCATAACCCTGCAACTAATTGCATTAGAGAGTCATCTATAGCTCATAAGAAGCAGATTTTTAAGTAGTTTCATTCTGTCCCCAAAAAATGTAAATCCAAAAATATTGATACCCAATTTTTTAATTCGAAAATACAAGACGTTCTGCATCTTTTGATGCTTTGGTTAGCTCTCTAGCACTAGCACCTGAGGAGTTACGGCTGAAACTGTGCAAGCCATGGCAGTAGTGGCTTCTGCATCCTTAACACTTCGAGAGCCTGTGTATGATACATTCGTACCGATATTTTGGCCTAAAACCAGCAGTTTTTTGGTTGCCTTACCAATGCCATAGCTCCCCCGCCGATTGCACTAGAGAGCTGTTCAAGGGCTCAAACGGATCGGCCAGTTTTCTAGTCTGCACTCGAAAAGAAATTTTTTGGTTGGGGATTGTGGATTTTTTGTGAGTGATGTCATAATAAAGTAGTTTTGGGGCCATTTTAGCTCATGTTACTTGGCCTAGGACCCAACTGCTAGACCAAAGTGTTTTGCTGAAGTTTTTATTGGAAACTAGGCTCGAGTCCGAGTCTTTTGAGCCTTTGATCAACTTTCTAGCGTTTCTGGGTCAAAATTTATGATCTAAAATAAACAAATTAATTAATTGACTAATTAGTCAAATATTTTTATTACTCTTGATCATAACTTTTGAACCCGAAACCCCAGCAGGTCATCGAAAGTATCAAAAGAGTCGGATTGTAGCCTAGTTTCCAATAAAAACTTCAGCGAAATACTACCATCTAACAGTTTAGGCCTAGGGCCAGGTGAAGTGGGCCAAGGTGGCCTAAAAGTCCTCTACTTATGACGTCATTCACAAAAAACCTGCACTCCCCAACCCAAAATTTTTTTTCAAGTGCAAACTAGAAGACTTGCAACATCTTTTGAGCCTTTTACCGGGTCACTTACCAGAGCAGAGAAATTCCTGCACAAAGCCACGTGCGTTTCAGTGTTTTATTCTCGGAAATCCCCAAAAGCGGCTGGACGCCAAAGCGTTAAAAATGACAACTTGACAGCAAAACAGACGGAAATTGTTTTGTGATAATAAAACAATGGTTTCAATAATATTTTTACTTTGAAATGCATTATCATCTTTTAGCAACTATGTTTCTTTGGAAGGAGAAAATACATCAAACTGCCAATTGGTGCATCAAAAAATCACCCAAACTACGTAGTTTTGCAGCAATTAATGTGCAAATTAAAAATATTAATTACACCCTTCATTGCACTTTCTTCAAAGTACATCTATAGTTAGTGTAAGTACAAAAATTAAAAAAATGTCAATTTCACCCGAAGAAGCTTGGCACCCTGCAAAACTCTGTCAAAATACAGCCATGGTGGTGGAAGTGTTCAGTGTTTTTTGAAATTGGTGACCACCCATATTATGCAGTATTGAGGCTTTAGGTTCATGACATGTCTGGTGCTGTTCTAATTTTATAACTTCATTTCATTTTTAGTTTGACCTGCCAGATGGCTGTGACACACTTGATATGCCAAGGCTTTACAGGGTTTGATGAGTCAGCTGAAGTGTCAAGCCAGAGCTCATTAAACTAACAGAGTAGACATTAGATGTTTGTAAAGTGAAATTTTTTTGTGTAATGCATATTTATAATTTAAGTGATTTGTTTTCTACATCGTTATTTAAAACCTTGCTCATCTGAAACTTCTAAACACAAATATTTGTAGTCCGTGAAATCAATAAAAATCTCTTTTGTATTACTAAGCTCATGGTTTATTGCTGATAACAAGTTTTCTTATTGTGTAAGCCTTATAACTGCACATGACTTTGACATGTCTTAATACTAAGTATTTGATCATAACTGTGGCATTACGCAAAGTGTATTATTTTAGACATTTAGGGTGTTATAGTGCTATTTGTATGGTGAAAGACAGCTATGCTTTTGCAGCTTAGATATTTGTGATAGCTTTGTTGTTGAAATTAATTTAGGTTTGATATTTTTTGTAGTTGTAATCTGATGAAATGTTTAACTCTATTTTCTTACCATTTGGCATTGCTGCAATGCACTTAGCCTTACGTTGCAGTACTGTGTATTGTTCTGTTTGTTTTTTTCATTACTCATTCATTTTGTTACTTATTAAGATGATGTAGTTCCGTTTCATGCAACATAGGTGATTTTGATTTTCCTCTGAAATTAATGAGTGACTGACTATAAATCAGTAGTAGTGTTACAAACTCCATATCTTGTTTTCCTCTACAAGAATGTTGTCAGCTGCATCAACAACTCCAAATGATTTTCTCTGTCATTTCTACCAGAAGTGTATTGATGGTATTTGAATTTTTAAACAAAGGATGGTATTTTACTGACTATTAGCAGACTGGTAATCATTGTGATTCTATCTGTATCTTACACCAAGCTTTGATTAGTGCTGTGTTGTGCTTCATTTTTTTGCCTTGCTGTAAAATGCCTCCAAAGAAGCAGCAGAAAGCAAGCAACAAAGCTGAGCAAAAGCGCAAAGATAAAGTTATTGAGGTTTGTTTTTTAAAGTATTGTTGAACTAAATCTCAATGGCATGTGACATCTAGTCAGATCACAGCATGAATTTTGCAATGATAAGTGGTGTGTTTTTTGTTGCTTGTGACATCTCCAGCACAAAGCAGAAAAGGAAGTTTGTTTTATGAGAGCAGTTTCATTTGAATGCTCTTTTTTGTTCTTATTTATGACAGATTGTTTTGCCAATCTTATATGTTTCACATAGGCATTGCTCAGACCTGATATTTGTTTAACTCCAGGCACTTACTACATTGATAGGGTTGATTATCATCAGCAAATAAGCCATTTATTCCAATCACGTCAAAACTTCACATCTCAATTTTGAATTTTTATGTAATATATATTTTTAACTTCCAGTTGTGAATATTTTACTTTATGCCATTGACTTATTGACAGGGGTTCATTAGTAGTGTTGCGATCAGAAAGCCCAAGTGGCAAGTGCACAGAGCTTCACACTGTGACAGCAAGCAACAATAGAGATCACTCTGTTATTGCTTGTTCGTGCCACATATATATGGGTGTTATTCTTCGCGCACATCCAATTCGTGGTAAATCACACATTCAATGCAACGCCAGCAGAGAGGTTACAACAGTAGAAAGTGCTGCCTGCAGTAACGTACCAAATAAAATAAGTGGTGGTGTAAGTTGTAAAGGAAGCAGAATGAATGTATTTGATTAGCTGTGATCCAATGATTTCAGAGCTATTCCAAATGAATAAACAGATGTATCTTTGAGCTTGTTTCCACCCTGATTGTTAAAAATTTCATGAATTACCTAGTCTGGTCCAGTTGGTTGAGTTTTTAAAAAGTATATCAATAAGCTGTATTAAGTCAAATGATGTTTATCCTTTGACTATAGTGATGTGGTGTGTAATTTGGAATTGTAGCCTACTCAGTGCACCTATGATTATCACACAGGTAGTCCAAAATCTCAATCTAGTATTCAGTAAGAAGAATGTGCAGTTTTGAAATTATAGCTGTGTTTAAAAGTTCACTATAGCCTCTTCTTTTGGTGTGTTATTGCAAACGGTATTGGTTACGCTTTTTTCCTACCATCTGTTGTTGGGTTTTCTCATTGATGTTTAAGTAAACTTATAGCTGCAGTGCTCAGTGTTTTTGTTTAAATTCCCGGTACATCACACCCACCATTATTTAGCAGGCATGAAATTAAATGGTACTGTAATCAAAGTCGAAATGGTATGTTGAACTTGAACCTTTTGTGTAGACTGTTAGCTGTGTAAACTGAGTTTATTGTCTTACACGCACTCATCCCTAAAGGATATATTCAGTAGCTTATGTCAGATTATTGCAACAGCTGATGATTGTTTTTCACAATTAGTTGTCCTTCCATGAAAGTTGGCAAATCCAGCATCTTGATTAAGAAAACTGTTCTTGACAGTTGAGTGTTCCATTTGGTGTTAGCGTCATAAGAAGTGTGATGTAAACTCCTATCCAGTCTTGTTTTTTGCTAAGGTTTGATAGGCTGTGCTGTTGTTTACAGGATAAAACTTTTGGATTAAAGAACAAGAAGGGAGCAAAGCAACAAAGATTTGTGAAACATGTAAACCAGCAAGTGAAGTATGGAGGAGATCCTAGTGCGAGGAAGGTAAATTAGAATGACCCTTGTTTTTAAACGCAGCTCCATAATTATTTATGTGGATGTGGGCACCATTGTTCTTGAGTTTCTTTACCAAAAATTATATGAAATACTTCAAATGAAACAGTTGGCTTAATTGNAGTTGATGAAAATGTGACGAAAANTTTTTTTGTTCCTTGGTTGCACAGAGGTACACACGTCAGATACTATTTCNAAATTTTTTCTGCCATCATAATTACTTGAAGCCACCAACCTTTTTGGAAAAGTTCCTTTTTGTCTGGGTGCAGGCTGATCAACTTCAGGAAAGGTGCCAATGAAATTACAAGCAAGAACCTATAAGTTTTTTGTTAGATTGGTCATTCTAAGCAAAAACATCAATTTTGTGAACGTGAACATGGTTTCTGAAGCAAGTACATTCTTTGTTTTATTATTTGGTTCTTTCAAAATGCTTCCACTGAATTTCGTTTCTGCTAGAGTCAGGTTTCTCAAAAATTTTGTTTTCTTAACTCTTGAAATTTGTCAAAGATGATTGCCTGTGGTTTCTGATGCTCCCTTTGCAGGTGGTAGAGCCTGCATTACTGAAAAAAGAAAGCAAAACTTGTCATTGGTAATGGAAACATAGGAACTGTTTTGTAAAGATTTTTGAAAGATGGAATTGAAATGAAAAATTCTTAGTGGTTTTTCTTTGGCAATCTAAACTTACAGTGTAATGCCTTGCAAGTGCAATTCCTTTTTTAATGAAATGCTTAGTTTAAACTAGTGATATCCAAACGATTAATCACGCCAGGTGTGTTGACTTGGCCTTTGGATATTAAGTCAAAATCCTGTTTTATGTTTAGGATTAGAAAAATAAGAGAGCCATGTTAAAGGCGCAAACTTCAATTTATACAAGAAAATGTTAAAAGTTCAAAAAGTAGTCTTGTAGCTGGGACTTTGCTGAAGAGGCTGAGCCGCCTCAAATACTCACTAATGTATGTGCAGTGCCATGGGTCTTGTTGAAATTGAAACCACATTGATTTATTTACATTTTCTGCTTGCTTTATTAGGTTCAGCTGGGTTTTTAACTTGCATTCTGTGTGTAGCAACAGAATAAGCATAATACAAGCACTTTTATCCGCTGCAATCGCCAATTAAAGAGGACAAAGTAGAAGTTTTCTGAAAATTATTTATAAAAATTAGCTGCTCTTCGTAGGGACTGACCTTCTCTTCAGTTTCCTGTGAGAGCTGAATCTTATCAGCCTGGTGTAAGAAAACAAGTACGTTACGTTGCTGTGCTACATTCTTGTATGAAGCAGATATTCAGTTGCATTTAGTTCTTATGCCTAAATCACTATTTTGGACTTTGCATTGCTGTCGTGTCGTTCCAAGACTTTGAGGCAGGCGATATGTCTTGTTCGTGAATTGTTTGGAGTATGTTTTGTGACTCTGTTGATCTTGTTCCATTGCTGCAATGCTATTTGCATGTTGTTATTTTTAGTTGGAACAGCAACGTGCAGACGAGAAGAAAAAGAAGGAAGCAGAAAAGAAGACAAAATCAGATCTGGATAATCTGTTCAAGCCTGTGATCCAACAGGCAAAAGTGAGCAAAGGTAGTGTCTTGGCGCGTGAAGCTAGTCTGTCTTTCGCTCAAACAATCACTATTAAATTCGGTTGAGATAGGAACAGAATGAAAACTATGAGAAAAAACAACAGAAGAGGAAATAGAGAATATTGCGATGTCTGTATGCCAGGCAGACTGGTTGCAACACTGCACTAAGGCAGGAAAATCCCTGAGTAGAATTTAGAAAATAAGCCTCCCTTAAGCAGCTGGCAATGATGGGATACATTAAAACGAAAGCGTTATGCCCAGAAAATACGAAAATTAACAAAACAGTAACGAAATCCATTGTGATGGCAGCGCTATGCAAAACGAACGAACAGCACGTTTTTTTTATAAAGAAATAGATTCAATGATTTCTAAGTTAGGCACTTTATGTTGGAAAATTTTAACTTCGTAGCGCTGTAAACTGATTTGGCTTTTTATTGTTTATTTGTGAATAAATTTACGGTTGATTTTCAATTGTCTGGCGTGCTGTTGCCAGGGTTTCCACGCGGTATTGAAAGTATTGAAAAAGTATTGAATTTCAAAATCGGTTTTCAAGACCTTGAAAAAGTATTGAATTTGGCCAAAATGTGCATTAAGTGTTTAAAAAGTATGGAAATTCTAAATGGAAAAGAAATTTGAAATATCTGAGCAGAATTTTACTGAACACAAAGCAGTTCATTACTTATGCAATGTTATGTAATATGCAAAATTGAGTTTCATGATTAAGATTTTGAAAAATGAAGAGAAGTAATGGTATTGAACTTTTTTAATGTAGTATTGAAAAGGTATCGAAAAAGTATGGAAAATGATTTTTAGAATGTGTGGGAACCCTGTATTGCTAATGAAATAGACCGCAGTATACTGTAGCCTGGGAACGCAGTCGTCACGGATTGATGACATGTACCATTGTCGAAACTTTTTTGAGGTATTTCGCTATTTAGAAAAATACAGCAATGGTTGTTATCCGCGGTTGCACTGCTTTTGGGTGTACTTTTGAAATGGAGCATTAATTTCACGCAAACTACTGTTGATTATAATATTGCAAATAACTTGATTTATCCATTATCCCCTTTGTGAATGACGGTAAAATAACATTGCAGATCAAATTGTGCCGAAAAGGTCTGTATCCAAGTTAGTTAAAAACGCGTTTACTTCTTTTTGCACTTTTGCTCGCTAAGTAGGTTAAAAATAACTTGCCTTTTGAACTGCATTTTAACCCTGGGATACTATCGTGGGTCTGATAGACCCGGGTCACATGAGGTCATTCACGTGAAACTACGGAAGCGAAAGTCGGCGCGCTTTCAACTTTTCAGTAGCTTCACATTTTTGTGTGACTTGTAAATAGTTGCGATTGCGGTCATCCACACTCTTCTAGATTTTGCACAAGGGAATGAGAACGATAGTATTAGTGTGGGGTGACGGGTCACGCTGACCCCACGTTATGGTTAGAGGAAGTTTTGCCTGTAAAAAGCTGAAACTCACTCAGTGCATGCTTCTACGGTCTTGTTAGCAGTACACAAAAGGAGAAGTTCTTCACGCCCGTAATTTTTTTTATGAGCAATTCAGTTCAGGCATGTGTGACACCTTTGCTATATTAGGCATATATGACACTTTCGATACCCTACTTACTTTTCATCAAAAATCGTATGATATTACAGTACAAAGTAACTTTGTTAGTGCTCAAACTGCTCAGCGAGACTTATATTTTCAGTGTAGTTTTTGTGATAAACTGCAGTTGAAGGAAAAGGTATTTTTTTAATATTTGAAAACCGGGTCTGTCAGACCCGATGATAGTATTAGCGTGACAAAAATCCAACGATGGTATTCAAGTAAGAGCTGATGACGCCTACCTAGTAAGCGAAATAGATACTCTGGTAAGATCATAGTATTTGATTCTTGGCTGTGAAAAGATTCCTTTCGGTAGACAGTAAGTCTTTTGAAATTGCTTTTATTTGTTACAAGCAAGAGCGTCGATTATTTTCGATTTAGCTCCATGGTTTCCTGTTTTGACAAAATAAACTCAATAAAAACGTTATTCCTGCCTTACGATTAGTTGCATCCATCATAACTGTCGCCAAAACGACAGAGCGCTCTGCGAAGGGGACAGATCACAACCGTGACCTTTTTTTTCTGTTTAGGGGCTGACCCGAAGTCGGTACTTTGCGCTTTCTTCAAGCAAGGCCAGTGTCAGAAAGGTAACAAATGCAAGTTCTCCCACGACCTCTCCGTCGAGCGCAAGGGAGAAAAGAGGAGCCTGTACGCAGACTCGCGCGACGATGAGCTGGAGAACGGTCAGTGAGCGATCACGTGTCCGAGTCGCGCAAACGTGACCGCACCAGTCGCAGTTCGCTTGAGCGAATTGAGTTGTTCGTTTGTTTTTTATAGACACCATGGACAAGTGGGACGACGACAAGCTGAAGGAAGTCGTCGAAAAGAAGCACGGCGAAGGCAACAAGCAGAAAAATAAAACAGACATCGTAAGAATGACGCGGCTGTGTATCCCAAGAGTTTGTTGGTTCAGTTGCTCGGGAGCTGTCTTGGTCATGGTACTTCTTGTTCCCGATGAGTACCCCCTACATGGCGCGTTTGCCCCAATGAGTACCCTCTACATGGCGCATCTTGTCCCCGATGAGTACCCCCTACATGGCGCGTCTTTTCCCCGAAGGGTACCACCTACATGGCGCATCTTTTCCCCGAAGGGTACCCCCTACATGGCGCATCTTGTCCCCGATGAGTGGCCCCTAAATGGCGCGTCTTGTCCCCGAAGAGTACCCCCTAAATGGCGCGTCTTGTTCCCGAAGAGTACCCCCTACATGACGCGTCTTGTTGAGGATGATTACCCCCTACATGACGCGTCTTGTCCCTGAAGAGTACCACCTACATGGCGCATCTTGTCCCCAAGTACTCCCTACATGGCGCGTCTTATCCCCGAAGAGTACCCCCTACATGGCGTGTCTTGTCCCCGATGAGTACCGCTCTATGAACTATGAGTGTGCAAGCTAAAAAACTACAAGCTTCTCGCTTTTCCGGTTTCCTCCTATAATGGCGTTGATTTGAAACAGAGTAGAAACATCTCGCAAATAACCAAATACGTGATTGTTATTCGAAAAGCCTGGTGCTGGTCATTTTAAACAAGAAGCCCCAAACAAAGTTAATACTGGCTTTGAAGTGCTGGGTTGCCAAGTATCATAGAGAAGAAACTCAAATAGCGTTTTTCTGCGAAGAATTATGAAATTAATAAAACTCACCTTAAATTCGGGCTGGGATCGTTAAAGTTGCAGCCAAAAACACAACAAAATCAGATGTGCAAGAGGATACGATATCTCTTTTGTTTGCTGCCGCTCGGTGACGCCATTGCATGCTTAAACATGCGCAGCAACGAGCTACTCCTCATGAGCAATGTTGCGGTGCCGGAGTCGGAGGTTTTTGGGTGGAGTCGGAGTCGGACTTTTTTCTCCGACACCGGAAATGCAATTGGATCATTTTTTACATCGGACTCCTAAATTGGGACTTCCTGTTGAAATTATACAGTTTCTTTTGAAACTTTTGTTGAAACAGGGATTCTTGCTGTGCACCACGACTTCCGTTGATTTTAACAGTGAAATTTAATTCCCTTTATGTTAAGGTGTCGGAGTTGGATATTTTACCTGCGACTCCGTGACCCTGCATCTGAGCGTCTCCATTTAAATCGCAGCATCGGCCACTTCCTTAAATGCAGGAATGCAACTGTCGCGCCCTTTGCTTTCACAGGTATGCAAGTACTTCATCCAAGCGATCGAAAACAAAAAATACGGATGGTTTTGGAATTGCCCGAACGGCAGTGCTTGCATTTACAGGTGAGAGAAGACCCTTGCACGTAGCGCTCGATGACTGCCCCCCGAACAAAGGTGCAACAGCTTATGTGGCCCTCGGACAAAAAATTTTGGAGACCCCCGTTATACGGCATCAGCTTTTCTCCTCCGGGCCTCACTGTCTCACAGCAAAACAAACCGCCCTAATACTTAGATTGTACGCGCGTTGTGAACTGCAATATATTGTCACTGTCTCTATCAAAAGGAAAAGAAACCCTTTATCGAAAGGGATCCTTTCACAGCCAAGAATTAGACACTGCGACCTTATCAGAGTATATAATTTTGCCTGTTGAGTAGGCATCATCAACTCTTGTTCAGATAGAATCTACATGGTGAATATAAAGTCTGGGTGCATGGTAAAAAGCACAAAGTCTGGGACCATCCTTCTCGTTCACTTACAACAATACCAACTCGATTCGTTCTTCTGTGGACAGAGCAATCATTATTTAAATAAACAAACCTATGCGGAGGAAAAATAACCTAAACAAATAAAATAGATAATGGAAACCTCTGTGTGCCCAGACTTTGCGGACGCCCTGTAGAATGCATTTACACAGGGAAGAAAGAGCTTTTCCACCAGCAGACGCTTATTCGCAGACACGCGTTGCCACCAGGCTTCATTCTGAAAAGCGAGAAGAAGGCGATGGAGGAGCAACGCGAGAAGATCTCGATCGAAGACTTGATCGAGAAGGAACGCGCGGCACTCGGCAGCAACGTCACCAAAGTTCGTCACCTTGATATTTAAGAACACGGAAATCGTGATTTGCTTTCATCCAAGACTTCTCAGAACAGGCCTAGGAAGTGCGTGGCCCTTCAAACAAGGCCTCTTCGCCAGACAGGCATTGTTGCTGTGATTTCGATGGGTTTCAACGACCCACGATTCAAATTTTGAACCATCACAGCGATGTTATTCTGGCGCCAGCGTCTTTCAGTTGATTTGGAGACCATGACCCTAACCACGTGCTGTGTTTGCCCGGTACAGTTTCTTCCTTTTCGGCCACTTTCATTTCAAAAGTTGTCGAGTCAGTAACCTTGCATCCACATTGCAGTTTTGCCTTCGTCTTCTTAGGTCAAAGTTCTCGGTTTTAATTTAAAACAGGAACTACGGTGTGAAGCCGCGTTGTCGCTCGCCTGTTTGTTTGCTTATCTCTATATATTTATGTTTTTTACGCGACGACCACTTGAATTTGAAAGTTGTTCGTTCTCACGACCCGAACGGATCCGTTCGAATGACGGCGCATCTCGAACGGACCCGTTCGAACTGGAGATGGCACGGGCCAAGATTTTTTGAGTCCCGACCGCCCACAGCCTGCAAAACCCCGCAAGTAACCAGTCTCATCAAAAGCCAGATGGTTTAANTCACCTTTTCGCGCCACCGAGTGGTTCTGCTAACTCAAAAAAGGTTTTTTGAAAGTTTTTTCATCATTGGCGGGCTGTAGCGGCCCGGTGAAGCCTAACCGCGAAAACTATTGTTAGCGCCCCACCGCTGGTTCAACCTCAGCGACCCGCCCAAAAACCGGACCATAAGCGGCCCGTGTCATCTCTAGACTTCGAACGACAGCGCTCCTATTGTACAGGTCACGTTAGAAACCTTCTTGGCGTGGAAGAAGCGAAAAAGGGAAGAGAAGGTCGCGTCGATGATGGCGAAAAAAGACAAGCGACAGAAAGACTTCAAGTCCGGCAAACTGCTCGGAGTAAGGAGTTTACGATCTTGTAGACCTTCTTTGCGGATATCCGCACTTTTCTCCCTGCGACCGTACTTTCCTTTTCTCAACGAAGCTTGTGACGTAAGTGCGCGTTCCCTTCTCACGCAATGACGTCATGTTTCATCAGGCCAGCGGACGAGAAGTGTTTGAATTCCAACCGGACATGGCCGGGGAAGACGATGACGAAGCCGATGACGTCAGGTAGTGTTTTCGACTTGGGCGCGCAATCGACTTGTGTAGCAAAGCGAAAATCCAAACGCTCTGTGGTGCGAATTGTTAACGACCTCAGTCTTGAAACAAACTTTAAATTTGCACTTTTTACAAACTGGTATTATGGCCAGTGTAGCCTTTCTACTCGTATCAAGGAAAAGAGGGCTTACAAGAGTATAATTTAGTCTGCCGGCATGTGTTAGAGGGTGACCATGTAGAAACAACGTGATCTTACCGTTTGCAGTCAGCTTTTTAAAAATATCCCTTCCAATCGTGTTTT
>JGI24159J19872_10007413_pt1 | contig 14379 bp, 4 predicted proteins | sample Ectturendosymbi4_FD_19872 | JGI IMG/M metagenome (IMG submission 19872) | reverse complement strand
GCCGCTGTTCGGTTGACATCGCTCATGTTGTTTCATTCACTGTATGTCGCTTGATCGTTCGCTGCGGACTCGACGAATAAGTTTAATAAAGCCTTCATTAGCTCACATCAGCAGCAATGTAATACTTTAGATCGTAACCTGCTATTTTGCTCCTTTTCCAGGTAGATTACGATTGTGGCTAACACAAATGCACATATCTATGCTGGAGAAGAACAGATCTTAGCTATTAGGATGATCGTGTTGAAAGAATAAGTTTAGAACGTATACAAAAACTTGAAAATGAAGATGCTGAAAAACACCTTCCACACGTGGTGGCATGAACAGAAATTTTTGAGGAATTTTATTGTAATTTGCTAACATTTTACAACAAAATAATTTTTACCATTGCTCACATGTGGCTATGCAATATATTGATTGCGAGTTGAGGGCGTACAGCTTTGAACCCCGATAATTGGTAATTAGGCATACAGACACCTTGATTTATTTACAATGGTACGTTTTAGTCTTTGCATTAAAGACTTGCTGTTTATACGTTCTTTGGGAAACACAAGATCAAATTTGGGGAAAAATTTTTTGCATCCCCAAAAATATGAATTCCCGTACACCTATGTCGCCGCGTAACGTCATTTTGTGAGTTATTGGTACGTAACCTATGTCTTAAGTGTGTCTCGCAAAGATTCTCGAAATTCATCTTTCACCTCAGCACCACACGTCATGGTAGGGCATGGACGCTCAACACAGTTGATGACGATTGAAAGTCGGTAGGTTGCACAATTATAACAAGTTTTTGCAACACCCTGTGTTTCAGCGCTCCTCGTTAATCTAATTATTTGCTGTCATCAAAATCACAATGCTTTTTTTAAACATTGCTCGCTTCTCACGATTCAATTCAAATATTGTACGGGAATTTTAGTAGTGTTTCCTTCACGAAACAAGCTTTTATTTCTCAGGCGAATTGCGATAGTTTTCATAAATTTGTTTCTGTAGTGAGGTTTGTTCATTCTAATAAACCTCTACTTCTTCGTGCGAGAGACAATTTTAATTTTTAGCGTTCTGTTTATATTTAATGTATCTTGCAATGAGACTTGGACAATTGTCTCAGACAGCAAAGGGCGCTCTTCTGAGTCCGGACTTAGCACCCAATATTATTATTATTGGAGGCAAGAAACAGCTATAATCAATAAAAAGGGCAAAGAAATCTGGAAATTTTATTATAATGAACATTTCCGTAATAAATGCAACCGTAAAACTGTTAACTATTTAACCATTTAACGCAGAAGCATGCACATATTGTCAATGTACGTTGCTTTTTTAGTTGAGCAAGTTAAACATTTATGATATTTGGACTTGCGTGACTCGCTGAAAGTTGTTTGAAGTCAGCAAAAATTTGCTAATAGTCATGCTTCAAAAATGGGACTTTTGTTCCAGTTGCCTCTCTGTAAAAAAGCCAGAGGAAATGGCCTCTGCCATGTTCTCGTGTTCCGGCGCCCTTGCTTTTCAGTAATCTTGAAAGCAAGCATTAGTTTTGCTCTTCGTGGGGGAACAATTCATGGTATTTCTCATATCGTTTTACCAAAACACGTCTGAGAGTCTTCAAATTATAAAAAACTTCAAAGATCTTGGTTACCAGATATGTCATCACAAACGCGGAAAAAATTCTTATTCTGAAGTAACCTGGAAAATTTCCCTCGCTTGTTCCTGCGTCAGTACTGGTAGAGGACGTTTGCGCCGTAGAAGTTGCACTGCTGGCATCAGGGAATTTTGTTGTGGCAGAAGAATTTGGAGAAACAGTTGTTGTTACTGTTGCTGTGGGACTGCTTGTGATAACAATTCCTTCAGTGGTTGTTGTCGGAGAGGAGATGGTGCTTGTGGTAGATACTACAGAAGACAAGAGCATGCTAAGACTCATACATGTATCAAAACACAAACAATGTGTTGAAGCCACTCGATTTGACAACCTTTCGGTGTCTTAATGCGCCTCAATTTTTTTCGCTATCGTAATTAAACCTTCAAGGTCAATCAGCTCCAGGCCCGTAGTCACAGGGGACATTCGGATGCAGTTCCCCCTCAATTTTTGTGACCCCCAATTTTTTTTTGACCAGAAAATTTTTTATTAAAACATATAATGAAATAAATCTTGCCACCCTAAAAATATTTTGTGTACCCCCGAACCTTAAGACCTGGCTACGGGCATGATCAGCTCCCCTCTGTTTGCTAGACTTACCACTATCAGAATACCTGAGACTATGACATTAAAAATTCAAAAACTTACTTCTGTTTGTTTTTTTAAAAAAACTTTGGTTTTGCTCCAACATAGTTTTTGTCTGTTTGGTTTACAGGGAGTAGATAGGTAACAAAGAACTCATCATGTGCCGACCGCATTGCAGAGCAACCCCTGCGTGATGCCAAGCGGTAACCACAAACGGAAAATCATTTATCCATAACAGAGGTGGCCGGAGTCACTTTTTCAGACTCCGACTCCGCTCCTGTTTCAAAATTTTGGACTCCAGATCCGGAATTTTTGAAATTTGAGAATCCGACTCCTGTTCAGGCTCCGGTACCATCGATCCAACTGGGAATTTACCCACGTTGTTACTTAAGAAATGACTATGCAGACTCCTGCTACTGCCAAAACTGAAAAGTGACTCCGGATCTGGGTCCGGTTTTTCACAAAGTTTTGACTCCGAATCCGGGTCCAAAAGAAAAACGCAGAATCCTGCCGGAGTCGACTCCGGCACTCCGGATCCATGGCCACTTATGATCCATAACTAACAGTGCGGTGAACCCAAGTCCCAACGTAGCGAATAATAGATGCTCATAACTTACAATAACTCGTTCTCTATTCGATAATTTTTCTATTTGTTTTATTTTGCTTTGTTCAGTATAAGATTTTTAAACCCACTACTAAGGTGAGGTCTTGCTGTACGGTCGCAAATACATCGTACTGTAATACTGGCGACCGCCTACAGTTGCTTCACCCTGTAATTAGCTCCACACTACGTGTATTTTCACTGCAGGTGCGTTGCGTCACGTGACTGTAAAAGGCTGTATCCATTGCAACTTAATGGCTCCTTCAAATCTTGTTTGTCTATGCTAGTGGTCGGCAAACTGTTGGCATCGGCCCAATTGGCACTTTTTATTGGGCCGAACAACACATTTTTCTATAATGGGCCGCGTGGTATGTAAAAGCTACAGTTCTGCGCTGGTTGCGTGGCGCAACAAAAGCTGCTGTAACAACTATCTACTGAGTATTGATTGTTTGACATTTACAAAGGTGTTTTTGTTATTACGGTTTATGACATTAACATAGCATTGTTTTGTGTAACAGATAGCTGAATACAGCATAAGTTTGAAATTGGCCTTAAAAATAAGCATGGGCCTTTAATTACGACAAAAAAGGCGTTTTGGGCCATTATATCGAAAGTTTGCCGATCACTGGCCAGTGGAGAATGGACGCAACGTGTCAGTGCGTCCATCGGCGTGTGTTCAACGCACCACCACGGACGCCTTCGTTGCCAGAGCGAAAAATTAACCGTCGCATGGATGAGGTTTGTGCAGTACTTGCCAGCATCAGGTTGAGTTCGTAACATGGCCAGGTTCATCTGTGGGAACATCTGCTGTTTGGGTGACAAATACAAGAAACTAGGGTACAAATAGATGAACAACAACTGTGATGCATAGGTGTAGGATCAGGCAATTTTTTGAGGGCGAAAAGGATATTTTGCCCGAATTTCCCCAAATTTGTCCGAAAAACTTTTATGCGACAAACTTTACCCCTACGAATTTTCTGTAGCTGTTGGTACATTACATTTTCCTTTACCATGTTGCTATACACGTTTCACTTCTCAGATAGCATTAATATTTTGTGTTAATTCAACCATGACAAAAATACGTAATAAAATATGGATGAACAATGCATAAACCTTTAAAGCTAAACGTACTTAGAATCCAATTTTTGTTTTAAGTATGTTGCATATTTAGTACATGTAAAGCTTAGTAGCTCATCTAATCACCGATTATAATACTGATATAGCCTATGCAACAAAACTGAATGGCACAATGTGTTCATCTAAACACTGTAGTTCAAATAAATTAAAAACAAAAACTTTTCTGTACTTGCCTGGCATGGACTCTACTAATATAAAGTAGGTGTCATACAGCATATACAGCGGGTGCCCTGCTATACTCTATTCCCCAGCGTGCACAATTAAAAAACACATAAAAGAAATGCCCTAATTACACCATTTTTGCCCAAGCTTTGAAGTGAGCCAGTTACTCATCAACTCTCACAAACTAAAACACGAAGTTATCAGAAATAGTTTGTTGATTTTATATATAGTAAAGTGTTTTCTATACATAATAAACATTTATTTATACATTCAATAAAAAACAGCATAATTAATCAATATTGTTAAAAACGTCAAAATTCCTTTGGCCGAATATTGTGAGATTTTGCCCAAATTTTCGACAAATCAAAACTTTTGGGGCCTTGCATTCCCAGCGCCTACATCACAGTGTGATGTCTAATCATGGAAAGGATATGCCCTTGGGTGCAATATGCCAAAGAACCAGCCTATGTAATCTTTATGCTATTTTCACCATCAGGTTAAAAGTCAATTTTCCAGTAGGCTACTGACATTATAACCAAGAAAATGGTTTTGTAGTTAGTTATAAATCCACTAACCTCGATACTGGCAAGTAGGAGATACGTACTGGTTCAGGTTTTGGTGGAAAAACAGTACAAAGACCCAAACCATAGCTCCAATTCACCAATAGTGCCACAGGATAGGCTTTCTCTGTTTGATTCTTGTGAGGATCGTCAACACAATTGAACAAATCTACATTGCAGCTATCAGATCATGCTTCACTGTTCTGCCTGATGTTGACAAAGAGTCGATGGTTGCATATGAACTTTTCATATAAACTCTACTAATTTAACTTACCGCGCAAAATTTCAACTTTTGAATTTGGAACGTTACATCATTACTGAATTTTTACCGTTACAGTGGCTTTTTACGAAGGCTTCACGGCACTGCATGACACTTCGCGACGAAATGCGTTGCTGTGAAATTCGTAAAACTCTGAATGACCACTTCTCAGAATAGAGAGATCCAAGCTACGATCGTTAGAATATCCCAGGAAAGGCTGGCGAGGTGAATCCTGTTGGTTACACCCACGGAAAAGTAACCTGGAGACCGGCGAAGAACAACGTGGCTTGACTACACATCTCCGACCTGGCTTGATCGCGCCTTGATGTGGGGCCAGCAAAGCTATCGGAGGTTGCTCAAAACGGTGAGATTTTTCGAGACCTCCCAGGGCTATTGCCCTCGCGATCCTCTTAAGAGGAAAGGCTGATGTGAAAATAAACGAACGAATGAATATAATTTGAAGTAGTTGGGCATGGAAATATTGACCGGCTATGGCTTAGCATACAGCAAACCCGTCGAAAGCAAACGGATCTCGCTTTAAGTATATCGGTTCAAATTTCCGAAAAGCCTTTCTACAGTAGCCTATTTATCGTACTTGGATCTGGTTCGTAGTTAAGAAATTTTGTAGACAAAATTTGCTCCAACAGTGCAGGACGTAAGCCACTCCTCGGTCCACGCCTGTTGCATTGGCGTCGGAAGGATTTTTTCCAATGGAGGGCAATAATGGATTTTTCCAGGTGGACAAGAAATTTCATACTACCAACTCAAAACTAAGAGAACAACCTTTTTCTACTAAAACTTTAATAAGAAAATATCAAATTTCAAAATCAAGGGGTGCCAAGACTACCCTGCCCCTTTCCGACGCCCATGGCCTGTTGATATCACCAAGCCTTTACAACGGTTTGGTATACTGAAGAAAAAACAGTGATAAAACGTAAAAATGTAAGAATATATTTTGAAGACTCCTTTGCTGACTTCTTCCCCAAATGCCAAGCATGGACCCGCCACAGACTACAGCAAGATTAAGCAACAGCTTGCGGTGCATTTTTACAAGAACGTACAACATTTTGGCTTCAAAGGTCTAGTCTCTGATGTCAAGTCCTTGGAGACAGGTATAAATTCCGACCGGTTCAATTCTGAGCAAATTTTGGTATCGACACGCATTCTGGGAGTACTTAGACCACAGCAGTGAACACACCTGAATCTGATCTTTAGCTTTCATTCAGCAGTAATCACCAGAATTAAGTATTTCCCGAATCCCAGGATCGTTTTTTACTCGGGATCGTATGTCCATCTGTCACGTGGACCTATACAATTAAACAAACTACCACGAGCTGCGTTTCGAAGACTATGAATACATCAGTTTGCACATTTTGTCACATCGTTGAACAGCTTTATCCCAACATTTAACATGGATGTTCTGTACCTTATGTTTCTCCCCCCGCAGCAGCTGCCTAATTCGTTTGTTCAGCCGTTTCATTTTTTTGTCTTCTTTTTTTTACTTTATGTCAAGTCTCCATAGAGCCAGCAATGGGCTTTTGTAGCAGGTCAACATTACGTTTATGTGGTTGACGACACAATTCTGTAGCGTTCTCTTTTTAAAGCAGCATTGCTCAGGCACGTTTGCGTGTTCCTTGTTACTAAGTGTCAGTACAATTGTGTGCTGTAACAACTAACAAGAAGGTGTGTACCACTTCCTGTATTTTATTCCTTGTTGTATGTATCTTGATTCTAACATATAGAAATAAAATACAAAAACTTATCACAAAAAATATTGGCAAATGATGATGAAAGCTTACTTCCGTTTCCTTCCGCGACATAACTTAAACTGAATCCTGCTCCTCTTTTTCCAATAAAAATAGAAGATGAAGCCACAAAAGAAATCGTCATTTTGCCTGTGTACATTACCACGGGACCACTGGGCATGGTGCAGAAAGTTCCTAGAAAATATTTAGGATATCATTATATCGAAGACAAACAATTGCCAATGGCTGAGCAGACAAGAAACAGTAGAGATGGATGTCCCGAGTTTCTGGGCAGATAAACCTATTTGTATATTGTGTCGTAAATCAGTGAGACAGGAACTTACCGATGCAACTTCTCGATTTGTAACGAAACCTCCACAATTGTTTTTGTAACATTGCTCTTTTTTATGTAGCCAGTCAAAATATAATCCCATCATTTTCAGTAAAGCTATTGTTTTGCGTATGTTGCTTAAAAAGCTTTTATTGTTTTACGACCGAAAACTATTATTTGGATCATATAGCTAGATTAAGATATGGTATCGCTCAGTTTTGGTATTGCCAAAAATGATGGCTGCGAATGTAAGAATTCGGTCAGGCTTTTTTCCTTTGCGTAGATGGCGCAGTGGACAAGGTCTTTTCAGTCTTTTTGACCTACGGGAGAACAGCTGCAGTAACTGATTTCTCTCTTGCTTTGTTCAGTTAAAAGTCAGATACATTTTCACTAACGTTGGGTTAATCACATCACTTGTCAAAAGTTTCAATCTCATATCGAAGTTCAGAACTTGGGCCACTCCTTTGTCATTGTGCAGACTTTTTCTGACTTGTCTAAATATGGCGACCCTTTATATCGGTGAAACTAACCGCAAAAATTTAATGAAGCCGTTTCCAGTTAAAAGTTGTACACTAAGTCATGAGGTTCGGAATGCAATCCTTTGTTAGCCATCTAGAAATATTCAAAAAACTTTTCTGTATCAAGGTGCGGTTCGCGTTTATTTTTTTCAAAAATATTTAACAATCTTAAATAAAACGCGTGGTGTGTGTTGCTTTTGTGTATATACCATTACAGTAAAGGTTACCTGTCGGTTTTCCTTTAGCGATTACCGTAAACTTCATCTAAAATCTAGGCAACGGAAGCTAGCAAATGAAACGGACCCAACTTTTAGGCTTAACTTATCGCCAATACAATATATACAATGTAAATCGGCCATCGATGCACGCTGGATGCTTTATAACACTGATTCCCAACCACCTTTATGAAGAATTAAAATGTTCAGTTTCGTTTATACTCGGTTTCTGCACTACTTTCGGAAGCTTACTTAAAAATGTCTTGGCTCTATATTTCTTCAGGTTTGCCGTAGTTTTCTATTTTAACACAGGAAAAACCTTTTCAATTGGTAGAACCTTTTCACGAACGATTATTTTGTTTTCTGAAAACAGTTGACATTGTAAACACTCTTCAACTAGTTTTGCGGCCCATTAGGACACCGCCTCAGCACTCACACTTTGGGAAACACTGCTGGAGAGCAAGGCTTTGGAGAGGGTTGCGAAAAAAAACATTTCTTACTTCCTGATGCTGTATAATCGCTGTCATCATACAGTACGATGTAATCGCTGCATCCACCTTCGTCAAGATCCATGTCAAGAAAGGTTATAGTGTAGGACGATGCCCCTGGAACGCGAAGCTTCCAGCTTTCCGACGCGTCCGATGTGTATCCGCTTGGGTAACCATCACTGCTGATTGTTCCCGTTGGACTGTACAAAGTCACCGATCGTTCTGCAACATTTTTAAAGTTTATGGTAAAAAATGATATTTTCGCATCAAAACATGTTATCGAAAGAAACAGTTTCGCTTTATGCAAGTCAGTGCGACGTGGGTGAGTGTGACCACTATTTAATGATCAACGGCTATCACGCTTAATTTCTAGCTTGAAAATATGGATAATATTTTTTTCAAACGATTTTTTCAGGCACAATCATCGACGTTCACCACATCTTTACAAGCTCTGACGGGACCCATTCAAAGGTGCACATTGCCTTTTCAGCTCTATTTGCGGCGTTGAGGTTGTGCATACAGCAATTATTGGCGTTCATCGAAAAAGTCTAAAAAACTCTCGAGTCAAATTTTACCATTATGGTGGATCTAACGTGATTTTTGTTTTTTGAAGAGACTGCTTCATTCCATCGTTTTTCTTCACGGATTTGTTGCTATTTTCGTAAACTACGAAGATTTGGTCGTACTATTTTAGCAAACAGTACGTTTTTTGTTTTAGCATGAGCTAAGCTTTGAAATGATTTTGCTTATTTTCGCTAATGTCTTCAGTATAGCAAAGTTTGATCATTTGTATTTACAGCGTTTTGCAGTTTTCAAATGTGCCGCAGCCTGATTGGTTTAAATATATGCAACATTATGACATTTTTGACACCATCTTGCTTTTATTTCTTGCGTTTCATAGTGTTTTGTTCAAGGTAACTCCAGTTTCCATAGTGTTAGTCAATGACGGATTTACGCATAGGTCAACGCGGGGCCCAGCGCAACTCTTTCCTATGACGACTCAATATTAACTAAAAATTTGCGAAACTGCGCAGGCATAGCTTCACAATTTACCTTGAAACGAGCGGAAATGCAAATGTCTACTCTAGACTCTTATCAGTACAGTAACAACACGACAATATTGTGCACCTGGGCGTGAGAGATGCAGGCCGTCTTTAAGAAAGTGGTTACAAAAAAAGAATCAAAAAGAAAAAAAAACGGTATATTTAATTGATGTTCAATTTTCCACTGACAAAAAGCTCGCAAAAACGCAAGACCGCTAGAGACTGCAAAACTCCGATGAATAGCAATATTGTCAGTATTGCATCCTACGTTTGGTTGTTGTTACTAGATTTCGCGCAGAGATTGCTTGTTGAGGCTCTATATGTTAGTTAAATCAGCTAGAACAGTTTCTCGTGAGCTTTACTGGGAAAAACGTGTCTACATTGGGTTTACTTCATATGGTTAGATAAGGGTGTTGCGACAATACTTTGCTGCTGTGCAAAACTTGTCTTCATGCTGTTTACCATCGGCCTATGGCGTAGAGCAGGGCTTCTCAAACTATGGGTCGCGGACCCAATTGGCTTGACAAATCAGATATAACAATTTTTTTACAAGAAAATTGAAAGTAGGACTGCAGTGAAATCTATTTCTACCGCATTTTTATTTTTGGTGCAATATCGCACTTTATGCTTTCAGTTGTTTACTATGATGCCTGCCTGAGCTATCAAATGACAATAAAAACCAGGCACAACAAGTTATGCTTTGTTACACCATGATTGGTTTAGCGTACTGACCAATATTGACCTTATTGCATTCATTCCGGCACGAAGGCGTGCTTCTGTTTAGACTCTAGGTCTACTCTAGGGGCTAGGTTAACTTTATTGGGAGCACACCGAGTAGTTTCAAACTAAAGGTAAAAGCTTCATACACAGTTTCAGAAGCACTTTTGGCTTTGATTCAGGAGAAGTTGGATCCACAAACCACACGCAACCGAAACTTTAGGAGGGCACACACCTGCCATGCTCAGGATGAGTTTGCGGAGAACGTTTGCAACTAGAATTTTCAAAACAGAGTTTAGCCTATGTCATTTTTGGACAAGAACAAAAAATGAATGTTCAGTCATTTCTGATCTAGCCATTCATAAACTCTTAGACTTTTGCACAAGATATTTGTGTGAAGCGGTATTCTCAAACTTGATAATCAAGTCCAAAAACCGATCCTTTTTGAAAAATGTTGAGAATGTCCTTCGTCCTGTGTTGTCTTTTATCAATCTACAAATGGATAATCTGTGTAAGAATTATCAAGTGCATCCATCCCATTAGTTGTGCTTGATAACTTCTATAAACTGAATTGTTTTTGTTAATTATTTTTCGCCTTGTTGTTTCCATTACGCTAGTTTTATTACTGTGTAGCTACTTTCGTGGATTGTGTGCATTTGTAGGATTTCGCCATTGACAAAGTGGATTGTGCTTGTTTGTTTCATAAAATATGTGGTTACTATTACCATGAAAAATGAGTTTACGTACAGGTAATCAGATCGACAACTAGACGATATTTTCGAGGGCGGCAACACGGTCCCACACGAAAATATATACATCGAAAAACAAACCAGCAAAACACGCTTGGAATCACGGAAATTTAACGAGGGGAACTTCTGAACTACACGAAAGAGCTATAAATTCCAAGGAAAGATCGCAATGCCATTGGTTCTTAAGAATGTAGGAAAGGCTTTTTGAACGGAGCGTCCCACCATCCTCAATCTACCTTTAAGTCGATCGTGTATAGTGAAGCCATTCGTCTGAGAAGATTAAATCAAAGACAATCAGATTTCAACGAAAGTTTAGATAGACTATACAGTAAAGCTTTAAAATCGCAGTTCCCCAAAAGGATGGCGAAGAACATTTTTAGCAGAGCAAAGGGATGGACTGAAATGAAAAATCCAGAAAAAGCAGGGTAAAGGGCGAATTGCTGGTCTGGGCCTCTGGTTTCCCCCATCTCCGCTCAGTCAAAGAGAAAGATGACTGCAGCCTAAGCTATGATTACGTATAAAAGACCACCAGCGTTAAGGGACTACTTAACTAGCTGCAAGAGAATTGCCCATGACTAGCATGCAAACCCTGAAGGTTGTTCTTCTGCGCCCTGCGGACATTGCGCCTTATGTAGCAAATATGGTAAACATCACAGCATGGTTGAAAAGGAAGATTATCTCTGCACTCCGACAGGAAGAATCAAGCTGACCCAACGTTCGTCTTGTGCAAACTATGGGATCTACGTCGCCGCTTGTTTGCTTTGCAAAGAACAATATGTGGGACAAACTAAAATTAAGTTTTCCGTTAGATGGGCCGCTCATGGGAACAACTGGTATAGATCCACAGGAAAAGAGGATGGTGCTTTGATTAAACATTACACCATGAAGCACCCTGCCATAAGTGACAATCTGCCTCTCTTACCCAATGCTATAAGGTGACATTCGTGGAACAACCTCCGTGCGAAAACCTTGACTGGTGTAAAGATAAATGGATGCATCGAATAAAAGCTTCAATTAGCTTGGACAGAATGATCTTGCCGGACATCAGGTGATTTCGAGTTTTATTTCTGATCGAGTTTTGCTTTTACATACTTTCGATTCGTTCTGGCGGACTGACTCTCAGTGTTATACCCCTAGCTTGATTTTAAGGTTTGTTTACTGCTTTTTTTGGACCCTTTACCCATGGTAGCTTTCTTTTGTTTTATTTGTTTGCTTTTTTTCATGCTTTTCTTCCGTTTATTGTTATATTCCTAATTTTTAATTTGTCCTGATCGTTGTTTGATTACGGAGGTTTTGGCTTAACGTTATTTTCCTTTTTTGTTTCATTTCTATTTGCCTTCAGTTTTAAGTGCCTTTTGATTTCACTTTATCATTGTGTGCTGGCATGTTTATAGTTTCTCTCTTGTTTTCGGGTGTTCCTTTTATTTATTCTTTTTCCTGTTCTGGAATGTTTTAGTTGATTGCTGTGCAGCATCATTCTTTTACATAAATACTGCCAGCAGTTCTCCTGTGTTTCAGGCAGGGATGTGGAAGCGGCTATTTCGTCAACCGCTTCCGCTTCCACACGTATCGCTTCCGCTTCCACTAACAAAGAACGAGGAAACGACCGTTGACCGATAAAATCGGTAAGCTGCACGATGACTTGGCCTTCTATGAAGAATGCCATGGATGCTAGTTATGCCTTTTCTCCTTCTCTCGCCCTACTGATATCGCACGTTCATTCAGACTTATAGTCAGGGCCGGATTTACCTATAGGCTATATAGGCTTAAGCCTAGGGCCTCAAGACCCAAAAGGGGGCCTCCAACAAACTGTGGTACGCATGGTCAATGGCCGGTGTATGATCATTTAGATCAAACTTCGTCAAAAATTTATGTCTTAATTATTATTCGCGAAATTTAGTTTTATTAAACTTTCGTGGTGATAACGCCAAAGTCTTCCAACGAGTTTCCATGAATATCGATATGACGGTTGGTCAAGCCGCATGCCAACTGTTGTGTCGATATACTCAAAGCACGCTGGCTGCGTCCTGCGTTGGCTGGATCGTACCGATTGTTACGTGTGACTCTAACAAAAGAACTTGTGGCTGTTCATGTTTGAAATGCATCTGATCAGTGGCATAACTGACGGGTGGCAGGGGTGCGAACCACTCCCCTCCCAAGCTAAATGTAAAAAGCGGGCCCCTACCTAGCTTGTATTTTGGTATTTGCTATTCTTTTGGTTTCAGTAGATGTTGTTTATTGCGTTTTTAGGAGTGTTTTCCGGTGATTTCGGGTTTTTGTATAGCCGTTCAATACCGGATTTGCTACTGTTTCTCAATTATCGTTAGCCAATGGGCTCCCTTCAGCTACGTTTCCCCCTGGCTCAAACTTTTAGTTACGTCACTGCACCTGATCAAAGCAAGGTTGTACTACAGATAAGAGCTGTGTGTAGGGCTAGCAGCAGTATCCTACAATAAAAACATAGTTGTTTCTTAGGTGACTGAGCAATACTTCAGTTCTGTCAGCATTTCTATCGCGTAAAGCTCGATTGGTATTTTTAGATATGATTTTTTTCCCGTTTGCAATTTCTTCAGTAAAGTCATTCAGAAATGAGATTGCTATTGAGTACTTTCGCAAGTTTGTACTGCTCCCATGCTAAGCAAATCAGAGAAGATCTTGATGAGCTTGAATAGCAAGCAAAAGCTACTTTGTCAAATGGCAACCGCAGAACTCTTCCCAACGAGACAGGGAAACAGCAAAAAAACTGACAAAAGCGCGTTTAGGTCTGATGCCTTAGATTAGTGGTTCTTAGTTTATGCAACCACGCGAAGCCTTATTTCTTAGCTTGATGGTCACTAACTGCTCAGGCGAAAGGTTCTTTTCAAGATTCAAAAGAATTAAAAATGAATTAAAGGGTCGTAGTGTTCCATGAGAGGTTGTTCGCACTAAGCAGTCGATCAGGGGCGTAACGAGGTTAGATGGCGCCCGGGGCAAGAAGCTAGTTTGTGCCCCTATGTTCGTACCTGAGGTCTTTCGAAAGTAATGTACTGTATTGAAGAGCGTACTTGTGACATTGTTGGGACTTTTTTCCTCCCGCGCAGTGATGCGGCGCCCCTGTAGTGTTTCAGCGCCCGGGGAATTGTGGCCCCTTTTCCCCCCCGTCGTTACGCCCCTGCATTCCATACATTAAAAGTAACAAACTTAGGCAAACAAATTGTAATGAATTCTTACATAATTTTGTTATGAAGAAGGCAGGACAAAACCCTTTTCATTGTTTACTGTGTTATGTTCAACCTTACTTAATTCGATGATTGTAGCTTTTTATTTCTTTATACGTATTTCAATAATGACAGCATAAGCGAAATTTAAACCAATCCAGTTGCCACGGTGGCCATTGGTGAGCTCAGCCCTTTCAAACTTAAATATGAAACGCTATAAATCAATAAAGATTTTATCAAATTTTCAGAATGTCAAGCCCCCTTGCACAAATTTAAACCCCCTATTCAAAACTTTCTGGCGACGGTTCTGGTTTTCAAACTTCACATCTCTTCACGCGACACTTTAGTTGTGTTCGATTCTTACCAGTCTGAAAAAGTAAGAAACAGGCGAATCGTGAACCTAACAGTTACAACCATTTGGGTGCGTAGGATTTCAACAATTCCGTGC
>JGI24159J19872_10007412_pt1 | contig 14380 bp, 6 predicted proteins | sample Ectturendosymbi4_FD_19872 | JGI IMG/M metagenome (IMG submission 19872) | reverse complement strand
GTTTTTACTTTGTTTTTGCCAAGCTTTGGACTGACGGCGCAATAGCTCCAGCCAAGCCGTTGCCGTCGGCATTTTGGTGGCAAAATAGACACTGCCTTCTACAAAGCCTACTGCATTCTCCTCGTGTGTTACTGTCATGATGTTACAGGAGATGGTCGAATAAGGTTTCAAATTTAAAGATCCATCGATGGTTTTGTAGCCACTGCCTTGTTACTTGGCTTTTGAGGTTGCATTATATTACGAGCCACGGTCCGGGCCGGAAATAATTTGTGGTTTAGGATAAACAGTCTGGGCCAGGCGGTTTGTTGTTACCTCTGGGTGGGCCGGGCTGCAAAAGTGCTGGCCCGTGCCATCTCTACGTGGCAGTGGCAGGTCATGTACACTCTAAGAAACTTTTCGTGCATGGTGATATTTTCTTGCATGAGTGTGGTGGTCACCGGTTTTGGTGCTGAGTTGCTTCTTGGAGGAAACGTGTTGTGCAACATTTTGATGGCGTTTTATAGGTGTTTTTGATATATGCACCAAATCACAATTGTTTTGTAAGTAAGGTTGCGGGGTTTTACATTCGGAGTTTTAGGTTTAGGGATTTCAGTTTAGGCGAAAGGTTGAAGGTTTAATGGTGAGGGTTTAGGTTTCGGCTTGTATAGGACGAGAGCTTTAGGTTGAGAACAGAACGGCCTCCAGAAAGTATTCAATAGGGGAGCTTTACTTTTGGGAGAAAGGGTCTTGACATTCTAAAAGTGACAACAAATCCACTGATTTATACAGTATAGTTTGATATTTCAGTTTGTGGGGGCTTGGAGCTTTCTTTGCGGAGACTTAGCCCAAAAAAGCTATCTCATGGCGATGGGACTGGTTGAGGGTTTTATTTTTAGGTTTAGGGATTTAGGTTAAGGTTTTATGGTTAGGGTTTTAGGTTTAGGGTTTTAAGTTTTAAAGTTTAGGTTTCGGGTCTTAGGTTTGGGGTTTTAGTTTTAAGGTCTTAGGTTTAGGGTTTTAGGCTTACACACTAATCCAAACATGTAACTTTGTTTATTGTGCTATGTCCACTTCAATCAGTCATGTTCCACAAAAGGCAAAATAGTCTCAGCAGATATTTTGCCTCAGAAGGCAAAATAGTCCTTGGAGATATTTTGCCTCAGGAGACAAAATAGGCAAGACTGCCAATTGTTTAGCGGGCCATGGGCGGGCCAGTTTGGAAAAGAATGAATGTCATCGGTCCACGGGCAGTTAATGGGCTGAATGTTGCGGGCTATGGGTGGTCAGGACCTGAAAAATCTTGGGTCTGGCTTTTCTACTATGGGCATTTTGGCGCTATGCACTCCATGAAACAAAGAGTCTACTGGAAGTAAAATCGACATCGAAGAATGAAAAGAATGCAGTGAAAAATTTGAAAAACTTTCCTGCAACATTCATGTGTCTATGAATCATTTTGATAACTTACGTGAAAAGTATGGTGAATCTATGATTACCCTGTCACGTTTTATTTATTCTATAGCGTTTTTTGATGGCGCTTTATGTAACAACAGTGTTGTAGCAGCATGAGTCATGACTGAGTTTGTAGAATGTCATTGTCTGGTATGATTTGACCCAGTTTGCATTGTGTTCTGGCTGTGTTCCTGCAGCTCTTCTGCATACTGTACGCCTGGTACAAAGGTTGCAGTACCAATGGACAAGGTCTTCGTAACACCCGGCCAAGAGTTCAGCACTAGACATAGACTTACCAGCACTTAAACAGACGCACTACTGTATCACTTGGCCATTCCCATTAACCCTATTGTGAATGCATAGATCTAGATGGTGTGGCAACAAGGCCTTCGAGAGAAATTTAACCAGGGGGTACGAAGATTGATACCGAGTGTGACCGATGTGCTGAGTTACTGACTTGGTCCAGCGAGCCAAGTACCTTTCACCTGCGAGCATTTTACAAAAACGTTACGACTTGCGGGCCACTTCCGATTTAAAAAACAACATTGATGTAGCCTATAAAACAACAGATTCACAATTTTTGAAACTAGAAAGAGAAGATACATGTGTGTGTCATTGAAACAAATTTGGTACTAGGGCTACTTTAGCAGGTTGTGCTTAGCCTGTAGATAGACAGATTTATCTTGGGGTGTTGAGTTCATTGCGCCAGATGTACTATTCAGACAACTAACGCCGGGGCACTGAAAAAACACGTGTTATGCAGTCAGGTGCCATAGCAGAAGGCCGTACCTTGTATGTTGATCTTAACAAAAATAACCTCACACACTTTTCAACAAATTTCAAATTTGAAGGTTTTTTCTGAATATTTCCGCGGGCCACCGAAAACGCTGTGGCGAGCCACATGCAGCGTGTGGGCCTATAGTTGGACCACATTGGCTTAGTAGTGTTTTTCAACATATTTCATGCAGTGACCCACATTTTGCAACCCACTTCAACCCGGTTCTTAACCGGGGGGCATGAAGAAATTCCCAAGGGGACACGAGCCCTTACATGCTCTACAACACAGAAAGTTTTTGAACAGGAATGTGTCCCTTCCAAGATTTACGCCAGTGTGAATTTTGCACTTGAGCCATGCTTGTTGAATTAGACTATGGTTTCTGCAGCTAGGTAGCTATAGGCCACCATATGATTTCGACTTATCGGCCAAAGAAAAATAGCAACTTTGCTTTCTGGCCATCCCAATGGCGACGCTCAGCTGCTTAATCTCTTAACCATGTCTTTCACTCACACTAAGTCATGTGGAGTAAGTGTTTAGCTCTACAGATAAAAACATTTTTATTTGAATATCTGTTTTATGTGAACAACCCCAATATGTTTTCCACGTATCAATGGTTTTGGTTTGAGATTCTGGAATCTTTTGCTGTATCCAGTAAATCTTGCAGGGTTGCCAATTTGGCTTTTTTGAGGTCAAATTTGTAATTTTTGGCCTTTTTTATTTTTGAAAAAAGGCCAAATGAAATTTGTCTTTTTTGTCCACATAGATTTTTTATGTCGATTTGGCAGATTTATTGATGATTTTGGCAGGTTTCTGGGCACTGGCAGATTTCTAGACATTGTTTCTGGACCCACAATGATTCAATGATAAATTTTAATTGGAAAGCCTTGGCTTTTTTAAGGGTTGATCTGGCCTTTTTCGCTTATGACTACCTGGCAACTCTGAAATCTTGCAAATGTTGCGTTTTCCATGTAATGCTGAAAAATAATATTGCACCAAATATTGTTCAAAAATTGTCAAGTAATCAGTGGCGTATAATTTTGGGTGCAGGGCTCTTATTCTTTGAACACTACAATTGCATGTTACTTTCTGACTGAGTGCTCCAACATTGAAGTGTTGTACTTTACCTAGCCTTGACCAGTTCAGGAACTAGCATCCTACTTTGCAGTTAAGTGTTGTACCAAGTGTTACGGGTTAGTGAACAATAGTGTTAAGAATGTCTGTAATCATGTGGTTCTGGTACCAACGCTGTTGCAAAACTTCTGTTAAGAATGCATCTGTAACTCTGTGATTCAGCCTCCAACGCCACTGCAAAACGTTCTGTACGTTTTATTTGATCAACCTGCGTTGTGCAGAGAGTGTGTTATTTCTGGTAAGGTTAAGGTGCTGTTGTTGCATCAGTGTCGACTATCATAGTGTGGTCCTCGGGTTACTTATTAACCCCTCATTTGGCCCTCAGTGCAATTTCAGTTTGAGGTCCCTGCCCTAAACCCTAACATGTCTCTTTTTGTATTGTACTTGTCACATGACCACTTCAACCAATCAATAATCATGTTTGACTAAAGGCAAAATAACCATGGCATAGCTTTTGCCTCATGAGGTAAAATAGACACTACCTTTTTGATATGAACTACCTGGAAGATTTCAGAGTGTTAAGAAGAGTCGGAGTTGATATTTAAACATTTTTTGGAGTCTGAGCGTGTGTCTAGCAGCGGAGCCGTAGTCTAAAAAATGTGACTATGCTCATCTCTGCTTTACACTATAGAGGGTCTTTGTTTTTGATGTTGCTGACGACCATGCGAAGCTGTTGTCAGCTACGTAGACACTGTATTACAGAAAATAGTTCTTCATTCTTGAGGTGTGATTTGGCTGCAGTGTACTTGTATGATTGTTTTGTTCTATTTTTTAGGAGGTCCTAGGTTAGAATGTATAATGCAACCCACTAGACCAGGGTTTCCCAAACTGTGTGCCTTGAAAGAGACTGAAGTGTGCCGTCAAAGTTTCATCATGCTTTGACAAAAAGCTTATAAAATGTTTGGTTCATGGAGCAGTAGGTTTTGGCCATCATAAAATAGGTGTGCCGCGACCAAATCCAGAAGTTATTAGTGTGCCATGATGAAAAAAGTTTGAAAAGCATTGCACTAGACCAGTGGTTCTCAAAGTGGGCAGAATTGCCCCCTTCGGCAATTTTGAGGAGGAAGGGGAAGAACAAAACAAAGGTGCAGTAGGGCGGTAAAACAACACAAATGGACACACAAATGGAGTGAAAATGCTCAATCACTGTTAATTGATCGTTGAGTTTGCTTCGGCTGTGACCTTTGAATTAACTTCGGCTGTGACTGTACCACAATAAAATGTCCCCCATTATTTTGAAGTTTATGAAGGTCACCAAGCTCATCCATCATGCTGATCTGTAGACCATGATGGTGTGTACCAATTTCTTCAAATAAAATTCTTTAAAATACTACCTTGTGCTTGCTTTATCAGGCTTGAAGGGTGACAACGATGTGTTGAGAGTGAAAAGGTAGTGATGGAAGAAAAAAGTTTGCGAAACACTACACTAGAATATGCTGATTGCTAAAACGTCATTGAAAGTGCTAAGAAGTAGATAAAAGTAACATACTGATATTTCCAAACTCAAGGGAATTTTTATGAAATTTTCAGAATTTCAAGCTAAACTTCAGGGAATTATAGTGAAAATTTGTGGGAACGCTGAATGCAACTTCTGTGGTGTGCTTGAGCCTACTTAGCTTTTGCTAGTTTCATTGCCTGCTGCTTACCCTGAGATACTAGTTTCCAAATCCTTGTTTTCTATGTTTTACTAAACCACCTTCAAATGCTTTTTTGCTTGTCTGACTTCCTCCAAATTACACTTTCATTTGTTCTTCACTTGTTACCATGGCCCACTAGCTGCTGTTGGTGATGAAGCTGCTCTGTTCTGATCTGTGTTGCTCTACTTGTTTTTGTTTCAGCGCTAGTGATGATAGTCTTTTTGTGTTAATATAGCTTGTTGCATCGGTTTGGATAATGGCAAACAATCATGTCAATTGGGAAACGGAATCTCTTCGCACACAAATCCGAGATCAAATGTAGGTTCATGTTATTGTTGTATTGTCAGCTATGTTATGTGGATTAACTTGTCACTGATGGCATTTTGTTTATTTCTGAGAAGCTTCACATGATTAAATATAAAACACAGATAGCATAGTTTTATTATAGATAGATGGACAGCTTTTTCCAAATTTGGGCCTGTACACATGCCACACCTATTTAATTAAGTTGCTTAGAATCAGTGCAGCGTTAACAGTAGCAAAGCAGCTACAGCATAAGGATTAAGCAACTTAGATTATTTTGAAAGCTAAACTGTTTGACTGCTGTAGCTAATAGTATAATAAAAATTAGAGATCAAGCGATATGGCTCTTTTGAGACCGATATTTCCAAAATTTGTAAATCTTGTTTTATGCTTTATCAAAAATATGATGTATTTCATGCCTTACCTTTTTGTCAAAACGTTAAAAAATCAATTTATGATCTAAAATTTTTCAAATTACAGCAATTTCAATATTTGATTAAGTTGTTAGCAATGCACTGTCTGCAGTGAATAAACGCAGTGCCATGAACAAAAAAAAAATTTTTAAATAACAAAACTATAAGAACAGAACACTGAATGAAAGAGAACTGCTTATAGAGCTTACAATGAAAAAAGCAAACACAGTGCTTGAAAGTTGAAAGATGGTGAACAATGAAAAGGTAGAAGTAAGTACCAAATGGAGTATCATGTTAAGGAGGTTGAAATTAGTACAACACTGTATTCAATTAACCATTGCCAAAAATGAAAAATTTTCCAAAATAGCAGTTAGTTTTTTGGTCTATGATAGTATGTTTGTTAACAGTTACTGTACTACATAAACCTTGTAAAATTTTGTTTTTGCATACATTTCACAAATCAGCCTTTCAGACTCTTTTGCAACTCAGTGTGTTTTCGATTTGAAAAGTCAATCAAAGTCTTAAAGAATCAAGTTTATGATTTTGATGCAATGTAACATTAAATAACTGCATGTCCTTAAAAAAGCAAACTAGATGCATTAGTTACAACTGAAGTACTGGGATTGGTATATGAAATGAAACACTTCAACTGATTTGTCAATACTCAATAGTTCCATATCCACAGTTTAAGATTGTCATGCTTAGAGCAAAGTTTTTCTGCTTTTTCACTAAGCAGCCTGGAGTAAGTTAGCTGAAGCTGGTCATCTACAATCTAGCCTCCACAAAAGTTTTTATATTAAGCAGCACTAGGCTTTAACCGATTACCACCCGTCCGCCAGTAGTAAATACCATGAAAACAAGTCACCATGACAATAGCTAAGGTGCAAGTGTATGCATTACGCATGCGATAATTATGCTACAGTAGTTCTGATCCAATCATAAACACTNCGTTTTTAGCTAGCGTTGTTGCAAACACTGCTTTTGCTGGTCATATTTAAGAAATGGACAACAGCAATTGTGATGCAACAATGAATACTGACTACCGCTTTGCTATTGGACTAATCGTCAAATCACCACTTCAACATATTTGTGAAATGTTAGAGCAGCGCTTCCGTAACTTGTGTGCCAACTCCACATACCAGCATGTTGCAACAGCTTGGATTGTGAGATCACAATTATAATTGCCATGCCTCATGGAAAATGTTGATTAACTTAACCTACGAACATGATATTTTAGCTTGCATACAGTATCAACCAGCCCACTTATACCCTAATGCATCAAGTTAAAAAAAGTAGAATCCTTTAAAGATGTTACATGCAATCGCTTCACAGCGACAGTTGTCTTCACTGGTGAGTAGCGATTGCATTTGTAACCACATTCATAATGCCACAAATGTTGCTTAACATACCGCAATTCATTTTTCATGCAAGCTTTTTTAAAAATGAATTTGCACTAAACTAGGCATCAATTGGACTTCACCTTAAAATGTGCTTATAGCACATCATGAAGTTGCACAGATGAAATGTGCTAGCCTATTTTTGAGAATTTGTGATTTGGTGTTACTGTATGTGATGATTTCATAGCAAGGTCAGAACTCATTTTTAGTGCATTTGGTGTTACTTCCTGAAACAGCACGTGAATGTAAATGTGCCACAAATAGATTTTGAATGTTTTAATAGTCCAGGCCTGGCCAAGCTGCGGCTTGCAAGCTGCATGCGACTCTTTGCCTGGTTTTATGCGGATCCTACATAACTACTGTATTTATTCATGTATAAGTTTCAAAATTTTGTACCAGTTGTTCACCTTAAAGTCAGGGTGCAACTTACACACAAGATGCAACTTGCTCACTCATTGTCTGGAAGCATGCTTGATGGCTTCGGTGACGATTCTTAAAGGTGGCCTGGGTGGGCCATAGCCCAGATTTTTGCCCCCCAGATTTTCCCCCAGTCTGGGAGCCTCAGCTCCTTAGATTTACCCCCAGATAGCCCTAGATTTTTGGCTGGTTCCCAGTTTGGCCCCCTAGTTGTGTGCTCAATCTCACGTTTAAGTTCATAGCACAGAATATTTGACGTAGTGGTACAAGTGTGTGATTGCGTCTAGTGGCATTTAGTTGTCTTTAGTGAATAATTACGCCAGGTCATTTAGCAAAATTTGCAAGCCTATGTTGGGTTTGATAAAGTTAATCATAGCAAATTAAGCTTCAAAAAAGAACAGAAAATCACAATTCAAGATAGACACTTATGTTGTCCCCTACTTCTACCTTGGTCCCGCACTGTACCCCCTACTTCTTTAACCCTTTCAGTCCCTCAAACGCCCCAAATCTTGCAGAGCTCTGCAATCCTATAACTCGCCAGGCGATTGAGCTGGAGAGCTATCCAAACCATCGATGGATTCAGCAAGTCTTGTAATCAAAATAAAAAAAAAACGTTTTTTGTTTTCAGTGGGGGGATTTCTGGAGGTGACGTCACAAAGAAGGCATGATTTAGAAATTTTGGCCTCCTTTGGCCGGCCCTGGACCCAACTGTTTGACCCACTCTTTTGGTCAAGGTTCTGTTGAAAACTAGGTCAAAATCCACGTTTATAGAGCCCTGGATTGACTTGCTAGCATATCTGTAGCCAAAATTATGGGTCAAAAACCAAGTTTTTGGCCTAATTCAAAGCTTTTCAGAAAAGGCATAATTGGCCTTTCAGGGCAAACTTTGACCAGCCATAACTCGGCAGCAGATTGAGCTAGAGAGCTGTTCAAACCCCGTAATGACTAGTGACGTTGTGTAGTTTAGAATAAAAATTTTTTAAAAAAAATATGGTTGGGGGTTTTGGGCCAGTGGGATCATGACAGAGGCATGGTTTTTGGTTAATTATATAACATCATCATCCGATCTCATGCGCCAATATTTTGGCTCGCAGTATTTTTGGATTCTAAGGCAGAATACACGTTTTTAGAGCCCTTGATTGAGTTTCTAGCATTTCTGGTTCAAAAGTTAGGCCAAAAAACAGCTAATTGGTAAGGGGTTTTCTCAATAATTTTGGGGGATTTCCAAAATTAATTGAAGTTTTTTTGCCCTATCTTGGAACCAGGAAAGCTAAAAACCCATTCGGACCCTTCAAAGTCCCGAATAGTAACCAAAAAACAGCTAAACTAAAAAAAAATGTGTGTCATTTAAATGGTTCCTGCTGGTCTCAAAGGGAGGTCGGGCAAAATGCTGACGTCACCAAAAAATAACATAAACATCCTATCATTATATAAGCATTAAAAAAAACCAGACATCCTAAATGGAAACGTCTTTTTATTGCAAACTACATACCTTCACGAGTCTTTAGAGGGTTTGAACAGCTCTCTAGCTCAATCTGTCCAAAAAAATGGCCCATGGGGATGGCATCCAGGGCCAGGCAAAGATGGCCAAAATAACCCAAAAACACTCCTACTTGTGGCGTTCCCCCCAGAAAGGCTCAAACCCAAAACAAAAATATTTTTTTTTCAATTTTGACTACAAGACTTGCTGAATCCGTAGAGGGTTTGAACAGCTCTCTAGCTCAATCACCTGGCAAGGTATAGGATTACAAAGCTCTGCAAGAAAAGTGGCGCACGTGGGACTGAAAGGGTTAATTCTAGAATCACCATTGGATGGCTCGTGTGATATTTACAATAAATCTATCTGAGCAACGGTGTGTGTGAGTAAAGAAGGGATGGGTGATCATGTGCATCCATGTGTATGATGTAGCTCTTTGTGGTAGCAAAGTAAGAAATGCGATTCTCAGCTCTGACTGGTTGTCCGCCCCTGTAATAGTACATTTTGAATGTGCTCATAGCAAATTTTGAATGTGCAAATTGCTTGTTTTGAATGTGCTAATGTTACGTTTTGAATATGCTACTTACAGCATGAAATGTTCCCAGTAACACATTTGAAAATATGTTAGTTCTCAAAGTTTAAGGATTTGAGAGGTACCACATTTGCGAAAAGCCACTTTTGGGAATCATGCCAAAGGTCATTAGTGGCATAATTGTTTGGCAATTTGGATGCAGTACAAGGTTGTTAGTTTGTAGCTGGTTTTAAAAACTCAGCAGTTAAAAACGTTTTTTTTCATGATGTTGTTTGTACTGATCCTAAGATGTGCNCGTAGGACATCATGAAACTGAATTACTTGATGATGTAGGATGAAACATTTACCTTGCTTCNGCTACATGCATTGACTCAATGTTTCATCATTGTTGTTACATTCAATCTTGAAAAAATAAGCATTTTGTCTCAATTAATTGGCAAAGGATGTAGTACACTAGGTTTAAATACTTGAAATAGCCTTGTGTTAAAAATTGGAGGCTCTAACAACTAACAGCAGTTGCAATCTTGAATTGAAGATATGCTTTGTGATTGAGTATTAAATCACTATTGAATATCTTTTTGTTGCATAAGAGTTCATATGTCTAGTTTTTGCTTTTTTTGCAGAAATGAAGCTACAAGCAAGTTTGGCGAGTATAATGGAAAGGGTGAGAAGATTGAACAAAATATTTTCCAGAAAGCACACAGTAAGGTACAGAGAGAGTTGAGTTAGCACAGTTGTGTGTTCAAGAATGCATTTGTTGAGCTTTAACTCTAGAACCCTGGTTGTGCTTCTGTTCTAAATGCATAATAATGTTTCTATTGCAAAAACAATTGTTGAATGACTTACAGAAGAAGCACACAATTTGCTAATCTTCAGGTTGCAACCTGACGTGAACCTTAGTGCAATACTACATGTTCTGCAAATTTCTCATGTGTCTTTGCCTGCTTGTGATCTGTGTTCGTTTTTGCATATCACTAAAAAAGCTTGGTTCCTGTTTACTGCTTGCTATAAGAAGATTCAGCCAGAAATTTAACCTGAGCCTGCACCTGCAATTAAGTTATTTCGCACATTATCTATTCAGCTTATGGAAATGCCCTGTTGATTAATTCGTGTATATAGAAGTTATCATTTGTAATTTTGCTAGAAAAGATCTTGTATTCAGACAGATTTTTGTTTGTGTCAGTGCAGTGCAGGTGCATAGTGCTTTAATGATGATGATTGTGCATGTGTCTTATTTGAAATAACTACTTGTCTCTGTTGAGGGTAGTTAGTTGTAATAGACCCGGTGTGGTGGATATGGTACCATTGTCTTGCTAGTATGTGGTACTTTTGTGTCCAATGTCAACCTTTTATTCCGAGTATTGTTCGAAGAAAATGTAAGTATGTAATGTATTTGAATTCAAAATATTGACAGTTAACCACCAACATGAGACAAAAAATATTGATATATATACTGGTAATTAATTTTTATGGAGGTTCACAATAAATAAATCAAATAATAAATACACTCATTGCTTTTTATTTTGATGTTGAACTATGCTAGAGACATAAGTATCCTTAAGCTGTAGCTCAAAAGTACAATCCTTATAGAAATTGTGGAAGTTAAAATGGTAATTGAACAGCAAATCGTTGTACAGCTCTAGAATTCCTATAGTTTTTTGTCAAAAATTTTTTGAGTAGTTTTTTTTAAGAAAAATTGAAGGCATCTTCTCTGATTATTCCATGGTTTGCATCTAATATAATCTGCTAGAGTAAAAATACGCACAGCGGCAAAAGTGGTGAAATGCTGGATAAAACGTGATGTTCACATAGTTTGTAGATAATTGTTGGATAATCTGAAAGCATGATCTCATCATACTACATAAAGCCAAGTTCTGAGCGAAAAAAGACATCAGGAAGCCAAGCATGTTATTAGTGCAGGCATTGAACTCCCCACTATGAATACATTTTGGCTATAACATTTATCGTATGGTGTTGTGAAATCTTACTTTGATACATTAGGTATATATTCATTAAATTGTGCTTTGCAGCAGCAAAGGATGTATAATCTTTACAAAATTTAATAAAGTTGAATTTAAACACACTATATCTTTTGTTCTCCACAAAAGAATCTATTCACCACCAAGAATCGGACACTATGGTCTTATTAGCATATATATTTCACCTACTGAGGAGGCATCATCATCAGCCTATATTCAAATCTTTGCTTTTTACCTGCTTAAATCCATAAAATTGCTTTCCCAAGGGTCTCCCATTTGCTATGTCATGTTCATTAATCCATCTCAGTTGTTCCACAGTCAAAATGGTTATCACAAATGTTCGTTAGCTTGTCTGAGGATTGCTTGACCAGCCAATCTTTCGGAAGAGATACTCAGCAAAAAGTTGTTTATTGTCAAACAATGATAATGTTAAGCATCGGCAATTGTATGTTACTATAGACACGATCTCATTTTCTACCATTGTCTGTTGTTGTTGTTGTTGAGTGGTTTACTTTCCAGCTGGTGTTTCCAACATGGGTTTTCCCAAACCTGAAACCTCTTCCTTGCTATTTACCTGCAACCTGGGTTTTTAAAATCTGCCACCGCAGGCTTTTTAGAAAATTCAGTTAAACTGATATTCACTCACTATTTTGTCAGGATTGTTCCATTTCATTGCAATAGCATGATTTTTAAGCATATTTTTTAAACTCTTGCTTTGATTTTCATTGCATCAGCACTATAAGTATTAATGCAAAACTGTATTTTAGCAATAAAAACTTGATGATTTGTGTAGTTTTGTCTTGTTAACACGTTGGGAGCCAGTGTACGAGATACTCGTACTGTGATTCTGTGAAATCAAGCCTGAGCCACTATTTTCACACCACTTTGCAACTCCATAACTTTCCAGGCGATGCAGCTAGAGTGCTGTTCAAACCCTCAAAAGAAGTGGTGAGTCTTCTAGTTGGATTTTTAAAAACTGAAAAGCTTTAGATTTCGTTTTTTTTGTGGGTGATATCATAAGTGGGTTAGGTTTAGGCATTTGGTTACTGGGCCCAAGGCCATAACCACAAGAGCTAATTTTTGACTCAAGTTTTTAGTGAAAACTAGGCTAAGACACAAATCCTTAGCGCCTTTGTGTGGCCATCTAGCAATTGTGGTTTAAAAGTTATGGTCAAAAAATCGATAATTAATTAATTACGGGATTAATTATTTGATTTATTTTTTAGGCCATAACTTTTGAATCAGAAACTTCCAGAAGTTGTAACTCCTGTTGTACAGAAAGGAGTTTACCAAACTCAGTCGTATTAGTTGCAACCATTACAGCAGTGATTCTCAAACTTTTTTGCTGCGACACCTTTGTAAACTTTGCTGAAATTGTGATGCACCAGCAATAAGAATTTAATGAAGACGCATATTATAATAAAAGTTTTGTTTATTGATAAAACAACTGATAGGAATATGCATCATTTACTGTGATGTGTGGGCTTGTTTGTTTTAACTACTAGCCGTATCTTGGAAAAATTTTTGAAACTGCTGCCTACATTTAAATGTCAAAGACTTATTAGGTATCAATATTTCGTTTTAAGCACAGCCATGGCAAAAAATCCTTCTCTGCATAAATATGATGTAACAAAAGGGATAATAATTCATAGTGCTTTTTTTATCAAAGCTAGGTATTCATCATCCAATGAAATCCAAAAATGTGTCAGGTTTCCTGAATCCCACTTTCTTTTCAGGGAACCATTGCAAGTAAGGTCAATGTAAGCATTGTCTTCTTGTTAGAGTTAATGATGGGATAGGTGGGACAAATGGATCCCAGTCACAGATTCATTTATAGCTTGATAAATTCTTTGGAAAGTACTGGGTATGTTTCAGCTCGAGCTCAAATAGATGTGGAAAAATATACTTTGTTGTAAATTTGAAGGCAACAACACACATTTATTTTNAAGCAAATCATTATGTAAAGGTACCACCAACTCTAACTGTTGGCCAGCTCCTTCTATCATTGTTCTTACAAGATCGATTGCAACAGGCAGAAGTTGTTCCTGAGAAATGGTTTGAAACTTTTTGGACTTAGGAATTCTATGTGCAACTTGGTAGAATGCTAATAATTCCTTTGTTGTGAGTTGCGTTAATTGTGAATGGTGGACACATTCCTTTTTTAGATGATTTACGTTTAACGAAAAACTACCAGGGTTTATTCACAAATTGCGGAATAACGTTAAAGCTTATTTGGTAACATGCTTTCGCTGGGAAATACCTGTTGCAAACAACAGACTAAGGTTTTTCCTCTCCTTTCTGCAACATAAATGAAAGCCCAACATCCAAGTGTCTGTTGTTATACTTCGAAGAATTTTTAGGCGTGTCATTTTCAATCACGGATTTTTGCTTAGGTTACAACATTGGCTACCTATTTCCATCCACTTTATAACTGTCAACTGTAGCTTCATTAGTCTGATGCAAATTGAATTAAAAATTTTATAATGCCTTTATTGGTAACAATAAAGACAGTTATGTGATCATGTGATATCTACTGTCAGCATGGCTGCACTTAACACTTTGAGAGCCGGCGTACGATATATTCGTACTTCGATTTCGGCCTAAAAAACAGCAGTTTTCAGTTGCCTTACCAACGCCCCAGCTCCTCCGCTGATTACGCTAGAGAGCTGTTCAAGGGCTCAAACGGATCGTCCAGTCTAGTAGATTGCACTTGAAAAAAAATTTTTGGGTTGGGGTGTGCAGATTTTTTGTGACTGACGTCATAAGTGAAGTAGTTTTGGGGTCATTTTGACTCATGTTGCCTGGCCTAGGGCCCAACTGCTAGGCCAAAGTGTTTTGCTGAAGTTTTCATTGGAAACTAGGCTCGAGTCCGAATCTTTTGAGCCTTT
>JGI24159J19872_10007411_pt1 | contig 14380 bp, 10 predicted proteins | sample Ectturendosymbi4_FD_19872 | JGI IMG/M metagenome (IMG submission 19872) | reverse complement strand
GATAATCGCTTTCATTAAATTTTAATTGTTTCTGACTGGCTATCATGGCTTTCATTTGCACCCGCCGCACAACAACTCATCAATTCATCTGACAACAATAACATACGTGCGGCGCTCTGGGCTGATAACCAATGGAATGAGGTTGGACAACCCTACAAGACTTCGTGCTAACTTGAGTCGTGGTGTAATTTTCAATGAGCCCCGGAGCAGCAGCTGGAAGCACATTTTTGGAACAGGAACAGCAGTCAGCAAAGTAACTGCAGCTCTTGCTCCTGGGTTATTGAACATTTACACTTCGACTTTTTTGGAACAAGAGCAGGTGTCAAAAAGTGACTCCAACCACCTCTGCAACACACTACACGGTGCACACATTTTCCAGTGATTAGGCAAAAACCTATTTCGAATCTCGCATCCCTCAAATCTTACCTACATCTGAACACGTGCGTTGGTCTAATATAACATTTATTGCAAAAATTTTGCAAATGTGCTTCCGAAAGAATTGAATAGTAATAGATTTTTACAGAGGAAACTTTTTCAGCATAAGCAGGTCATTCGAATTTTTTAAGGCCAACCAAGTTGAGACGAGGCCAAAAAATATCAAATAAAATTTTTTAGGCCAACCAACTTCAAACGAGGCCATATTTTTGAAACGCGGCTTGAAAAGGCTTACCTGGCAATCCTGTCAGAAGGGGGGTATAGGAGGGCCTTGGATCCCTTTGGATTTTAAAATTTGACTATTTTCCATTAAATTATTAGCGAAAAAATGTTGTTGACTTAGTTGCGAGTGGGTAAAGTGACATTACACCACTTTTTCCCCTCTTGGAAAAATGTTTTTCGCTACGCAAAGATAATCTACTATTTCCCCCCTGGAAAAAATCCTTCCGACGCCCGGCCTCGTATGTACGTCAGCAGAAAATTTGCTATCTGGTAAAAATGCATTGAGCATGCTCCATTAGCTCAAATATTTATAGCCTAACACTGCAGTTGTGNAACACCAACAGCTCCCTTCATCATCCGNGACAACGCAGCGTAGCACTGAATTACTACGTGGTAGCACGGAACTTATCTCTTACGCAGAAACATTGGCAGAATACCAGCTATCTACANCTTGGTGGAAAGAATAATTGACTATACACGGTCAAGACAATTTTTGCTCAACGGTTCAATAATTGCAGTCCAAAATTTAGAGGGTGACGGCAGGTCCGTAACCAGGGGGCATAGGGGNGAGAATCCCCNCTAAAATTTTTTACGACACCCCTAGAAAAATGTGTTGGACATAGTTTAAAAATATTGGACATTGTTTAAAAAATTTANGCCCTTCTCAGAAAGCCCCACCTGGTGTCCTAAGCTGGTTACGGGCCTGGGTTCGCTCCAGTAGCTACGTGCCTGCCAACTACTCAACTTGCCAGAGGAACAGCAGTAAACAAACACGATAGTATTTGCTTTGCGGTACTTGGCAAGAATTTAAAAAATCTCTGAAAGTGCAATGCGGGAGTTCAAAACACTCCACAAGTCCACTGCAATACCTTCTCTACATTATGAAATGTCAACCAGGCAACGTTTAGAAAGACAGGGAATTTTATTGCAGCAGGTAACCATGAACTCACCTGGAGCAACGAAAATGCCCGATGAGAGCCCATGCAACATAGAATTCCCTGATGTTATAGTAGAAGAAGACTGCATCAGTGGTAAGTCATTCATCCTCCAACATTTGTGTAGGAAAAACAAACAAACTCCTCATCGGTGAAAATTACAATTGTTCAGCATTTTTGAAAGTCTTCTTTAAAATGACAAAGCCAGTATTTTCTGTTTGCTTAAATGTTTTGCTTACGAATAGGAAAATTATAGGAACTAATGATTTTCAATTTTGGTCCACTGCGTTGGGTAAAAAACTCCGGATAATTCTCATTGTTTTCAGTGGATTGCTTTTTGAACACAGACTAATTCTACCACAAACTGTGAAGCTCTTGCGAGCAATTCATTTCCAAGCATCGAGAAAGGCTTTCTTGTGGTCTAGCACGTTAAACAAAATATGGAATGGTACTGCGTTCGTACGAATATCACAGTTGGTCTTGTTTCGTTGATGATCGTTTGGCAAGCAATTATATTCACTGTTTCAATTCTTATTCTATACTATGCTATTATAAACGTAGAAAGCAACAATTTTCGTTAAAAAAAGATATTCACTAGAAAATGTACAAATCAGCATAAAAACTAAAAATAACGATCCGTTTCTGAAATACTAGCGTTTAGTATTCCTTACAGACTAAAAAAAGCGAAAATAATGGTATAGTTTCCTGAAATGATCTAACATATGGATTTAAAAAAATTTTCAACAGGTTGCGTTGTATTCAAAAGCAACTCTAAGAAATTTTTGTTGATAAATTGTGTGCTTTCCATTATGTGGCTAATAAAGAGAATTGAAATGGTTTTAGGTTATATTTTCAAAATAACTCTTTAACTTAGACTACCTTAGGGAGTGGTCAGGATATGCCTATATTTTTCTAGTAAATACAAAAGTATTACAAACACGAGAGTTACTTCTACTGAAATAGATAAATTTGAATATAGCATTGGCATTCACAATCATCATCAAACATTTTCCTTTGCCCCTACTACAAACGAGTTCAATTTGTACAAATGGCACTTCTATTCAATTGTTCTATTTGTTTATTTATTTATAAGTCTTGCGCTTGTACTGCAAGTGAAAATATTTGTTTTATGACAAGTGTTGTTTTGTCTTTAATGAAAAATTGCAGTTGGTACAACGCAATTTCATTTTTGATCGGGTTTGTTTTCTATTTGTAACTAAACTCAAAATGCGAAAAATAGTGTTATTATACGTAATGTGAAAATTTCTAACAAACTTCTGAGAAATAAATTTAATAACATTTGGTTTTCAGTGCGTTCCTTAGCTTCCCCACCCCTGCAATAAACGATAAAAAACAAACTACTATCACGGGCCGCCTGAATTGTGCATTATCATTAGCGGGCCGCAAAATCAATTAAATTCATTCTAAATTCCTGCCTTTATGTAACTGAGGAAGAGTGACTCTCCTGAATTACTGTCTAAGTACCTGCTTATCATGGAGCTTTGATTAGACGAGATTTTCTGCTTAACTTGGTAATGAAAATTCTGATGCGGGCCATATCAAATGTTCACGCGGGCAGCATGTTCCTCACCCCTGGTTTATTGCAACACAGGTCTCATAAATCTACGCATTTATCAGAATTTGAAATACCTGTGTTTCATCTTGCATTTTATTTCTCATTATTTTGTTTCTCATTTTTATTGCTTAGATTTTGATGAAGAATGGAACAACAGAGCAGGTAGGCTTTCTGCACTACTGCATTGTGAAAGCTACTGTGTATTACTGTATGCCCATGACTCGTGCTGACTTAGTGGTTAGTCGAAAAAGTTTATGAATGAACATACCTTTCTTCCTGATGAAGACTTCAAATATGTTTGTATCAAAGAAATATTATTAAATTCCGTTGAACATTTTGGAAACAAAGGAACGCACGAAAATAAATACAAGCAGTAAGTTTAATCAATAAAACAAATCATTTAATCAAAATTTTCGGAAAGAAGATCATATCTTCAATCACATACACAACTGGTAAAAACGTAACAACTGTCAAACAATATTTTGATATCAATTTTTTCACATTTACGCATAAATTCTACAAATCTTTAGTACATTTTCGTTTGGTATTTATGTGCATTGTCAGTGTGCTTCGCCAAAAATAATTGATTGGTTCAAAGCACAAGACCATTAAAGTGTTCTAACATGTTTTACCTGCGCTTGCGCTGCAGCTCAGCAAGAAGACTGCGTCGAAGACAACACAAGGTCTTTCACCTTCAAGGATGAAGAAGCTGAACTTCTGTTTTATCCTGGATCAGAAAGTAGGCGTTACAACTTAATTGTTTTCCACAACCGTATACCTTAGTGATTTTACTAAAACTAGACACGCTTCCAAATAAAAGTAAAAAATGCGTTTTTCCTGCCTGTTTTCATCAGGTATACAACTTTTCATGCATAACATCAAAGATCAATCGCAAGAGTGCTGTCTACATTTTTATCACAATGACATTTCGGGGGCACTTAAGCTAGCAAAATAATTTGTAGTGATACCTTTCGGCTTTGTTAAAAATGTTTCATATTTTGTTGGTTAAGGATGGATTAGAAACAAACACCCGATGTTAATATGACCTTGCGATGACGAGAAAACAGTTATTTTTGGAATCGATAAAACCCACCGAGAATGTTTCTAACTGTCAGTGTTCTCAGAAATATAAACACGCAAAACAGTAATAGCATTTAAAAGTATTTCCTTGGTCAAGACAGACCATGTGCGACACAACAGTGAAATAAATGAATTTAAAAGAAAGAAATCTAGATATTTACCCAAGCCTGATGTCAAAATTACCGACCTCATAAGGCACAAGGTCGTAAAGTCTTATTTGCATTTTCAGTGCTTTCCGATGTTGTTGATCTCTCTGGCTACCGTACGAAGTGATAGCATGGACATCTGCAAAACGATTGGATAAGAAAATACCATGCTTGTGTGGACTATGACTCATATTCTACCAGAGATGATTTTGCCAATGCCATGACATTTATTGTTGGAACTTTGATGTCCTCTTCTGAGTATTGTGGCAGCAATTGCTATGCACATTGCAGCATTTCGGTGTTTCCTCATGCGCCTGAAGTGGGAAAGCATCAAGAAACAATACAACTATTGAATGGCTGCAAACATCCTACAAAATCTCACAGCAGAATTGAACCATGAGGTTATACTGGCAACCGACATCCAAGGAGCTTGCTTAGCTACCATGACGAATTAAGATCAAATACCATCAGTGATAAAACCTCACGGACGTCCAGGTTTTCTTTGCTCGAATAGCCGGTCAGGCTCATCTCGAGTTATCTATGGACACTTAAATACGGCGCGCTTGACAGACAAGCTGTACAAAATTTGAAATTTTAAACTTGTTTGATTTTGACAAGATCAGTTTTAGTTTTTTTCAATGTTGCTTGGAGCTTACTTCAGTTTTAGTTTTTCGATGTTGCTTCGAGATCCCCACCAAGCAGGGGACCAACCAGGTTGGTCAGCAGCGGACCGCAGTTGCATGTGTCAAACACTGCGGGTTAGACAAATCGTTGACCGCCAACTGAAGATTGGCAATACTCAGTGTCGGTCCTAAGGGGGCCTGGATGGGCAATTCCCCCAGATTTTTGGCTGGCCCCTGCTTGGTGCCCCCCCAGTTTTGTGCTTAATTTCACGTTCAAGTTCGTTTGATTGACATATACAGCAGATAACTTCCCAGCCAGCAAAATTTTAAACAATTTGAAGACTTTCTGCCGACAGTTCTGACGATATTCACAAGCCAATGTTGGGTTTGATAGGTTTAATCATAGCAAATCAATCTTCATTACAACGGAAAATCACCATGCAGGAGAGACATTTATGTTGTCCCCCCTGCTTTTTTCCTTGGCCCCGCAGTGGCCTCCCCAGTTTTTTCATTCTAGACTCGCCACTGGCAATATTCTTAACCTGCGTTCTCTGTGTGTGTTTGTTTGATTAAATCGCTATTATTTCACGAGGTGTGGACAGCACAGCGGTTTAGGTTTAGTCAGAGTTGCGGTTGGGCGCTGAGCCTGATAAGATTTATGTCGATATTTCGCTAGTTGAGACTAGTTGGGCTTTTCTAACATAACCAGGCACCAGTGAAGCCTCGCGCCGAGCCACAATCTGCGAACCCGATAACACGCACGATACTTCTTCAGGTAAGTGAACTGACATTAAGATTTACAACCGTAATACTTGCTTGTGGAGCAATGGGATCTGGATAAAGTGAATAACAGGTGCAGGTGAACTGGCGTGGTCATAAGGGTAGGTAAACAGCACACAATTTTTTTCTTAATAAAATTTAGGAATGGACCTTTCCGCGGGCCACACAACTTCAGTTCCCGGGCCACTTTTGCCCCACGGCGTACGGGTTGCACACTCCTGCCGTATCTAATCCGTTAAGTATGGTTTTTCTTCAAACAACACCATCAAGCGACGCATCCAAGAACTCACAGTCGATATTCTGTAGCAACCCATTGCTGCTGCAAAGCGAAGTGGAAATCTTGATTCAGAGGTAGGTGAGACTACAGCTTTAGGAAACGATGTACAGTTCATGGTGTTCGTGCGATACCGTACGACTGAGGACTACGTGGAACAATTTTACTTTTGCTGTCCACTTGCCAAACATACAGTACTACAAGAAAAGAAATGTTTAGGAAAGTAGATCCCTTCACTAAGTAACATCAGCTTTCGCAAACTTACTGCGTGTCTGTTTGTGCCGATGGTGTTTAGACCGTAATAAGAATCAAAAAGGCTATTATTTTACGAAAAAGGAAAACTAAGATATTTAGGTAGTTATTGTCTTCTTCGCCGAGAAAAAATCAAACAGCGAAGAAATTTTAAGAAGATCTGACAGATTTTAAATGATGTGGGAAAGAACACAGTGGACGCTGGTGGGAAAGAAAACACTGGTGAGATGGGGAAAGAACAAACTGGACGTTTATTTCATTTGAACATCCGTTGGTTCATGAGGAAAGGTTCTGGAGAGAGTGACCCACGCAATGCCATTGGTGCGTTATAAAAATAACAGAATTATAACTTTGCTGAACGATTCGTTGACAGTAAGTGGATTGCCAAATATTCTTATGTGATTTTTTATACGTTTGAATCAGCTGAACAGCTCCATGCACGGAAAAGGCAAAATGGTTTCAAATATGACCAAGACATCGTCGCATTTAAACTTAAAATACAGTTGTGGATCCATCGAATTGAAAATGGAAGATTATCTGCGTTTTCGGCATTAAAGCCATTTGCAGAAGAGGTAGAAATTGATTTCCGCTGGATTCGTCAAATCTTTCTTGAGCGGCTAAATACATCCCACCGACATGGATCAGTATATCCCTTCTCACAATTACATAGGGTTGCCAGATCACTTGAAATTTTTTCAAGGACATTTTGTTTTTCAAGAGATACGGTGGACTGCTTTCATGGGTGTCCACAGAGGGGGCAAAACGGGTTTTTGCCCACACACCCCATGGAAATTGGGACTAAGAACCAAAAACTGTTGGAAAATCTGATGTCAGTCTCTCGATTCCGATCAATTTTATTCTTGCAATAACACTTTATTTATCGGTGTGGCACTCACACTGCACAAAAGCCAGCTTCACTGTTCTGGTGTGATGCAATGATGAGCTTGCAGTTCACTCATGTCCACTCCTTCACCTCCAGACTCACGTTGCGAAACTTGCGACGCGAGCGCATTGTTCTATTGTTTCTCTTAGTTGCGTAACAATAACATGGCTACGAATCTTCAAGGGTTCACTTCAAGTACGATAATTAATGCGTTTTTCCGCATGTGCAAGCGCGTAACGAGGTTAGATGGCGCCCGGGGCGAGAAGGAAGTTTGCCGCCCCATGTTCGAACCTGAGNTTTTTCGGAAGGAAATGTACTGCATNAAACAGAGTACTNGTTTGTGACATTGNTGGGATTTTTCAGCGCCCTCGGCAGTCATTCGGCCGCCCGCCGCAGTGATTCGGCGCCCCCATAGCGATTCGGCGCCCGGGGAATTGTGCCCCTCTTGCCAGCCCTCGTTACGCCCCTGCGCATGTGACTGTTGACCTTAGACATCTTTGGCAGGTTATGCAGTGAGACAGTGACTGCTGACAACGGTAAGACGCGTTGTTTTATACTGTGTGAAAAGAAGCAGGGGTGAATCTGTAGCAATGCTTCCGCTTCCACAAGCTTCAAAAATCCATTATAGTGTGACATTGTGAGTGTGACCAATGTGCCTGAGTGAATGCCGGTAGCTTAATTAAGCTACGCTTATGCAGTTTCTTTTCACACAGTATAAAACTACGTGGCTTGTTAGAATACCTCTGTAAAAGGCTTGTGGAAATACGTCTTAATCGTTAAGGCTTAGCACTGACTTGTGAGAGAGCACAATTGCAAAGCTATATTCAATGCACTGGCGAGTTTTCACAATTCAACTGCTAAGTTTTTAGGCCTGCCTGATGTTCTAGCTTTAGTAAGTTCTTCAGTTGTCCAATAGTCGTGTTAAGGTACAGTGAAACAGTTTTGCCAGTGTCTAACTTTCTTGGTTTTTCACCGCTGCTGTTGATCTGAGCGTTGATTGTTCACTTATTTGTAAAAAGTGCTCGCAAAAATGGATATTAGGCAGTTTATGGAAAGCAAAAGCATTTCTGATAGCCGAAGTGTAGAAAACAATTCGGACAAAAGATTTCGGAAGTGAGTTCTGTTCAACCAGCACAGACTAATGAGGGAGCCGAAAACGTAGTTGCTGATAGTTCATGTCCATTTCAAACTCATTTGTGTGGAGTTTACAGTGATAACGACATTTATGCGACAATTCAGCAAAAGTTGTAACAGATCACAGAAAGTACACCTTTCTGGCAAACTCGTACAGACTACAGCTCCACTTAAAAAAGATTTCAAAATAGATGCGACTGGAGAGCGTGCTTTCTTGGGGAGTTTTATTTGTGGTGTAGAAACAGGAAAGCGCTTTGTGAACGTCCATTTGCATTGCAACGTCAGCAACTTGAAAATGATAAGCAAAAAGTCAATGTTTCTCCCTGGATGAATTTTTGCGGACGCCCATGGCTACTTTAACCCTTTCGGCAAGCTTTCACTGGGCAAATCAGGCTAAGCTAACCATGTACGAAATTGAAAACTAAACAAAACGTATTCAGACCACACAACCGTTTTTGAATAATTTACTTTTTACTACACGACTGTTTAAGATGGAACAAATCTACACACTGCTCTGTTCATTTACATTGCTTATTTTTTATTCTTGAATGTTCAATGTAATCAACAGTTCAAAAATGAGCAGTTTCAAAACTATTCAAGAATTTTCAAGGACGCCGGAACATTTTCAAGGACAACAAGATGTTTTTCAAGGGTCAAGGACAAAACAAGTTTTGACAGCAAATTCAAGAACAATTCTTGGCGCTCAAGGACGTCTGGCAACCTTACAATTACATCAAAAACATGCGAAGCCCTTTTGAGGTGCCAGAGCTACAGATTTATTGTGAAGTCGATTGCATTGCTGAACCCTTGATTGAGCTGCAAAGTCGACAGCTGTGGAGTCTTATTCAATTTTGAGTGGATGTCCAGACAGTGGAATCAAATCTCTCTGATCTGTGTCGGCAGGTGAAAAAAGCTCTTTTTCTTTTTCCAACACATACCGTTGTGAAGCTATTTTTCAACGATATGATTATTTTTTAAATCAAGCACCGAAACCAACCTCAACCAGAAGACGACATCAGGTGATGTGCGTTGACGACCACAAGCCCTTATTTCGACAAACCGGTGAAACAAACTCAGAGACAAGATTCTCATTGAAATTTGTGAATGTGGACGATGAACCGAATTTGCTAAAACTAGTCTTTGTACGAGACCCATTCTCGTAGCCTTAATCTACCTTGAGTCCGTGAAGATTTATACTGGTCCGAAAATAGTCCGTGGCTTGAAAAGGTTGAGAACCACTGGTCTAGAAGCTCAAACTTTGGCTAAGAAGTGATTTAGTTTCAAAGTCTTATTCATTGCGCCATAGTCACTGTTTAGCAACAATAGCGTTCATTCTAGATATTTATTTGTGATGACATGTATTGTGCCGGTTCAATCACAGTTACACTGAGCCTCACGTTTTCATCAATAATTTCCCTTTACCTTGCCGGCGAGCCAACAATCAGCTTGTCAAGATATTAGACTTCGACCTGCTGTTCATAAGCTCAGTGTTTCAACTTTCATCTGATGTTAATTTCCACCCTATCCTACAGTAAATTATTTGAAATCATTCAACTGCAATGAGATGAGTCAGCAGCAAAATCTAACGTAAGTAGCGAGATGCTTTTAATTTTGCAAGTTCTGAGAGAATTGACACTGCCATTACTTGCAGATACCAAGATAGCTTGCACAGGGGTGGATATTAAAATTTAGGGGCAAGCTCTCAGAAATAGGCCCCAAAATATCGCCATTGCGAAAGGTAGATGTGGGATTTCGTGGATAAAAGAGTTAAGCTTGTTTCACATTTCAATTTATGAACTAAATTCAAGAGCGTAAGATACATACGAAAGGAACAAAAGTTTGTAAAGTTTTGCAGCTGGACACTTGAAAGCTGCCTCCTTTGGCACATTTTCCCATCTTTGCTTTATTTTGAGAAACATATGACTTCCTTCAGAGCTTCTGTGGCTATAGAGTGGTACATAACCTTTTCAACTAAACAATGGTGCAAAGCTCTAAAAGAGGGTCACCGTATCTCTGAAAAAGAGGGGCCCGAGGCGACTGCCTCGTTATCCTTTCCTAATATCCATCCCTGAGTTTGCAATCTGTCTTGTTGACAAAATGCATGTGAATAAAATGAAACTAAATTTGAATTTTTTCCCATTAGGGCTTCAAATTCCGCAGACACGTTATTGTATTTTCTATAAGCCCGTGATTTGTACAAATTACATTACGTGCAGTGCTAAGCTATCTTTACATGAATCTGAGCGTGGTCAATAAGTTTTGTAATACTGGAGTTACGATTGTGTTCAGGGACGCCGGTACATCGGTAGGGCTTTTAAGTACTTTTAAGTGTTTGTAAGTACTGCAGCTTATTGCATATAAGAACGTATGCATTTTTCGTTTCCTTGATTCTCGAAGCAGTAGGGTTTATTGTAATAATGCTGCTAAAGTGATAACGTGTGTTGCCGACGTTGTTTTCGGACAATAAGGCCTAACCGAGCAGTTCATTCGATGCGCTTTTTCTATGACAGCGTTTCTCTTTACAATATAGTCCTCGTCTCCAAGTGAGCTCTCCACTTTGAACGTGCTCTTTCTGTGAGAGCATTCTCTTTTATACCATGCTTTCCTCTGACACACTTCAGCGCCATATATGCATGCAGATTTAGCTATCTCTGCGCAGAGATAGCTAAATATGTGCAGAGATAGCTAAATATGCGCAGAGATAACTAAACCTGCGCAGAGATAGCTATCTCTGTGCAGAGATAACTAAATATGTGCAAAGATAGCTATCCCTGCACAGAGATAGCTATCTCTGTGCAGAGATAGCTAGATGCGCACAGAGATAACTAGATGCGCACAGAGATAGCTATCTCTGCGCATAGACAGTTATATATGCGCAGAGATAGCAGTTTTTGCGCTAAATCTGTCCGATACAATTTCTTTTACGAACGGCGCCCCATAACTAGCATCAGAACAGGTACATCGAGGACTCCAGATAAACAGCTCAAGTGACGACATAATGCTTATTCTCACTGTAGGTTACATTTGTTACATCACAATTAGCGGTGGCAGTAGCCAGCATAGTGCAGTAGTGCTGTTTGACTTGTATGTTGCAGCAAGTGAACGTAGTCACAGGTTAGATTAGTACTCTTCAAATGGGGAACCTTATAGTTTTTAATTGTCGTTTGGAATAGTCTCCAACACCCATAATAATCTGTGTATAACGTTTGTTATTGTAGGTAATTTTGATGAAATAATAACAAGAAGTGGGTTGATTCTGTTTAGTTTGCAACTGAAATTAAGAGAACGAAAAGAAACAAACAATTTGTAACAAGTGAAAGCATAAGCGTACAGCATGGGGATGCACGGGATGCGGTCGCATCCCCAACGCTGAAAAATTGGCCATTATTCGGGCAAAAATTTTCAAAATTTGGGCAAAGTATACAGCTGTATTCACATGTGAGTGAGGTCGTGTCTTATTTTCCAAACTAAAGCAAAATTATAACCAAATCAACGCCAAAATGATGACAAAAACGGCAGAATAGTCTGAGACTATTTTTCCATTCTTTTTGCCCCTCATGGCAAAATCGACACTGCCCTTGAGTGAACTGGAATCATGTGGTAATTCCAGCAGCCTTCATCAAATTCGGGCCAACTAAAATACTTTATTAAAGTTTTGGGTATAATTAGAAATATTTGAGTAAAATAGAACCATTTGGGTAAAGTATAACAGCTTCAATTAAATCTGGGCACATAAGAAAAGCTTCAATCAAACTTGGGTGAAAACAAAAACATTTAGATAAATTGGAAACACTTGGGTGAAGTCCATCAGTCAAATCAAACTTTGCCGATTTGCAACAGCTTCATTCAATTGTGGGCAACTTCAAGCAGTCTTCTTCAAAGATGGGTTATATAGAAAAGCTCCATTAAAATTTTAGTACGTTTAGAAATGTCTGCTTGAATTATAGGAGTTTTATTCAAATTTGGATAAAAGCAAAATCATTTCGGTATAGTTTAACAATCTTAATAAAATTAGAGCAAATTGGGACAACTTCATTCAAATTTGGGTGAAGTTAAAAATGTTTCCATAAATTGGATAAATTTCCATAAATTGGAAACATTTGGGCAAATTCCAACAGCCTTAATCATATTTGGGAAATTGAAACAGCTTCATTCAAACTTGGGTACAATTCGAGCCATCTGGGCCAATTGGAAGAGTGTCATTCAGATTTACATAATTTATAAATATTTGAGCAAATTACAACAGCCCAAATCAAAATTGGGCCAACTGAAACAACTTCATTCAAATTTGGGTAGAGTTAGAAACATTTTAAATTTAGGAACATGTAGTCACTACATGGTAACTTGGTAACTCACCATTCCAACTAACCCTAATTTTTGTAAACCTCAAATTGGTGATGCTGCAAAGTGTACAACTAAAATGTAGCTGTAGTTGCAAAACGTTTTAAGGTAGTAATGTGGTGTATCTGTGAAATGATAGTGTGAAGTTTTCGCGTTTCAAACTTGCTTGATGTTGTGAGATTTGCAAGTGCAAATCTGTTTCCATGAAGCATTCATAAACAGAATTAACTACGTAACTGCAGCTGTAATATGTTGCGTGGTACTAATGTAGCTGTGATTTTATACTGTTTAGGTTTAATATTTTCCGTTTGTTTCATGCAATGAATTGCATATGTTGAGTCCTGCCAAATTTGATTGTTTCAATTTAATGCTGTGAAGTGAAGTTTTCATGAAGAGCAGCAACTGTACTATTTATTGTACTGCATAATTCACTTATGCTAATGCAGTGCAGTGAAGCACTGCCATTTTTATGAAATATTCTTGTTGAGGTTAAAAGTAATTTGTCATTGGAAATATGCATTTCTACACAATTTAGTAGTTGATCATACAGGCTGCAGTGTTTGCGTGTATCAGTCTCATATTGCTATTTTGTCTTAGCGTGCTGTGTTCAGTGCATATTTAACTGTCTAAACTGGTGTGGATTTTTTGTTTTCATGATGTGACTTTAGAAGCTGTAAGCGTGTAGTTTCAGCAGCAGCTATAAGTTGGAGTATTTTAAGTATAACACATTGCAGTGAAAATTGCCAATGTGGAAGGTTAAGCTATATGCTATGTATGAAATTGCCTCCTTTCCCTCTATTACTTGAGACTTGACATATTTGTGGCAATGTAATTTTGCATCGTAACCCGATATTTTACTCCTTTTCCAGNTTGATTGCNATTGTGGCCAACACAAATGCACACGTCTATGCTAGAGAAGAACAGATCGTAACTATTAGGATGATCGTGTTGGAAGAAAAGTTTAGAGCGTGTATAAAAACTTGAAAATGAAGATTCTGAACAGCACCTTCCACGCGTGGTGGCATGAAAACCAATTTTTGGGAGGATTTTATTGTAATTAGCTAACATTTTTCAACACATTAAATATTACCATTTTTCACAGGTAGCTATGCAGAATATTGATTGCTAGTTGAGGGCGTAGGGCTTTGAACCACGGTAATTGGTAGACCTAATTAGGCAGGCAGAAACCTTGATTAGTTTACAATGGCACGTGTCAGTCTTAACATTAAGACTTGCTGTTTATACGTTGTTTGGGAAAGCAAGATCTAATTTGGGCAAAAATTTTTTGCATCCCCAAAAATATGCACTACCGTTCGCCTATGAGTGAAAGCACGGAAGTAACGAAAAAACGAAAGCGAGAGAGCACGATCATTCATGGGCGTCCGCAGAAATTTTTCCAGGAGGAGGCAACGTCGACATTTTGTTTATCATTTTTAAATTGCTGACGATCAGTGTTCCCTCTAAGATAATTTTACACTGAGCAAATCTTGTTTTAGTGAGCATGATTATTTTAGGGCTGAGTAAGTGGAGTTTTCAATGAATTACAAATTTTGTGACTTATACAATAAATATATAATCTATCAAACTATACTTGGAAACTCTACTTGTTTCTTGAGCATCAGTATCAACCTGTGTCTTCCTTTCTATTAACTGCGGCGATTCTTGTCTACCCATATCTTCAACTTAAGCACTGTCTGTG
>JGI24159J19872_10007410_pt1 | contig 14381 bp, 5 predicted proteins | sample Ectturendosymbi4_FD_19872 | JGI IMG/M metagenome (IMG submission 19872) | reverse complement strand
GTCAAACTTATCAAATTTCCTGCGGAACACCTGACGATCTTTCACGGAACACTAGTTTTCCGCGGAACACCGGTTGAAAATCACTGCATTAGAGGCACATTTCGTTAGATTTCAGTATTTTCCACGTCTATGTAAACCATTAAACTGTATTTAGTGTTTTTTTTCCTATTTTAATATTGCTTTTGCTTAATTATGGACCAATGGCAAATCATAATATGTTAGTTTAATTATGCATCAAATAGCAAATCATAGGGTATTCTTTTGTTCGTTCATTTTTGCTTGAGCACAAGACTTTTCATCCTCTAAAAAATTTTCGGTTTCGTCACGAATGAATATGCCTAGAGCTGATAATCACACGTTTTCATTATTGCTTGCAATCAATAAACATGAGATATGTTGGATAAAAATCCATCTTGCCAACGTTCATGACCAGCAAACATCACTTCACAAGAAAACAAAAAATCCATTGATGAGCACATTTTTTTAAATTTCAAAATATTTATCGCAATATAGGATCTAAGTTGAACAAAAGTGAAATCTCATTTATTGCGTTACAAACAAACCAAATCTATTTATGTTTGTTGGTCCTTGGGTGTGTAGCAGTTTTTTAATAAAGCGTGTTTCCTTAATTTTCTATCTTTAGCTGAGAATTTGCGATTCATTAGGTCAGTTTGAAAGTCAAGAAATGCTTTGCTTTTTGAAAATTGATTTCTTGCCACAATCATTTCCGTTGATTGCAAACTTGCCTCTGGGGTTGTTATTAAAAAAATATTGGCTGGAGATGCATGAAAATTTGCAACGTTTCTGTACTGATTGCCTTTAAAAGATTGAGGAAATGTTATAGTATGTACATTTCCATATCAAGATTCTCTTGGCTCCAGGTAGTATGAAGTAAAATGCTTATTTAATGTTGGTAATAGGTTATTGCTGACATAAAAATATATACGTTCGATTACCCATACAGAATTATCAAAATCAGTTGTTTCCAAACGGTTTTACAGACTCAATGTTGTCGGAGTCTATTCCCTATTTGAAATAAAAGGTTGTAATGCTCCTGATAAGAGCCCGACATGTCGTGTCCATTATAATCTTGACTAGATTTTCTGCACTTTTGTTTGCATTATCATGTCACAAAAAGCTTTGGAAATGTGAATGTCAGTTCCAGCATGTAGGTATACAACTGTACCAGTGCCTATTTCATCACAGTAAAATAAGTATAGAAATCATACGCCACAATGCCCGATATACAGTGTTTATATATCTACGTCAAAGTAATGTATTTTTCCAACGTCATCCTCATCCTAAGAGTACAGTTCGAAAAACAAGACCACGAAACCTTGTTTTCAACAACAACTACAAAAAAAGTGTAAATACCATTTTTATGACGAAACACAATGTAAGCAACATTTAGCTGATATTCCTAGTTTGGCAGAGAGTGGTACCAGAGTGACATATACTCGGTCATTACACGTCCTGAGCAAAATTATGCATTGGGGTTTGAAGCTTCCTTAACAAAGGATTCTACATTTATCTTGACTTAAATGTTCGCGTTTTACTGATGTTCATCGACGCACTTTTTCAAAGTCAGGCAAGCTTGCTTAAAAAGTGATTCTCTTTCTTATTGCAGTGCAAACAACCTCGACCGGTCAGGACAAATCACGGTGTGCGTGGAAAGTGCTGTGCGAATGACTACAAATACATCAAGGAAAACTTGACGTGCACTGAGTGCCCCACAAACTATACGAACTGCTTGCCTAACACTAATGTTGTGTGTGGATTTGACAAGCGTAAAGAGTAAGTTGATTTGCATTCACAAAGGATGAGAGTAAGAACGTAAATTGTAAACAGTTTTTTTGTTTATTCAGCGAATGCCCCGCAATCCCAACCTCGAAGCCATCAACCGAAAAATCCACCCAATCAAGGACGCAGGTAAATCGAGTGAATCATTTGGCCAAGTGTGCCGACTTTGCCAATCGAAAGCTCTTAATCGGTCGCACGTTTTTTACACACGAACACCAGCAAAAACTGGAAATGATTTCACATCCCATATTTAGAAACGAAGAGCGCTTGTACTCATAGAACGACCGCATGCGGTAAAATTTTTCATTTTTGAATGATGAAAAAGTCTGTTAGTTCAGTTTTTTGTGTCGAAGACAGTAGTACTTTACTCGCTTCGTCTTTTACATCCGCTTTTCCTTCCTGGTCGTTTGCGGGACAGCCGTTCTAGGAGGTCTCGACATGCCTCACTGTTTTGAGCAATCTCTGATCACCAAGGCGGGACCAAGTCAGGCCAGACAGTTTATTACGCCACGGGGTCATCGGCTAGCCACTTCCCCATGGATGTAGCCAGGGGTGTGACGACGAGGTTAGATGGCGCCCGGGGCAAGAAGCAAGTTTGGCGCCCCCATGTTCGAACCTGAGGTCTTTCGGAAGCGAATTTACTGTATTGAAGAAGGTACTTGTGACATTGTTAAGACTTTTCGATTAAAGCAACAAAAACACAGCTACGTCAACCGGTAAGATTTAGATCTCAGATCTAAGGTTTTAAGAATAAATAGAGGCCCCAGGGCTGGAATGGTTAAGAATCATTGTTTTAAAAGTTTGTCAAGACTACCTGATTCACAAAATGGCTCAAATTTGAAATGCAGTCGTTGGAAAAGTTGTTTATGCGTGTTGTATTCTATTTCTTGTGTGCAGAACGTTTCATCATCATCTGTTTCGTTCAATATTACTGATTCGAACAATGGATTTACACCGACTGAAGTCGTTGTTGATGAAAACGGCTCAAATTCCAGCATTTTAGAAACAACGTTTCCCTCTTCAAGCAATGAAAGTGACTCATCTACCACACCAGGAGAGCAAGAAGTTAGCAACAAAATACCTTTGTATGTAGCTATTGTTGTTGTTTTCATATGTGCTGTATTTGTGCTGCTTTTTTGGAAAAAGCTGCCATGCTTCCAACGCTTACCTTGCTTGAGTTCAGCTAAGAGTAATGCTCCAGCTGCAAGGTCTGCAGAGCCTGACCCGTCCCATCGTTCACTCTTGCGGAATAGATAATCAACCTCAGTAGTTTAGAAAATGTAGGAGATTGGTTTTTCTTTGACAGGCGCTTCCCAAATTTAGAGGAAACTCGACACGTAACAAACTTCAATAAAACGCTAAAAAAGGATCATACTTCATCAATAAAACGCTTGTGAAAGCAGCCGTAAAGATTGTACTTGCATTTCACCCTAGTCTTCCAAAAAATAAATGTTACCTCTGACCGTCAATCCCACTGTGATGAACACCATGTCAATCAGACCTCGATGGTATCTCACTGTCACTTCTGAAGAAGCGGCTTGCCCACGCACTTACGCACTAGGCTAAAGGAAGCTCCCAGTAGCTTTCGTGCTACTAGGGATGTTATGCTTAGGGCGTCGCATGTAGCAGCCACCGCGCTGCTACACTTCTGTATGAGTGAAAATGTATCGTTTCGTGTGCAAATGCAAAATGTTACAGTGTTTCTTTTCTGTGATGGTGTATAGAGAAAAACGCTTGCGTGGTAATGAAGCAAAATAGAACACGCAATTTGCAATATCAAAGACACATTCGGACTCTCAGGTGCGAAATTGCTACAGTGCGACAAAAAATAAACAGTGTCCAAAACTTCTCGTAGTGGAATGCAAAATAAAGTTATTCTCGTGTATCAGAAAAAACGTTGGTATTATCTTGTTTGTGTGTGGGCAGTGGGCACTAATCCATTCGCTTCTGGCTACGTTAGTTGGCCTGCGTCGGGTTTTGCTTCCATTTGTGCTTCGTGTAAGTGCGTTACGCGTGTAAACCCTCATGCACAGACCAACAGACTGCTAATAATAAACTGTGCTACAAATAGTCTCGCCCTGTGAAGATTTGCAGCCCAATTTGACCCTTCTTCGCAGCCTTCAACTCCCCAATGCATTTTATGAGTCGGTCTAACTTGCAACTTGCCAAGCAGTATACAGCCGTGCTGATCATCAAAGTAATCATGATAACGCCATATACGCATGCTTTTCTTGCTGCCATCATATATCTTTGTTCGTGTTATTTCATTTGTGTGTGCTGCTTGTTGGTAACATGTGTGCGTACATTTTACTCTGGTGTGTGTGGATCGGAACGCGTTAGAAAATAAACTAAACTGCCTATCAAAAGTAAAAACATAAACATTACGCATGGGTACAATACTAGCAATTTTCACTTTTGAAAACTCGTTTTAATGAAATAAACAAGTAAATGGAAAATGCTGAGTCTACCTTTAACATGAGCTTGAATCCGAAATGCAGACCTAAAATTATTTCCTATTCCTCTTTGAGACTGGCGGAGCCAATATAGTGAATCTGAGTTTAGTCTGCCCCCAAGTGTCATTAAATTAAGCGCCGGACTTGGCAACTGCGGGACCCAATGTAAGGCCTAGGCGCGGGGCCCATCTAAGCAGTGGTGTCATGACGTCATCGTGCTCAGTCAACCGTGATATGACCTTTTTGATGGTTATGTTTTAACAAAATAAATATATAAATACAACAAAGATGGCAAATTATTGGAGTTAATCATTATCTGTGTTCCCCAGCTGCGTCCATGTTTATGACTAATATCATGCTGCTCTGGTGGACATCAGACAGTGTACAGCTACCAACGTAATCAAGCCGAAAGTTATAAAGGAGACTCTGCAATGGAGATCCTAGCTGCTAGCGCATGTGTAAAGTGTCGTCAATCAAACCGAACTGACAAGTTAATTGAACTTACAATGCAATTATTTCACTCTTGTTTAACGGCAAGAGTGGGCACATGATCAACTATCCGCTTTATGGCGCAATACACAAAAAACATAGTTCACATTAGAGCAATCTATGCATCCCCGAAGTTGCCCAAAGCCCAATTTTATAATTATTCATATAATGTATGCACTTGGAATACAAACTGTTCTTTATGAATTAGAAATGCAATGTACAAAGATTTTGCAACTACTGTACGACGTCACGTCACAGATATACAAACACTTATCAAACGCAATATATAATGTGCATGGTTGATTGATGAATAAAGAGCATATTGCCACGTAATATATTGACAAACAGAAACGAGTGTGCTGGATAACATTCACAGTTTTTGCCTTGCCTAGTTTAAGCTGCTGGTTTTAAATGTCCTTTACGTTTATGAACCTGGATCTGAAGTAGTGTTTTTTCTACCTTTTTGCGCTCGCCAATAGACAAACACAATGAAGGTTTAGCGGGGCGGCAAATTATAAAAGTACTTGCACAACCGACAAATAACGCGGAACCATTTTGGACAAAGAACGGAGGCAATTTAAATGCAAGCACTTCACAAAATTTTGCGCTGGTTTGCATGAGATTTTTGGCCTTCACGGGTTCAACCTCTCATCTTTTGTCATTTGTTTCAATTTAGTAGAGTTAACTTTATTTTGACAAAACTTTAAAATATCTATATAGTCTATGTTAAAATCTTCCATGAAGCAAAACTACAGGCTTTTGTCAAAATGCAGATGACCCTCAACCAAACAAGTACTTTCCAAAACACAATGATATTTCAAGAACTGAATAGCGTGACGTTGGAAGAAATGCCAAGTTAATACTTGACACTCGCCTTGACTTGTTCATTGCGAGTTGAATCACTGCACACCTGGTTGGCAATAATTGAAGGTCTACTGCAGTCCTAGCGGTCACCAGTAACAACCAAGTTCCATCCATAAAAAGTGAACCATGCGGGAGCACAGACATAACGCCCTAGCATGAGAATTGAAGACATATGATAAAGTTCTTTAGAGCAATATCATCGTTTTTCAAACGAAATAACTATTTTCTAACAATGAGATTTAAAAGCTGTTTCTGTAAGTCTTTAGCGAAAGGACTATCTGGCAAAAATGAACAACCTGTCTGGCCACCATGGCGCGGGGCCCCCAGAGGGGCGGGGCCCAATGCAGCTGCATCGGCTTAAGGCCGGCCCTGATTAAATGAATTTGTCGCATTGTATGCGATCCAGCTGAAACATAACTTTAAAACAGAGTGAGTCTATGGCAGAAGTTGCCTTATTCAGAATTTGCGCCCTTCTGGCTTAAAGCGGAGGTGACAGTGAACCTTGGCGGACCACCTACACTGCCGACCAACCGAGACTGCACCTGAGCATTTCTGAAGCCGACTGACCTCTTCGGACAATTTTTCACGTTGCAAGCGAATGGTTCAGTAGCTTTTAAAAATCCTTTGAATTACCTGGTATATTCTTATTAAAACAAAATTAAATTTTTTATTGATTAATTGATTTGTTTTATTTAATGGTTACACAATGTTGAAAAAGATCTACAAACTACACAAACGAGATTGCAACATCCAGGCACACCGGTTTACGCTAAGTTCCGAACTGTTTTCATTGAAAATAATGCTTTTGCTTTCTGGATAGTCATTGTGTAAGGTTCAAACCAGCAATCTTATACAAATTTCTTTTATAAACAAATATCTGGCTCATAGTAACTAGTCTCCACAAAAGCGACGACATCGAATCTACAGTATTAGCAATGTTTGTCAATAGAAAATCAATTTAATGTTAACTCCGTGGAGCCCCAGTCCTGAAATCTGCAAGCAGTGCTTACCATGGAAATGCTTTAATATCAAGCAGGCCAGAGAAAGAATGCAAGCTTAAGACAAATATGAATAAATCAGACAAAACACAAGCTGCGGCAAACCAAAACTGGAAATAAGTTGTTCTTAAATAATTGCTTTTCACTAAAACTTGAAACATCGTCTGAGGCCAATTACAGAGCAACAGCACCACAGCTGCGTGCGGCGTTGCTGTGACGCAATAATTGGCAGAAAGGCACTGTGAGGGGTTGTGCAAACGAACTTCTAACAAATATGCTGTAAGGAACGGTAAGAAGTTCCAAAGGGAGACACAGGCGATCGTAAAAAGCTAAGGCATGGTAAGACGTGCGCTCACATGAATGAGCAGAGGAGAGGTAAAAATGCTCCCTCAATGAACATCGGAACATCGCAGATTGGGAAAAAGGGGCGGAACTATTTCAAACGTGCTAAGGTCATGCTTTCAATATTAATTTGTGAAATTAGTTTGTCTTGACAGGTATCCAGAGGGTAAAATTGGTTTGGTGTGCAAAGCTAACAGTGCAAGGACGTGGGCGTCGGAAGGAGGGACGCTTTCCCCCTTCCTTGGATTTTGAAATTTGATATATTTTCCCATAAACTTTTCAGTAGAAAAATGTTTTTTCGCTTAGTTTCGAGTTGCTAAAGTTAAATTTCACTGCTGTTTCCCCCCTGGAAAAAATATTTTGGCTGCTATCTGGAAAAATCCACTATTGCGCCCCCATAAAAAATCCATCCGACGCTCATGTATAAGAGTAAATAACTAAGTGCTTTTATGGTGTCACGAAACACTGTTTTGTGCTGAGATAAGGCCGTTTGGCTGCTGTCATCCCTCATGTCTGGTTTGTTCCAAGTACTCGGTGTGCTGGACATCACATGGACAATTCGTTTATTGTTTGGCCAACATATTGTTGATTGCAGGTCAAACAAGTCGCCACCTAAATACAATAATTTGCACATGTCAGGTTTTGATTGAGCGGAAGTTTTATTTTTGCCTGGATGTTTGACATGGGCAAACAATGCACATATCACACGTGCCTCTCTTTGCAATGTTTACCATCTAACCCCACAGTGCAAAAGCTTCTATAGTAGCTTTTTAGCGCCATTTCGCGAACTACTGAAGCTACATTAGACATATTGTAAGAATGATTTTTTCACAACGCATCGTTTGCATATGTGCGACGTTTGGCAAAAGAAAACCCGATTTTTTAGGCTACTACTTTCAATAATTGCAGTGGTTTTGTCAAAAGGATGCGCAGCGAAAACCGCGCTCGTTGGAAACGTGTTTCTCCACAAAAAATGTCAGTCGTATCGTCAGGTTTGCAAAAACATAAAAGACATTTTCCACGTTTTTAGGTCTCAAAATGGTGCAAACGTCCAAAAACGGGGGTGGTCTTATCGTTCTTCATCTTTGAAACTCTAATCCTCCCGGTCCAGAAACATAAATGCCTGAAAATTGCAGAAAAGCGTGCTATAGATATATTACAACATCATTCCAAATTCGAAGTAAAAAATTATGAGGAAAAAAGTTACAACAGTTTTTATCACGGGAAAAATGGGGACTATTCTTAGAAAAAGCAAAGAATTCCAATAAAAATAAAAAAGACATACAAACAAAAGTCAACATTATTCTCTAACATTTGAAATACCAAAATAACCATTCTTTTCTGAACTAATTTTTCCTGTGCTGTTCCATGATGCACTCCTAACTCGAAAATGGCGAATGTGACGGCTGTACAACAAAAAAATTGTTTTCAACCTTTTGTGAAATGCACTCTTTATGAAAAAAATGCACCCCCCTTGTAACAGCGATGAGTGAATTTTTTCGAGTTTTTTGGTCAGTTGTATTACTTGCAAGTATTCCAAGCCAAAAATGGTTTGGGAAATCTAGCAAGTAAGCGAGATACCAAATCTTAGAATATGGCAAAAAATCACTTAAAAAAAAAACAAAAAATTCTTTTTGCTCAAATATTTCAAATGTAATCGTACCTGTTATTTTTCTTTATCAGAAAAATCCTAAAAATACGAATCTTGAGATGTCTTCATTAACTCTCTAGCGCAACCATCCGGCGAGCTATGGTCCAAATTGCCTTACATGGTATGGCAGCGGCCTTCAAGCTCCTTTCAAAGAGTTTTAAAAACACTTTCTAGAGCAATGGTTCTCAACCTTTTCGCTGAAGAGAGCCAACTCCAGACCTACGATTTTGTCAAAGAGCCGCACTAAAAAAAATTTCACATAAGTGACTTCACACATTTTGTTTTATTGCAGAACGAAGTCTGTTACACAAAACATTGGAGGTCTTATTAAACACTGCTCAGAGCCGCATGAAGGATGCTTGAGGGCCGCATGCGGCTCTCAGAACAGTGGTAGAGAACCACTGTTCTAGAGTACATCTGTAAAATGTACGTCCGCACGACCTACCAAGATCGCTTTCTTCTACTTGCGAATGTTGAACCAACTTTGTGTTGCGTCACCGCCACGGCGCTCGTAGCTGTGGTTTTACTGTTCTGTAATTGGTGTCCGGTAAATTTTTCAGTTTTAGTAAAAATAATTATTTAAGAACAATCTAATTCCAGTTTTGACTTTCCGCATTTAGTGCTTCAAATATTATTTTAGGCACAGATTTGTGTGCTTTTTCTGCCCTTACTTCAGTTCTTCAGCATTTCGCCTGTAAAAATTGCTTGTGACTGAGGACGCGTAGGGTGTTACGTGAAACCGATTTCTTAGAAAATTTCCTGAAATGGAGAGGCCCAGAAGTCATCAGGTCAGCTGACCATCAGTCATTAGTCATTATGTTTGTTCAGCTGCCTCAGCAGCTCGGGACAAAAACAGTAAAAACTGTGAAAAAATAGCAACAACACAAGAAACCAAGTATTATGAATGATTAAAAATAGGTCAATACGCCAGGCAAAAATTAGGCAGCAACAATGAGGACAACATTAGCATAGAGGATTTAACACGCACAGAAACCAAAATATACAAAACATGTGCCAAGTTAATGCGGACCAAATTTGTTTATCAAGACCAAGAAGGTGTTTTTTGACTTCTTTTCGAAAACTAGTAGGACCCGGAGCTTGAAATCCAGTCTGACAGTTTAAGGGACTACCATGCTTCTCCTTGATACTGAATTGAGAGTTTTTCGGTATTTGTACTGTATTCACTGATGGTTTAACAAGACTGTGATTGGAGCGGTTGTGGCGACATAACTGCGTGATTTTCTAAACTATTTATATATGTTGTCAAAAATTTTGGGCAAGGTTTCGTGATAGGGGGGAGCGATTGTGATCAAGGTTAATTTGGCATGGCAGTAGATTTGAAGCAATCTTTAACAACCTGATGCTGGAGTCCGTTGAGAAATGTGGGCCATCAACCGAATGTTTTTATTGTGCAAAGTTGCGATCTGTTTTCGTGACGATTTAGCTGATAGGCAAAATCTAGAAGTTGAATGTCCAGTTGAAAAGGAAGGAATCAAACACATTTAAATACAAGAGAAAAAAATGCATTTCTTATCCACGCAACGCTACAAACGATATTGACTCAAATAAAGTAAATGTTCATTCTAATAATGATTGAAGTTGGTATATTATGATCTGCAGGAATGAACCGCCTCTGTGTTCGGCATGCCAAATCAGTCATTTTTCTGGTGTTCGCACTGAAAAAGATTCTTTGTTTTGCAAATATATAAACTGTGCTGTTTGATGCATGTGTGGATGCTACTGCTTGAAAATATTTTTGCTGATATTTCGTTGTAAATTCCGATGAAGTTGTGTTTGTCTAATTGTTGCTGCAAATTGACCGTATCGTGTTTTTATTCATTAAGTTTCCTTTGCTTAATACTATAAGGTAAAAATCGTGCAACTGTTGCATTTTCCATGCCCTGCTTCTGTTTTTAATCGATAGTGCCGGTTAATTGCATGGTAATGCAAGTTGAGCAATGTGCTGGGACGTACATTGAAGGGGGGTGAGCTTCAACGAGTTGCCTTCGGTACGTGACTATGCTAGGTTGTTGAGAGTGGTTGACTTTTTTGCGCAGACTTCTAGTGTGGTGATCGCCTTCATCGTGAATATAGGGTCTTTTTGAGTGTTATGTTACTGTAAGGGATACTTGCAATGCTCAATTCAACGAATGCTGCCATTTCTGTAATGATTTTTGTCTCTGTTTTCCAATAATTTAGGCATGCAAGTTGCTTGTTATAAGATCGATTTGAAAAGGTAACCGTGATCACGAGTAAATGCCGATCAAAGAGAAAGTCTCCCGTGAACAAGAAACTTTTAGAACTATGTGGTACTCTATGTTTCCTTGCTTTTTCTGCGCTCATACCAAATCTTTTAAAGTTGAAATTTACAGTTATCAGAACATTGGCGAAGTATCACGCACAATTTGCATGAAGTAATATTACTTTGCTGATCATTTATCCGACTCAGCTGAGACTATATTACTGCATGTGTGAAGTGCTAACCAACGACAGTAATATTGTGTTTTATACCATTTCAGTTGAAATGTGCTGTTGCGTTCGTGGTTTCTGCATTTTAAGCACGTGAATCACGCAAATNTGGATTGGCTCTACAAAACTTCAATGATTGCGCATCAAAAACAAAATTTTTACTCTATGCAGTTATAAAGTCAGCTGCCTCGTCACTGGCAAGCTAAGGTAGTGGAATTTTATTGCATTATTTTTCTGGTTGCTATTACAGGAGAGTCATCTTTTTGTGACTTTTCGTCTTGTTACTGCTAAGTTGTACTTCGTGCATGTGTATTGGTTGTTTTCGTAGCCTATTTCGTTGTAAAAATGTGTTGCCTTTTAGTGTGTGGTTAGCTCAAAACCTGTTGAACGTCTTTTCGCAAAGAATGTGTCATTAATGTTTCATCTTTGTTGTCTCCAAATTTCCCGAAATGTAAGAAGTAGCAATATTGCACGCACAGAAACGTGAAATCATTTGCAGATGCCCTGACATAGCCAATGAGGTGAATTTCGTTTTTACTTGAAGTTTAGCATAAACGTATTATTGCAAGTCACAGTCACAGTGGCAAGGCTTCCTATTTTGGTACTGATACGAAAACACTGCTAAAAAAGAACGGATGCACTACCTATTACTTGAAAAAAAGCAACCGTTCTGTGCATTTGTATCTGCACAAAAGCTACCTGTAAACCGATTCACTGTGAGGAAATGACAACAATATTTCATTTACGTCATGTCTGATCTCTCCTGAAATATACTGCGGTTGTTCTGCAGTCAGCGACTGATTTATCAGAAGATTCTCTCACATACTCGTCACATGAACACCGTTTTAAGTGAGCCAGAGCAATCTCTGTTCAAGATGCTGAGAAGTAAGTGTTCAGGTAATACAAGATTGTTCATGCCAGGCAATAANATGAGTATTGTANAACGTATTTGCAATTAGAGCAATGCTAGCACTGTTTAACCTGTGTAAAAGTAAATGACGGTGCGAGTGATGTTTTATTAANTTCATCAAATTACTGTTCTNAAGAAAAGGCAGAATAACTTAACGGTCCATTCTGAAAAACCAAGGCTAAGGAAAATTTGAAGCGCATGGNGAGCATAAAGGGCAAATCGTACTTGATTTATTTTCTAATAGATTTTTNAAAAAGTGTACTTCACAACAGAGCAAACTTGAATTTTTGTCAAGGTCGGATAAGAAACAACAACTCCAAAACTAGCGATATGGATTATGATAAATTGTAAAGACTCGAAAATAAAAAGTATTTCAATCTATCCAACAATGGTAAGAGTTAACTTCCAAAGGATCCAATATAATTTTGCTCTTAATTATGAAAATGAGCTTCAATAAAGAATTAATTAATGTAATGAATTATGTCAGGTTTAAACAAATGAAAGCAAAAGTTTCCCAAAAGCAATTTCTCGTTAAATAAATGATTTGAAAATCAATTGCACCAATTTTTTGAAATTGTATTTGGGAGCTTTCATGAACTATAACAAGTTATGTTTTTACTTGCCTGTAGAGCACACGATGTTAGACTTAAATAAATGTTCTTGCAGGCGAAATTTGGGAAATAATAAAATAACCTAAACTTATTAATATTTTTCATACCAGTGAGTCAACAGATGTCTAAAATTTACTTGTTTATCACAAAATTATAATTTTGTTTATTGTTGAAGCATCAGATGAACAGTTGCGGCGAAATGGTTGTTTCAAAATTCATTGCAATTTTTTCTTTACGAAAATACAAAAGAATACAGATTCCTACTGGTCAGTGCCGGATTAAAAATAGTAGCAAATGTAGCAATTGACTGCGCTTTTGGAGGCCCCGCGCTGTTCTGGTACTAAAATCTTATTTATTACATTATATATTAGATTTTTTTAGTCAAAGAAGTCAGTATTTTGCTAAATTTGCCATACGTCGTAAGCGAAGGTTTTCGGTGGAACACTGGCTGTGTCCAGAAACTCTTGTTTGAATCTCTTTGTACAGTTACGTAACAAAAGGCATGAGATTGCCGTCAGCAGTGTTGTTATTTTAACTGGTTTGCTGCTACATCTTGCAGGATTTTCCCACTGTTAGCTGCAAAATTTTCAAACTAGCAGTTAGCTGATTTTTTAGCAGGACTTTACCAATGGTTTGGCAGATAACAAATGCCTAACACATAACCTGTTTCAACAGTTTTTCAAGATGAAAACGTTTACACCTTCATCAAAAAATATACTTCTTTTCTTTATGACGTCTTTAATTGGAATTTTTTTTATGATGCAAAGAAGCTGCTTCGAGCAAATAATTGTATCATAATAACAAGTAGGGGAAGGTGGGGTACAGTCGACGCTTTTTTGCATTTTCAACCACTGCTACTTTAATTCAAGTCCAAACAAGCTCAAACTTTGTCACACAATAAAGCAATTTTATATACACAATATCATACCAAATATTGAAACAACTCCCTTCAGAAAAAATTTTGCAACCAATTTAAAAAGGGTGCTTTTTCGGTCGAGTGTGCCCCACGCATGTGGTGCTTTTTCGGTCGAGTGTGCCCCACGCATGGGGTACACTCGACCGGTCAATAAAAGTTGGGTTGCATGCATTGCATAATATTCACGTGATATCACATGTAAAATAGGCACCTGCTGACTGCTTCTCCACTGTTTTCACATTGTAATTACCCACTATCACTGCATGGAAAAACAAATTTGCATAATTACCAAACATTAAATGAAACCAATGCAGGATGCTGAAATTCATGCTTTGCCATACAAATATAATGTGCCTCTGAGCACATTATTAACCTAAAAATGCTCATAGATTAAAATTATTCATTACTGCATTTCAGTATAACCCCTCAGACTTTACCTTGTTTAGATTGACCTAGTGGCAATGTGTTGAGTGGGCCCCATTTGTTTTGTCAGATGTGCCCCATGCATATCTAAAAAATAAAATGAAAAAGTACCAACACAGCTAGAAATAAATTTAAAATCTGGCATTACCAAATAATGTTGCATTGCCCTGACTACAACCTCACAAAAACTCAGAACAGAAGATGTTGATTAACGTGGGCAAAACCCAGATCCAAATGCGATTTTGTAAATTATTTTTGGGTAGCAAAAACACAACTTGCCTTGTAACTCGTAACAACGGCTGCATATCAAGGAAAAATTCACTTTAGTACCACGGCTGGTATGAGGCTAAATCACCATGGAAGTTTTAAAGTTCAACGTTTTCAACTTTTTGAACAAATCAAAAAAGACGACTGTGCCCCTAGGTCTACTATGCCCCACCTTCCCCTAATTAGAT
>JGI24159J19872_10007409_pt1 | contig 14382 bp, 6 predicted proteins | sample Ectturendosymbi4_FD_19872 | JGI IMG/M metagenome (IMG submission 19872) | reverse complement strand
TGCAATCTACTAGACTGGCCGATCCGTTTGAGCCGTTGAACAGCTCTCTAGCGCAATCGGCGGAGGAGCTAGGGCATTGGTAAGGCAACTAAAAACTGCTGTTTTTTTGCGAAAATCGCCAAAACCACCCAGACGTCAAAGTGTTAAGTGGTTGAGACTCCTGCTATACATGGACTGCTTATATGAAACTTCATAACCATTGCTGGCATTTTGAAAACCTTAACACGCTTTCTAACAAACAATGAAATTGCAGTTAGTCGTCTAATTAGAGACTTGCAGACACCAAACTAAAGAATTCTTTTCGATAATAAATTTTAATGATCTCTTAATGCAAGGTTTGCAGCATTGTCTTTAGCAAATACTGTAGCCCTAACATGGGTGATACCCACAAGTGCATGACAAAAAAACTATAGAAATTTTTGAAGTTCGAATTGGCAACTGTGATCACAAACATTGACATATGATGTCATTAACTTTTGTCAGCATGCTTATTAACTCCTTTGCGTCTGGCCTGGCCGCTTTTTTCGCACCAGAACAACCGGATCGCACATGGCTTTGCGTGGGAATATCTCCGGTTTGGTAACCGCTACAGACCTGGTCAAAACCTCAAAAGACTCAGCAAGTCTTGCAGTTTGCAAATGAAAAAATTTTTTGGTTGGGGGGTGCGGATTTTTTGTGAGTGACATCATAAGTGGAGGACTTCTAGGCCACCTTAACCCACTTCACCTGGTCCTGGGCTCAAACCGTTAGATGGTAGTATTTCGCTGAAGTTTTTATTGGAAACTAGGCTTCAACCTGAGTCTTTTGATACTTTGGATGACCTGCTGAGGGTCCGGGTTCAAAAGTATGATCTAAAGCAGGGGTTCCCAACCTCGGGTACATTTCCCTATCTGAAGGGGTACATTTAAAGTTGGCAATAGAAGAGAAAAGTATATTCATATGTTATTTATTTCCAAATATTTATACATATATCAACAAATATTATTTTCAAAAATCATTATCTGCTGATTGTTAAATATATCCGTGAATAGTCATGACCAAATGTTTTGTCAAAAGAAATTTTAAGGGTGCTGTTCATCTGTCGAAATGCTGAAGGGGTACATATTCATCTGTCAGAATGCTGAAGGGGTTCATCGCAAAAAAAGGTTGGGAAACCCTGATCTAAAGTAATAAAAAGATTTGACTAATTAAATAATCAACACTTTGAGAACCAGGGTACGATATATTCGTACTTTGATTTCAGCCTGAAACAGCAGTTTTCGGTTGCCTTACCAACGCCCTAGCTCCTCCGTCGATTGCGCTAGAGAGCCATCTGGCAGCACTGTTTGACAACACCAGTGTGGTAAGCAAGCCCGACCAGGGTGATCACTGATCAGATTGTGCACAGTGTATTCTGCCAAAAATTTATGAAATCCTACAAAATTCACTGTCAAATTACAAATAATATCCAATTTCCAAAATACAGTCAAAATTCAGCTAAGTATTTTTCAACAATTTACTTTAACAATGGACAATACTATATTGTGTTCCTTAAACTTAGGCAAAATTTAAATGTGTGGGGGCAGGCCAGAAAAGAGTGAGCGGCCTAGACTCATGTGACCCCCAGTTCTGTCACCTATGGCCTTAATTATTGATACAGTAGAACCTGTCTAATTTGTCATCATGTAATTTGTCAATTCGCTTAATTCTTTTTTTTCATCGGTCCCGGCAGAATCCCTATCTTTTGTGCACATTTCTGTTCGTCTAATATGCCAATTTGGTTAATTTGTTACCTCTTACTATCCCTGAGAAGCGTTTTGTTCGCCTAATTCATCATTTGCAGTTTCGCTTTAGATGTCTAAGCAGCTAGTACGTGTTGGAATTCAAACAAATTAATTATCTTTATCTGAGAATTGTTGCGCCTTGCAGTTTGTTTATCGAATTTATACACGAGGTGCGAAGCGAGACCCGACTCCCCATTGAGAGAACGCAGAAAAGTTTATTAAGGATTTAAAAGGTGCTTGATTGAATGGAGGAGTCCAGATAGAGCAGAGGAATGAATTGTTGTATTCAATCATAATGTCATAAATTTGTACTTTACTGCAAATAAGAGCACTATGTATGCATACGAGTTACTATGATAAAGTATACGAGCTTCTATGTTTTCACCTGTTTGCATAATTCGTCACTTCACCTAGTTCGTCACTTTTTTCTAATCCCCTTGAGGTGACGATTTAGGCAAATTCTATTGTAATTTGTGCTGCCTACTCCAAATAATATTTATTGCTTCATATACAAAGCCTAAGAAGTTGTGTCTATGCAATGCTCCCATAGTTGTTTCTATGCAATGCTCTACACTCGCATAGTTCCGTGCTGGCCTTAGTGCCTTCTGACTACATGTGCCAAAGCAGCAACATTCAAACTCACAGCTTTCCCCGTCTCAGTTATGAAATGAGACCATCGACTACATGAGATCACTATTGTTAAACGCATTTACAACTGTTGTGTCACAAGGATATATACTGGGCTACCATGACTCAGCGAGGAAATTCATACAGTCTGTCTTGTGATCTGGTTACACTTCTTTACGTGTTATTTGATTTTACTTCACGTGCAGCTGATTAGATTAATTTTCTGAAAGCATGTATGATTTCTTGGGAAGGTCCTTCACGATTTCCACACTTCATCCAGCCATTGTCAGGCATGCCTGAAGTATGTATCTTTGAGTGAAAAAATTTTCATCACTCTGGGATGTCATTTATCCCTCTGATAAAGTAGACCTACAGGTTATTTTCTGAGCTATTACTGTTTTCAGCACCCTCCTAAACCGTTATTTCTTGTTTGTATGAAAATATTTTGCTTTTTCTCAATGATTATTTCCTAAATATCTCATAAATAAGGTGAATATTTAGATCTTGGCCAAGAGGGAGCCTCACAGCCAGTGGTCAAAATGTGACAAACATAATTCCACCTGACAAAAATTTAGTTTTGAGATGCCTATAACTTTTGACCCACACCCTCTAGCCTAATTCTGACAGCAGATTCAGAAAGAGTAGGTCAGAAATATCTAGAATACCAATTTTCAGACCTATATAGCTTGTACAAAAATGAAGTCATGGGCCTCCAAAAACTTTTAAATGAACACAGTGATCCACAAGGACATCAGTGGGTTGTAGCCAAAGTTTAAAAAGCCATAAAATCTGAACCAGTTATAATTTTGATCTGCAACCCAGGAATTTTTCATTGCTCCCACAGAGGAACATCTGGTGCAATTTTAAGCAAACTCTGAGACATTGTCCATGGAACTTTCTCAGTATTGATTGAGTTAGGATGGAATGCCCCCTGTTCATATAAAAAAAAAACATATTATGAAAAAATCCCAAAAAACCCAGAGGTTTTTTCAAATCTGGGTTTGCCCAACCCTGATTGGTAGCTGAAATTTGAGACTTTTACCAGGTCTGTAGAGCATACCGGACCGGAGAAATTCCCGTGCAAAGCCACGTGCATTTAGGCGTTTTTTTCCGAAAATCCCCGAAAGCAGCCGGACGCCAAAGAGTTAGTTACCTCCTACATCTTGCAAAATGCCACCTTCCTAAAATTTGAAACACTCCAACTGGCTATTTACCAGACTACTTATATGCATAGCCTTTTATGGTGATGTTCCACATGGTTTGATCCAACGCATCTTTATATTTCACTTTGGCCCATTGTGCCAGTGTGCAAACTCTGCAAAATTTGTAAGTGATAAGAAAAGTTTTTTTGGCTGTGACAAAATAAGTTATCACTTGTATGTAAAGAAGTGCATGAAGTTAATTCGAGGTGAGTGTGTTGTGTCTAGCCATAGTTTGCTGGTCTTTCCTGAATTGTTTTAATGTGTTGCACACTGGCAGTTGATTGGTTTCCTTAATTCTTCCGAAAACATTGTTGTGAAATGAGTTTCATTTACCTTTGTTTTGTTTTATAACCAATGTTTATTTTTTTGGTTTAGGTACTATCGAGGTGCAGTTGGAGCACTTCTTGTTTATGACATTGCAAAGCACTTGACATATGAAAATGTAGAGCGGTGGCTGAAGGAACTGAGAGATCATGCAGACAGCAATATAGTTATCATGCTTGTAGGCAACAAAAGTGATCTAAGACATCTTCGTGCTGTCCCAACAGATGAAGCCAAAGCTTTTTCTGGTATGGATATACTCCATTCAAAGTTTTTGTTGTGTATGTCTTTTGTCCTGATTTTTTTTTAATGCGAAACTGTCAGCAAACTTAAATCTGTCAAGATTCAATTCTCAATTCTGTCTGTTTCCTGGTTTATTTGATTAATGAATGATTGTTACACATCCAAGATACATGTGAAGATTCTTGGTCTTCACCTCTAGGTACTTATCTGTTATAGTACAACAGTGGTTTTCAAACTTTTCTGCACGTTGACCCCCAATTAAAGTATACAATTTTCTGTAGACCTCATGGCCTAGCTCAACAGTTACTAATGCAAGGAAAGTATGTGTCAAAATAAATTTGAGTACTTTTTGCTTGAAATGCGTGATAAAATAATACACAATCCGAAAAAATGCTTAGAACTATAGATGTAAGCATAACATATAACATAACTGTCAGTGCAGCACACCATTTTCTCCAGTTTCAACTTCATTAATGCGAAAGATGTGCATGATGGGGTTCAAAAACCACACGGATATTTGGTTGAACTGCTCCAGTAGACCACAGCAGTTATTCATTGACCCCCTGGCCATTCAGTGCCACCCATTCAACCCCATGACTATTTATCGACCCCTTGGATGGTCCAGTTGGCCCCTGGGGGTCAATATCGACCACTTTGAGAACCACTGTAGTAAAACATGAAAAATGATGTTAATATTTTCATCCTCAGTGGTTTATGAAATAATCCACAGAATATTAAAAATGCTTGATTTGTGACTAAAATAGCAACAGCAATTTTTTACTTGTATTTGTTGTTGTTTCTTGGCCTCACGCTTTTGAATTGAACCTGATTCAACTTGCAAATGGACCCTTTTCATGTCCTGAAGGATTTGTATGATAAGCTGCAAGTGAAAGTTCCAGGTTTTAAAACAGCGTTTCTTAAAGTTTTGTGGGTCATGAACCTCTAGTACATTCAATAAAAGTTACAGACCCCTCAAGAAGAAACGCTGCTTTGAATATTTGAAATTAGGTCTTCATCATCGTAGTACTTTTCGAAATGACTGCAAAGCCTGTCAAACCTTTATCACCAAAAAAATAATAATCACGGATGGACCCCTTAAATCACCTTAATAGGCCCCAGGTTAAGAGTTCGTACTTGCATCAATTTCATTTTTTGTCGCACCTGCTTTTTGCATTTAGCTCTAGTCAATAAGTGAAAACTGAATCAAGTCAGTTTTGCCTTAAAATAGTTTGTCTTGGTCAAGGAAGACGCAGTGCATAAATGCGTATTGGCGCCAGTAGTCACCAACAGAAATAGCTGGTTTATTCAAATAAAGATTGTGTCTCACTGATTTTCCTTTGGTACTTGACTTTAAAGTGACATTTCATTCCTGTACAAAGTCTTGTTAGTGCCGAACGCACTTGTCTTGCATGTTTACAGTATTGATATGGGGTCCCCACCACTTTCAAACCAGTAGTTTCAATTGCAAGCATTTCCTTTGTTTAATTTTCATCATCAATTGACAGCCGCTTTGAATTGTCGGATGTGATTCTGAAGCCAAAACTTGGAATTGAGAGATTTTGTTCTGTTCATGTGATCATATTCTGCTACCTTCTTCTGGTGTCCTCAGGGGTGTCGTGGGTGGGCAACACGTTCTCACACTTTTTTCAAGTTTTCATTGTAGTGCAATGAAAGGTAAACTAGCATTTTTCTTCATTAAATGCTAATTAAAAACGAGTTTGTTTGAAGTGCTGTCAAAAATGCTAGTTTTTTGGATGCATTCCGACACATCTGTTTTTAACACCACAACCCTGGACTGGTTTCTTTTTCGCTGAGACATTTTGGTCATTTTTTTTGCTGAGACATTTTGGTCACTTAAACATTTCAGTCATTTGTCTCACAGTCGTGTTAAAACTCGCTGTAACAGTGTTCATTAGTCTATATTTGCAGACGTACTGACCGAAATGACTTAATTTATTTCGGTCATTTCAAAATCATTTCGGACTATGACCGAAACAAAAAATAGCCCCTGGGTGTCCTTAATGCACTAACGCATTGTGTTCAGGCCCATAACCAAGGGAGGGGTGAAGCCCCCCCTAAAAACATTTTCGCCCCCCTTGGAAAAATGTGTTGGATATAGTTTGAAAATATCGGACATAGTTCAAAAAATTTGGGCCCCTCTCAGAAAACTCTTCGCCCCTCCTGGTGTCCCAAGCTGGTTACGGGTCTGATTGTGTTATGCTTCTAATCTTGCAGCTCTTTATATTATGTGACTTGCATTGCAGAAAAGAACGGTTTGTCGTTCATCGAAACATCTGCTTTAGATTCAACGAATGTGGAAGTTGCTTTCCATAACATCTTAACAGGTACGTTAACGCCGTTGATGTCTTTGCACCAGTTGTAATCTTACTGGGGCACCGTCAGGCTGGTTGTTGGTGTGCTTTGTAAGCAGCGGAGATGTTGATTAAACGTTTTTTTGCCGACAAGTTCGCTGTTTTAAAATGGGCTTGTTAAATAGTGAAACACTAATGATAAAAGTCCGTGTAAACTACGGTATGTCAAGTAAAGCGAGCAGCAGTTTGGCTTCAATTTAGTTGGTTTTGGTTTTGAGCCATAAATCTCAGAGTGTACTACAGGAATGCAGGCATGGGTTTAAAATACTCTACGAAGAGTCGCGTTTGAAAGCAATTGCTGTGTGGGAAACTTGCGTATCACCAGCAACTGCCTTGATTTCGTTTCTTCGCAGTCAAATTCTTTAATTTGCATCGCAATAGCCTCTTCACTGCTGTCGTAACGATGCTAATGAAAGGATCAATATGAGCATTCAGCGTCGTGTGCATTTTTCTGCAGCTCGTAGAGCAGGACTGATGTTTTTTTGCCATTTGCCGTCCGGCGACATTGAAACGAAACCATTCCTGTTTATCCTCGTTGTTTCTTGCATCGAACCTTTCTTTCTCCATTTTGTTAATGAAACTCAAAGCGCCTGCATCAGTTGCATTCGGCTTTTATTGGCTATTTGCTGTTTTATCGTCACCGACGCAGCGCGAGGCATTGATTGTTTTCTGTACGATGATACGCGCGAGCCGGGTCAATCATTAATTCCGGTGCCGAACATGGACAAACCTTTGATTGTCTGTCGAGTATGTTGCATTATTAGCTGTGGTTTGGTCGGTCAGTGGGATGCGCTGGTCAAGTTGCGAGGAACACATGCGGACAACACTGCTTTGTGCCCGTCACGCTTTCATGTGGGCAACACTGCTCTGTGCCCGTCACGCTTTCTGGTCTCACCGCTTTTCACTGGTCTCATTATTCGTTCCATTCTACTCGTTCGATTCTTCCCTTTTATTTCTACTCGTTTGTTTCTACTTAGGACCGATTGTTTGTGCTTGAACGTTCCTTTTTGTGAAATGTTTTACGATAATAACACACCGCCCCCGAATGCAATCTACACCAAGCGAACTTTCCNTGATGTCCCTTACGTGTTTGGCTTGTGAGACTCGAAGTGGGTTTAGTGTTTGATACAAGAGCAACCAATGATGACTTGTACCTATTCTCAAACCTTGGTTGACACCGAAGCAGATTGGTATGAAATCACCCGGCGCCACTGTTACCGCAGCAGATTTTTCGCGCGCCAGAAAAAAGCGATAGAATCGCGGTATTTGCAGAAACCCGTCATTTGGCTCATCCGTTAATAGACTGTGATGCTCGTTGCTGAGAAAAAGTAGCGTACCTTAATGATGAACCGACGTCATATACCGGTGACGTTGCTAGACTGATAGCCACATCCTGGTTGTGGTGAGTGTTCATTATAAAGCGTACAGTGGAAACACTTAACAACTGCGCAGATAACTTGACGCGCGCAGCTTATGTAGGTGAAGCGGAACGGCGCTAACGTTAAAACCCGTACCTTGCTGAACAAAACGAAGTTGAAGTTGCCAGGTGGACGTTCAATGCTGTATGAATTTCTTATCTCCCAAAAGTCTATTAAGAATGTTCGAAACTTCATTGAAGTCCGTCAGGCATGGGCACTTCAAAGCTTACTGAGACTCTCAGATGGTCGGTTTTCTTTTTCTGAGAAACTACAAAGCTTTTTTGACCTGATTTAAATGCACGTGAAAATGTCGTAGTAGGTATTCAAGGAACTGGTCTCCACAAAAGCGACGAAATATATCAACCAGCAAGTTATTTTAAATCGAGTTCACGTAAGTCTACGCATCCTCACACCTGAAGTCAGCGATCAATGATGCATGAAGTTGAAAGGTGAAAGATAAAGGTTGTAAGTTGAAAGGCTGAAGCAAGAGCACTAGAGAAGAGAAAGCAAGCGAACTCGAGACTAAAATGAATAAATCAAGCTGCGGCAAGTATGACTGGTAACTAGGCCGTTCTCAAATAATTCTCTTGCTGCAACTGAAACGCTACGACGCCAATTATGAAGCAACAAAAACACAGTGACAAAATCAATCGTGATGACGCAACGCAAAGCGTGGGTAGAATGCGTCAGCAGCAAGATGGTCGTAAGGTTGACAGACGTACACGAGGGAGAACCTTTGAAATTAGATGCTGAGCATTGTGAAGCGAGATAGAAAAATCGGCGTGTGTGTCGTAAAAAAACAGGTCAAGCAAATGTGCAAAGCAAAATGGAAAAAAGTCAAACGTGTTAAAGGGGCTCTGTTATTATTTCACACGAGGGAAGATCATGCTTTGAATGTTGGTTTGCGCGTAAATTTTGTTATAAGCCGTTTATCTTCCAAGTATCCCGAGAGTCAAAACTGGGTTTTTCTACAAAAGTAGCGGTGTAAGAGTCATAAATGGGTGACTTATTTAGCGTGCCACGAAACACTGCATAGTGCCGCGATAAAGCCATTTGCTCGTTGACGTCCGCATTACCCGGCGTGTTCTAAGTATCTCGGTGCGATGACCATTTCCTGGAAAATGTGTTTACTCTTCAGCCGGCATGTTGTTAATTGCAGATCACACAAGTTGCCACATGAATACCGTAGTTTGCACGTGTCAGGTTTTGGTTCAGCGGAAAGTCTTCAGTTTTAGTCAGGATTTGTGAAACAGTTGGCAGCTTGGTTTTGTTGTACCATGGCAACCACAAAGCCTGGATTTGTTGTACCATGGCAACCACAAAGCCTGAATTTGTTGTACCATGGCAACCACAAAGCCTGTATTTCTTGTTCCATGGCAACCACAAGTGCAAAGTGCTTGCAAAGTTCTGACAAATCTTCGGCATATATTTTGTCTTATTTGAAGTAAAAGATTTGTAATTGGTTAGTTTTAGTCCAATTGTGCTCGTTTTTCTGCAGGTAGTCATTGTCCTTATATTTAAGCTGTGTTCTTTGATATTGTTAGCATATGTACTAATGGCGTAGCCCAAACCTTGAGGTTCAACTTTCTTGGCACGTTTGATGCCAGTGCTGTCATGTCATTTTTCATTTCCAACGAAAATTTTGAGCACATCGCTTTTTATTTTAGTCGGTTCAGGCTGGCGAAGCAATTTTCTTTCCTTTGGTTGATTTGCCTCATCTTATTTCCTCTCCGAATAAGATTGACTTAAATGTTGCGTTTGGGTGATGTGATTTACCGTCAATGCACTTTCTTCCTTTATCTGTGAGTCTCTCGACATCTTCAGTGACAAATTCAAAATCATCTTAAGCATTTATGCAATGATTAACATCAACATCAACGAATTCCATTTCGTTCGTCTGGTCAAGCGCGCATGCTTTGCGAAACGTTAGTTGCAAGACAGTGTGGGCATTTCAGTAGGTGGAATTTGTTTCCTGCTTTAGTATTTCCCATGTACACGCCGATATCAAACTAACACACTTGGATGATCAATTCAAGGCGAAACCATGCGTTTTCACGCTTGTCCGTTACTTAGAAATCAACTTGACGCATTAAAATTGTATATTATGCCCTTAGCCAACGTCCTAACTCATATATCTCATGTAGTGTGTGGCTGAAGCCACACCAAGCCAAGGCCCGCTCAGAGCGTTGTGGGTTCAATTACGTAATGTTTGTTCGCTTCGTTGCTTGCCGAAAGAATTGTTTCGGTCGAGTGATTTCTCACGTTTGGTTTGTTGATTTGTTTATTACGTAATGTTTGCTCGCCTAGCTTCCAGTTGAGAGTATTGTTCGGGTCGAGGAGCGATTTCTTATTTGTTTGTTCCGGTCGAGCGATTTTTACGTTGGTTTGTTTATTTTCGAAATTTCAGAAATCTACCGAATCGTGTCGCAGAAGCAAATCAACGAAACGCCCCAGGAGGACCAGCCTTCCGCCGGCCAGACCGTCGACATTGTCCTGCCTCCGGTCAAGGACTCGTCGGGCGGCAAGCAGCAGGGCTGTTGCAAAAACCTTTGAACTCGAGAGAGCGTATAGTTGTTTAAGAAAAAAAATAAGAGAGAAACCCTAAAGTTTTCAGGACCAATCAGCGATAAGCTTCCTGCGTTGTACTCAAAGGCCGTCACGGTTGAAGTAATTCGTCAAAATTTTTTAGGAAACTACTTTTGCGTGGACTGATGACGACGACGATGATGATGATATGATATGATTCCGCATTGCGNAAGTAGTATGTGCTTCATATAGATTTATTCGCCGGATTTTGTCGTTCTTCTTGTTTTTCTTGTTCTTGCTGATTGTGTAAATTCTGCTCAGAAAGCATTTCCAGCCTTGGGATGGGATGGTGAACTTTTCCCGATTTCAGCAACAAACAAACATGTCTCTCGTCGGGGACTGACGCGAGCCATGAAGCTGTTATCAGTCACGCCTGACAGTCATAGTTTCAATAACAGTTCCAACCAACCGCTGACACGGGGGTCGATACTGCTCGATTGCATTTCGGAAAGGATCCCGTTCTTGCCGAAATCGATTTTCTCACATCGAGTCTCGCGTCCCGGCGCTATAAGCGACATCATCCATTCGTGGTTGGCCGGGCTCATTGCTGCAGCAGTTCGCAGCTCGTCTTTTCCGTTGCTGCTCTCGCTTGACCGAAGCGGCTGCATTGCTTTCGTCGGTCGCGACCCCCCCTCAACCTAGACGCTTCCTGCGCCCTCCGTCGTTGCCCAGGACGGTGCTGCGGTCTCGCATCGTTCCTGGCGTCGTTTGCGAAAGCCGAGTGCGCGCGTGCTGCTGTAGTTGACGGACGTGATGTAGTTGGCCAATGAGCCAGCAGCCAATGAGGGGCGAAGAATCGTTGGCATGACGACCGTGCGAGCGAGTTTCGTTCCACCTTTCGCCCTCCCACCCCCCGTCACGAACGGTCCGCCCGCCATCCACTACTGCATTATGCTGTTGTTATTTAAAATGTCTTTATTATGCGTGTATATATTCATTTGACGTTATCGTTTCCATGGAGATTGCGACCGCGTGATTTTGCTATCTATACAGTCTTTTATATTAATGGCATCATAATAAGCGCCCGCCATCTTACTATATATCGCGCCACGTTGCTGATTCCGAGGCCAAAAGCAACGTCGCACAAACTCCCGCCCCCACAATCACGCCCCTCCTGGTTCGTAACCCAATCGATGCTGAAACCAACTCCGATTTCTGTTTCTTTGTCTCTTTCCGNCAGCGCTTGCTGACGTTNGTGACGCAGTTTCCGGCCCNCTCTGACGCGCTTCCGTCAATCAAATCCCGCGTCGAATGAAAACACAGAATGCGCTCAAAGTCAAAGTAGAGAAGTCACCTCCTGTGTTGTCACGCGTCTCGTCACGTGAATCAGGTGATCACGTGACCTCTTCAGACGGTCGTCGTCATGGTCGAATGGCTCGCCTGGAACATTATAACGTGCGTTGGAATAGAATGACGCGATGAAGTGGTGTGCCAGTTTGTTTAATGGGAGGTAGCAGCGGCATGGCAACAGCGACCAGCGCAGTGCGCGCCGACGTTATTCAGATGGGAGGTCATCGNCGATCCTCCCCACGTGCGCANCTGTCGAAAGCGACTTGCAGCGATCGGCGCGTCGATCTCACTATTTTGTTGTTCAAGNGACGACAAAACTGACGTCGGGCTGTTGTTTTTTTTAAACCTCACCCCTNGTTGTTTTCCTGCCAGCATGCTTGTGCATGANCATGACGCAGTTGNAGGACGCGTGGATCNTGNGTTCTTTCAGNGGTANATCTTCTGCGGTCATAGGCTCGTNTTTCCGAAGCAATAAACGCGTTAACTTCGTTTCGCACCAGGAAGCCACGTCCTCCCCTGTTCAAAGAGCAGGTCGGTGTTGCGCCTCGTGTTGGTGCAAAATCGTGGTCGATTTAAAACTTTGCCGTAACCAGTGTCTAAACGTAGGTCCGAACGAGGGGATGCTACAGGCGCAGTACGCCTTCTTACTTGGGAACAGAAATGCAGCTAAAAGCATAAGGGACAAGAACATTTTGTCGTTTTGTGATTGTTGGAATTTTACTTCATGCCTACTTTGAATACTTCTTAGGCACAGTGGTGTAACACATTTTTTCAACAAACATTGCTGAATAACGACGGGTGGTTATTCCTCTGAACAGTGTTCCCTCTAAGATTTTTACAAGTCGGCTGGTGTCCAAAAAGTGCCGTCAAGATCAAAAGAAACTTGGCGTCCTTTGTATACTTTTCTAAAATGCGTCCATTTTCAATCAACCAGTTTTGGTGAATGGCCAAAAAAATTAAAAATCATCTTCACTTTTTCCAACATTTTTACTGCAAACGTGCTTAAATCAACGGAAGGTTTTATTTTAAAAAAATACAAATATGATATAAGATTCCACCGTTAATCAGCATCATCGCATGGTTTTTATGTTAAGTTTAATGCAAACACTTAAATCAAGTTGTTATAAAACCAACTGGTGTTAAATTTCACCTGTCAAACTGTTTTGTCACTTCGTTGCAACATCAAATGGAGTTTGTGTAACACCAGCTAGTGTGACATTGTGCCTGCCTCTATAATAATTTAAATAAACGAATGTTATCGGTTTATGTACAGAAATGTTGCGACCGAAATGTCTCCAGACTGAAAAGTCAGTACCCCTCAGAAATATTGACAAATTATTTAACCCAAATTTGGAACCCTGCCAGGTGCTGTACCGTTCCAGGTCGGACTGGATCTGACTATAATGATGATGAAAGGGTCATTCCACTCTCCCCTACCCAAATCCACCAACTGCACCGTGGGCCCACAATCGGCTGCAATGCCCGGCACTGAACCGATTAAAGAAAGTCTGATTTCAAATTTAAAAAATTTGACACAAATCACTATGGCAATCACGGAATCGACGCGGCACTAGACGTATACAGACTCATCTGAAACTAAAACAAATCAAATGTGATAAACAACGATGAAATATAATGTTCTTCTGAGTCAAAATCTTCATTTGCGGCTGACATGCGTTTGAAGTCCAATGCTCGACGGTTCTTGGAAGAAACCCAGTGTTTACAGGAAAGCTGCATGTCGTTTATATCGTCATCTTCGGCTATTATTTTCATTAAAAAGCTCCATAAGCTTGTCAGATTTTCAACCGGCAGTTTTTTTGCTGCTACAGTGCATCGATTTATCCAGTTTCCACGTATCTGTTCCTAAACGAAAATAGAATTTCATGTATTTAGTCGACTGTACAAGTGCCAAGCGTCTGGCTGTCCTGCATAAAAGTTACAAAACTCTGTTTGGTTTTAATGATGTTCATCAAAGAGAAGCCTCTCTCAGCTCCAGCACTGCTGGCTGCAGAAGTTGTCAAAATTGCAACCAAAACTCTAAAACCAGGATATTGCCCCTCTTCTACAGCTTAATCCGACGCTAATAAATACTTGCTGACCTTCAAAAAAGAGTACAATTTCGCACTTGAAAGCTTTCAACAAGGCGTAGAGACTTGAACAAAGACCTGGTGAGGGCTGACATGCAACTGCTTTTCATGATAGTCGATTTGCAATCCATGCATATTTACAACCGCACTGAAATATCATTTGACAGATTTCTGTAAAAGAGTATAAAAGCGATTTTCAAACAACAAACGAATTTTACTCAGTCTCTCTTTTTTCCTCAGATTGGTTTCGCGGCCAGCAGCTAAATCCTGCGTCCAAAACCTGAAAATGGTTTGCAGCGTAATGTCTGAAGTATGAAAGTGTGTTGGTTACAAACTTTGTTGATAGCCTTGCCAGTTGTGGTTGTATTTCTATTATCAACAAACCAACAAGATTCAGCAATAACTGCACGCCCTCTTTATTGGATCATATATATACAAATATATGTGATGAAAAAAAAAATAATGCTGGAATT
>JGI24159J19872_10007407_pt1 | contig 14383 bp, 7 predicted proteins | sample Ectturendosymbi4_FD_19872 | JGI IMG/M metagenome (IMG submission 19872) | reverse complement strand
TAACAAAAGTTATAAAGTCATAAAAAGTCATATTTTCCATGTTAGGTCATAAAGTCATATTTTGCATATTTTCAACCTAATTCAATAAGGAAACCATTAAAACAATCTCAAAATATCGGGTGAAACTACTATATCACTAGGTCTAAGCTGCATCCTGCAAACTGAACCCACTTGGTCATCCCGCAAACGTTGGCAAAGGCGTAGGTGAACCAAGTTATCAGGATGAAACGTAACGCACTATGCCTAAAAATGCATGGTCTTTTTCCTGCAAAGAAACGATCCAATGTACATGCATGCTTTCGATTTGCTTCAAACGAAATACTGTTATATGTTTTGCTCATCTTTTGAGCCGTTTATTTTAGAGGGCTTCAACAAGCCATGGGACAGCTATATCTTATGCATATTCTCGCTGGTAATGCTTTTTTGTACAGAGTTGTTTGGTTTAGCTCAGTCATTTTGTTTGGTCATATAAAGTCATATTTCCTGAAACATAAAGTCATATTATCAAGTTTTTTAGGTCATAAAAAATAGTACTAGCCATCAGGAGCTAGAAATGACAAAGTTTCTTAGGAGAAAAAGCGCAAGAATCCGGCAGCGTTAGCTAAAACGCCGCGACTGAAACGCTTTTTTCGGCAAAGCTTTTAAGCAGCAACGTTAAAACAGAGCACCTGAAAATGTCGGTGAAAATCACGACATATGTTTCGAAGTACCTTTCACACTCAGACTGGCTGGCCATATTGGCATGGTATTTTTCCGGTGTTTTTGTTTGTAATCTCTGGTGTTTATATAACAAACTCTCTTCTTGCAGTTAACTGTATTTTGAGTTGAGCACCGTATTTATTCGATTGTAAGCAGCGGCTTATAAAGTTTATTTCATCATTTCATGCGGCTTACAAACAAGGGCGGCTTCCATTTTTTATTTTTTTACTTTATCGAAAGGTATAGATGACGCCCAGTCTTTCCGTGGCTACGTTTTGTCGACCAAATTCTTCTTTCGCATTCGATTTTCTCCAGCATCACGTGCACATCCGCCACAGGAGGGATTATGATAAACAGAAGGCAGTTGTAGTGGCGTACGCATTATTTCACGCGGGAAACGCACGAGTACGCGAACGTCGCGAATGCATCTCAGGGGCTTAGATGAAGTGCGATTTACAATCAAGCGCAGCTTACATTAATTTTTAACACCATATCGTGCGGCTTGCAATCAAAGGCGGCTAACAATCGAGTTCATACGGCAGGGACATAATCGACTACTGGAAAAAGCAAACGAGAACGTTGCGAATCAGCGAAAACATATATTTTACAAAAGATGACGTCATGAAATACGTTATAGGGGCCCTCCAATGAAAATTGCCCCGGGCCTCCCTACCCTTTAATCCGGCTCTAAGTGCACATCAATCAACTTCTGGGATGAGAGGCAGACCACCTTTAAACTGAAGTTTCTAAAACTTTTGAAATTGCAAGACCTGTTTCACGATTTTTCTAAACTTTGGTTATATCAATAAATACAAATCATACCAGGTGATCTTATAACAAAAAGTCAAAAAAGTAGAAAAAATTTTAAATTATTTTTCCATCCCGGTTATTGCATCAGCTGAACAAATGAAAATTTACTGTTTCCTTTGCTTTCCGCTACGAACTTGAAAACCGGTCTTGACTTGAAAACTGAAATATTATCGAAATTAGCAACGGACTTGAACTCACCATTCAGATCTCGAATAATGTCGAATTCATTGAAATCTGGTTTTTGTTCATGTTCTGTCTCTTCACTGCTCTCTGTGAACACTAAACGCACATGTCAATTGGATACTGACGTGAACAATATAAAGGCCTGGGAAGCAAGAAATTGCGCTTACTATCTGTGGTGGCTGTTCCCCATTTTCCAGAAATTCGAAAATGTAGATGCTGCTGTAAAAGAATGGCTGCGTTGAGATAATGCAAACACAACTCGGAATTCGGCGTGGAAATATCGCGAAGTGACTTATACCTTAGAAACGCCAGTCAACGTCTACCAACAGGTAAGCAGCGTATTTTAATACGGTACAACATGGTTCAATCTCCGTCCGAAACAAATAAAGGTTTTCATTATTCGTTTTACACTTCTCTCGTTGGTCGAAATGCATCTGACATTATTAATGGTTGTATGGTGAGTATTTACACCTTGCAGGTGGAGTTTTTGAGTATGAGGGATTTTTAGTATGAGGGTTAAGATCTATATCGTAAGCTTCCAGTATAGTTTTNTGCATAATAGTTATAACAAAATTAATCAACCACTGCATAGGCAAGGATTCGTTGAANCTAACTAAGTGCAGTGATTTCATGATGAAGATATCATTAGGCACACAGTTGAAATAACTGTAAAATCTTAACCCTCATACCAGCTACGACAGCAGATATGTAACACGACGATTCTTTTTCTTTCGCGGCAACTAAACTATACTGCGTTACATTTCTAGAGTCCATTTACCTGATACGCCCATATCCTTTATTTTAGTTGAAAACAAAACGTGCAGAATAATTAGAAAACAACTGCATTGTGTCAGTCAGGTATTGCCATTTCGAATTATTCTAAACAAAATGATGTTGAGGCAATTTAGCTGAAAAGTTTGAAAAGGTTACCTAATTTTTTAGCATTTTTTCCATTCTTTTCAAAAATGAGAGTTAGCATTGCTACTGGAAATGAGCATGACTAATGACTTCATGATCTTTATAACTTTGAAAACAACGATGCTCTACTCCAGTGTTTCCCAACCCGAGTCCGCGGACTCATATGAGTCCGCGAAAGACTCTGGATGAGTCCGCAAGCACTATGGGCGAACAAGTTTGCTTTAATGCCCTCACACAACAATAATTTTATCAGCTTTATAGAATCGACGTTTTTAATCGTACAACGATGAAATGCAACCAACAGCGTGAAACATTCAAAAATTCTACTGTTCCACATGGCATTTACACTTGTGAGGTAATGTGATCGGTAGCTTAAGTGTAAAGGTATTTAAACTGCGGTTTGCTTTCACCGTCTTAGTTTGTCGTTGCTAAACGAAAGCAGGCGTTTGTATATACCGACAACTACTTGAAACAAGGATTTACTTCAGTCGAAGTAAACGGTGAAATCTGGCCACAGTGCGTGTTATGCTTAGAAGCCCTTGCTCACGGATCTCTCAAAGAAGCTAAACTACGTTGGCATCTCGAGTAAAAATATGTAAAATACGTTGACTAAAACATTGAGCTTTTCAAAGAGAAAACACAACAGGTAACGTGAAGTCGTACTTATCGTCCATCTATACTTCAGAGGTAAACGCTTACTCCCATAGTTAAGCAATGCGTGCTTCTTTTTCTGTTGCTTGGAAAAATCCAAGAGCAAAAGTGCTCTATACAGCAGGAGAGAGAGCGGTCAAACCAGCAGCCGTGAAACTAGCCAGGATAATGTGCATTGATGCCGTAGCTAATATGTTAGTATGTTTCTTTTGTCAAATAACACCATCAAGTGACACATCCAAGATCTCACAGTCGATATTCTGCAATAAACTATTGCTGCTGCGAAGCGAAAATTTTATTTTAGAGTTGGACGAGACTACAGATTTGGGAAACGATGCACAGTTCATGGTGTTCATGCGATACCGTGCGACTGAGGACTACGTAGAACTACTACTCTTTTGCCGTCCACTTGCCAAACATACCACAGGAAAGGAAATGTTTAAAAAAGTAGATTTCTTTATAAAGGAACATCAGCTTTCGCGGACTCACTGCGTGTCTGTTTGTGCCGATAGTTCTTCTGCCATGATGAGAACCAAGAAGGTTTTATAAGTTTATGAAAAAGGAAAACAAAAATATTTAGGTAGTTGCTGTCTTCTTCACCGAGAATAAATTCAACAGCGAAAGAAATCTAAAATCTGACATTAGTTTTAAAGATTTATTTCATCTGCTGTCGATCACATCAAATGTCGTCTCTTACGCATTCGTTAATTTGATGCTTTGTGTGAGGAGATGGGGTCAGAGCACAGTAGGCGTTTGTTTCATTTCACATCTGTTGGCTCATGAGGAAAGATGCTGGAGAGGGTGTCCACGCATTGGCACAGGTGCGTTATTACAAGAACAGAATCAAAACTTTGCTGAACGATTCAGAGACAGCAGCGGAATGCCAAATAGCTTTTCTTAGGTGATTTTTTCTACGTTTGAACCAGCTAAACATCTCCATACAAGGAAAAGGTAAAATGTTTTTAGATGTGTCCAAAACATCGTCGCGTTTAAAAGTACAAAATGCAGTTGTGAATCCACTGAATCGAAAGTGGAAAAATAGCTGCTTTTCTGACATTAAATGCATTTGCAGAAGAGGTAGAAATTGATTTGCGCTGCACTCGTCAAATCGTTCTTGAGCGCCTTACTGCATCTTTCCGAGTTGGATAGACATTAGACATATCCCTTCCTACAACTACATCAAAACATTAAGCTTGTTTTGAGGTGCCTTATCTACAGGTTCATTGTGAAGTGGATTGCAATGCTGAACAGCTGGTTGAGCTGCAAAATCGACAATTGTGTAGTCCCTGACTCAATTTTAGTGGATGTCCAGCCTACCAGTCAACGGAACCAATTCTCTCTGATATGTGTCGACAGGCAACAAAAGCACATTTGCTTTTTCCAACTACACACCGTTGTGAAGTTATTTTTAAACAGTAAACTATTTTTAAAACCAAGCACCGAAACCAGCTTCAACCAAAAGACGACATCAGTGTGTGTTGACGACAACGGACCCTTATTTGGACGAACTTGTGAAAAAAACTCAGAGACATTATTCTAATTGAAATTTGTGAATGTAGGCGATAAACCAAATTTGCTAAAACTAGTGTTTGTATCATTCTCGTGGTCTTGGCCAGTCTTGAGTCCGCGGAAGTTTATACTGGTCCGAAAATAGTCCGTGTCTTGAAAAGGTTGGGAAACACTGCCCTACTCTATGCAAGATTACAAATATGGAAAAATATTGCGAAGTAAGGTACACGTTCAGTGCAGCCATACAAGTTGCTGGCCTTCCACACGTCTTCTACTGCTTTTCAACTTTTTTAGTTAACTTCCACGGTACGGATGCTTTTTGAACAGCCTACGAAGTTTGTAAATTTTACAACAGTGAATACTAACCTCTTGGGAAAGAGCCGAGCATAGAAAAAGTGTCACAATATTTAGGCTGGTCAGTTTGATTGTAACCTTCATCTTCGTTTACCAAAAACGACATCCACTACATATTGCAAAAGCTTCGATGCAGCTATGCATCAGCAGTTTGGCAAGCTGAGTTAGTTCACACGAAAGCAGAAAGCATCTGCGACATTCCACTTCCAAACAGGTCTTTGCTTACAACACACTTTTCACTCATTACCAGTTACATAAAATTTCAGTTCCATTCGAAAATTTCCTGTCTTTCTAAAAAAATAGCAGCTTAGTGTGCTAAAAATTGTAAGACGTTTTGATTCAAGTTGAAAGCGTCTTTCAAACAAATTTTGAACAACGTATCCATTTGGATCTCAAACTTTCTAAACGGATTTTTATGCCCTCTGAATAAGGTAGAACTGAGTAAGTTCACCCTGGGTTTAAAAAAACCTGGTTGATCTTTAACGTATATAAATTTTCATGTGTCAGAATGTGTACTTATAACATTGCAGAAACTCGACACCATTGCTGCAGTCCAACTCAATTATTCAAAAAATTTCAAAAGGCACAGTACGTATCAGGACTCTCAATTGCAAAAGCTTGCCTCGTTATTGTCGCAGTTGCTTAGATCCGTATGCCGATCAGTTGCCACCACACTTGGACAACTAGAATTTTTTTAGTTTTTCTAAATCAGATTAGAACTAAAATAAGAGCTAACTCAGCTGTCACAAGTCAGATTAGAATTAAAATTAACGGAATTTCGAAAAACAGAAATTGAACTAAAATTCGAAGTAGAATTACATTTACACAAATCTAAGCAACTTTAATCCAAGTTCAATTCATACCTAAATGTGGATTCATTCTAATCAGCACGAGAATATCAAACTCGTACGCCAAGATTGGCGCTTTTCGCGCTGTACGATTCGCCAGCATGGCTCAAGACTCCTTCCGATGGAGCCGATGTCGTTGTCATACCAAGGAGTTCTCGAGCAGCAGACTTCAGATAAAGGAAACATGTTCGTTTTTCCAATACCCTAAAACAGGGTTGTGCAACCATGCAGCACTGCCGGGCACTGTTCCCTCTAAGAAAATTCTACGCTGAGCAAATGTTACTTTTGTTGCGCACTAAGCGCATGCAATCGCGCAACCATGGAGGCACACAATCACTGAAGTGCTCCAAGCGTTAAAGGGGACATGTGGTATATATATACAGTATTAAATTTGGTTTGTTGGAAGAAAGTGCGCGAGAACGACATTTCACTGCGCAAATTGTATGATGGTACTGCGCAATTGCGAACCTTAGAAGGAACCCTGCGTCCGGGNCAAATGCACATAANCAGATTGGTCCACGGGCCACAGCTGCATATGTAAAGCTCTGCGGGTTAGACAATTCGCTGGCCACCCACGGGAGATTGGCGATGCCCTTCAAAAACCGGAATGCTTGCTTGTGGAGCGACGAGGTCTCGATGAAGTGAATACCTTTAGTCCGGGCGAACTGGTGTGGTCATCAGGGAAAGTAAACAGCAAACTGTTTTTCTCATAATATATTTTAAGGTTTTTCGCCCGCGCCCACACTCAATTTAAAATCTACACCTTTCCGCGGGTCACAAAACTTCAGCTCCCGGGTCACTTTTGGCCCGTAACTAGGGTGGAAGGGGGCTTTGCACCCCTGAAAAAATGTATTGGACATCGTTTAAAACTATTGGACATAGTTAACAAACTTTGGGTTCCTCTCAGAAAACACTTCTCCCCACCTAGTGTCCCAAGCTGGTTACGGACCTGCCCGCGGGCCACGGGTTGCACACCCCTGCCCAAAACGTCACAGCTGACTGAGTGTCGCAAATACCTGGTGACTATTGTGACTTCTGCGTGAGAGTGGATAGGTAATGCAATAATAATTAATCATTGATAAGGCCACATAGTTTGTACTGCAGCTGTGAATAAAAAAAGAAATTGATCGAGTTTTTATTGTTTTCGTTTTTAAGTGATGGGGTGGCGGCATGCCACTCGTGACCATTTTGTTGCACTTTCCTGGACGAGAGTGCATTCTCGTTTCATCTTTAAAAATATCGTTGGACAAATTCGCATTTTTTGGCAAAACCGGAAATTAGATTATAACTAAAATTAGAGCACTGAAGCATTTAGTAAATTAGATTAAAATTAGAATTACCGAAATTTCTCTCTAATTCACCAAATTAGGAAACTAGAATTATTTAGTTGTCCAAGTCTGGTTGCCACTACTAACTGAGTAGACTAAAAACACTATGCAAAGTAAAACTGTGAAACCTTGTGGCCAACGCTGAGCGTTTCGTTCTTAGCTTTAGAAGCATTGTTAAAAAGAAAAATCGGCAGATATCGAGTTACTTAAAATGTTTACTGATAACAAGAATTAACCGTATCAAACACGTCTTAGTTCTGTTTACATTTCGTTCAAGTAGCTCTAAGCTTGTTCACGCTAAACTCAATGACTCATTCGATTTTCAACTTCAGAAGTCGTAAGATGTGCTTTTACTTAATAATTTTGTTGAGTGCCATTTTATATTCTAAGTGCAGTAGAAAAAGAAAAACAATTCCGTGGTGTTATTACTTATGAATGAACGTAAAGCCATACGTAATAAGTGAAAGTAAGTTTCACAACAGTTATTCATAAGTGAGTGCATGCTCTTGTTCTTACTAATAGTCTTACTGGTCTGTCATTGATTGTGAACAGAAAAATGAAATGCTGAATTGCAATGTTTTGGTTACAATTATTGTTTTTACCATATGAATTTAGGACATACAAAACTGGGCTATAATGGTAGGTAAGGTTAGGTTAAATTTTGGTTGGGTGTAGTTTTAAGGTTAGGTTAGTGTTATTTTGGTCCGGAATCTGGTGTGGAAAGCTGATTTTTCTNAAAATACGAAAATTGTATCTACCTCAAAAATGTCATTTGGATATATATATACAGTGGAACTCCGCTAGCATGACCACGTACTGGACGGCACTCAATTAGTCATGTCAGCGGAGGTGGGGTGGTCGCGTCACACTTGCATTCCTAAAAGTTTCATGTGCAGTATTATCGCGATCACTTCATTTATACAATTCTTTCCTTTTGTTGAAAGTTATTTAGCTTTGTCTTACGTGCTGCCAGGGGCGTAACGAGGTCAGATGGCGGCCGGGGCAAGAAGCAAGTTTGGCTCCCCCCATGTTCGAACCTGAGGTCTTTCGGAAGCAAATGTACTGTATTGAAGAAAGTACTTATGACACTGCTGGGACTTTTCGGCGACCTACGCAGTCATTGGGCGCCTCCATAGTGATTCGGCGCCCGGGGAATTGTGCCCCCTTGCCACCCCTTCGTTGCGCCCCTGCGTGCTGCCATAGCCTATCCTATCGTTACTGTAATATAAAATCACACGTCATATTGGCACTTTCTGCACTTGCACGCATTCCTACACCCCTGTTTCCACGATGCTTCAGGACAACATGATGCAGCTGAGTAAATTACTGCTGCCAGGTTACCAGTCTTCTAGCGTAAGGATACCGATAGAATATGTGGTCGTGGTACGCGGTGTTCGATTAGCAGTTTTGTAACAGCTGGACTGTGGTCGCGGTCTGAATACCGCGGTGGTCGCGTTAGTGAAACACAAGGAAAGGCATTAGCACAGGGAAGACCGCGTTAAAGTGGTCGTGATAGCGGGGTGGTCGTCGACGGGGTGTCACTGTATATTCCACATGTGTCAAACTGGTGGCCCGCGAAGCTTAAATATAAAGCCTCAGCCTGCTTATTTATTGGAACTGTAGTGGTTCATACCTGTTTACAAAGGCTACGACGTTCTTTGCCATGTTATAACTTCGCTATTTTAGTCACCTTGCTGACCTAAGATCTCTCTTTAAAAACGTTATTCAGGTTTAAGACTTCTTTCACTGCAAAATAACCATTTTTACGTCACAGAGATGCTCATAAGCATTAGAGTACCGCAGATGATTGCGGTTAATTCTATTACAACTGGCCCTTTGAGGGCAACCATACAGTTACAACTGGCCCCTTGAGGGCAACCATAATGCTGATACGGCCCTCAGTGAAAATGAGTTTGACACCCCTGGTATATTCAAAACATTCCACCGGTGTTTTGTGAACATTTATCGATATGGTTTCAAGTCTACAGCAAGAAATAAAGACTTTAAATCAATGTGTTTCGTTCATATTGTGACGTTCATATTAGTTGACGATTCGTTTTTTTGCTCAAGCTTTTTTTTGTTTCAATAATACAAATACTTCAGTTCGTTCATTTATTTTTTTCCCTATCAACGACAGTTTTATATATATAGAAAGGGCCCCTTTCTAAGTTTCAGCCAGGGGCCCCACACAACATTAATCCGCCCCTGCCGCGAGGCATCTGTTACCTCTATGCACAGAAAGAATAAATTATTGTCCAAACAAAACAACTACTGTATATTTGTGAAGCGGGATCTGTAGTTACAGCAACCACGACAATATCACGAAGCAGTCTGGACGTAAGACTCTGCAACGAGATCGTGGCCAGCTCATAATCTTTTGGAGGGCCTTTTGAAAAATCTTTTGAAACAACATGCTTCACACTAGGCAAGCAATAGTATTTTTGGTTGGGACGTCGCTTCTCAAAGCACAAAATGACTAGATATGCTAAAAATTGACCCCAGGGCNCCCCTGGCTGCGCCTATGTGCAGAGAAACACGCTTAAAGCTACCAGTGATTCAGCTTTANGGAGAGTTGCATTAAAATTACATGGAATCAAAATTCGTATTTGATTTTTGATGCATTTATCTGCTACACCTTGAAGGATGGACAGTGGAAACAATGCCTTACTTAAACCGGTCCGTAGTGCAAAATAGGTTACCGCAGGGGCAGATCCAGTGGGGTCTATCGCTCCCCTAAAACCTACTAAAGTAACTTTATTCACCATGATTTTGTATAATTCGGAAAACAGCATTCGCAATATAAGACCATTTGCCATCCATTGTTTTGCCACAGCAGTGTTGCGAAGCATACTTCATCTCTTTTGTAGTGCGGTGAACCCGTAATGAGACTTGACTACTAAACATTACTGAAATCGCCCGCATAAATTTACTGACTGGATCCGCCCCTGGGTTGCCGACCACTGAGTCCTACACCAAATCCGACATATTACCGTCAGTCATTTTGTTTCAAACCAAGCTTCTTACCTTCCAAAATTGAAACTTCGAGATTACAGATCGTCAACTTTTGCAGTGAAATAAGTAGTGGTTAACCAGCGATCTGCATTACACCGAGATGCCTGAAAATGCTTGCAGCGGCGTATAAGGGCTAGTTGCATTTCAACATGTGGTTGAAACCACGACATTACAGTAATTTAGGCAGACCATGTCTAGCCTATATTTGAATGCGCGTTACCGACGTGTCATCGTAGCACTATGAATAGTTTTGAAGGCTCATCTGCCTCTGCAATCTCACTTTAAGAACCGACTTCGTCGCGGTAAGCATATCCTTTCTAGCCAAACTTCTCGCACTCTGTATCAACTTCAGAATTCTACCAGCCTAGACTTACTGAAGCTGAGTCTCAGCACAGGCCTACCTTCTACACTCCACACAAGCAGTCCTTTGTCAAAAGTATTGTTCTGATTTGACCTGCTTTGAAGGAGTATGACAAAACAATAGATACTCTTGCAAAACGGCTTGTCCCTTTCGCCAGAATTTTCAACGTAACCTACCGAGCCATGCTTTTCAGAACTACATAAGTTTTAGTTTCATGATGATTGTTCCTCTGAATTAAAACGTTTTCCAAAGCGAAAACATAGGGTTATGTTTTTCAAATTTTTTGCTGAAGCGGGACTTTCCGCAAATGCTTAGGGTAAATTGCTCAAAAAACCCTGCGTGATATTTTAAAGTGTCTTTCCTGCTTATTGAATAATCCAGATGGTAAAATATTGCATTTACGCATAAAACTAACATCAATGTAACTCGTATCAGTAGTTATACCGCAATAGAGATGGAAACTCGGAAGTACATCAACGCTCGACGATAACGATCAGTTCCGTGTTGCGTGCAACAGTCATTCGCCACATTCATGGGCGCAATTTGATGGGGGTTCTTTAGACGGGGGAGACATAATATGCCATGTCCCCCCACTCTTTTCTCTTAGGGTTTGTATTCGGAGAGGTTTCAAAACTAAATATGACGTTTGTCACGTTTTGTGTGAAGACTTTTTCATGTTAAGTTAGATGTTACACATAGCCATGTTGATGTTGAAACAGAGTTTGGTTTGGTATCACTGATTCTGATATTTTTATAAATTTTTACTTCAAAAATTATTTTTAGCATTTTGCAAGTTTCTAGAGACCGCAAAAGATTGTTAACTGTCTCTGTCCGACATTTATCCAGTGTGGTTTACTGTAAGAAAGGTCACTGTCTTGAAACAGTGAAATTTAACGGCTGCACGCGTGAGATCGATTCCTTGCTTACACCCATCGTGGAAAGCACATATTACAGCCATGATTTGTTTCGTGCAAAAACGTTGGCTAACTGGCTTTACTGTAACGTTGGTTGTCACGTATTCAGAAACAGACAGCGTAAAATTTAAAGATGCAGGTGTATAATGTTGGAGAGTTACATTTTCAGGCAAACCTCTGGCGAAGTTTTTGCCGAAGACAAACAGCAGCACTATTATGAAGACTTAGTTTTAGGATGGGCAGTTTTGCAAAAGACTGTCTCCAACCATTAGTACCCAGGATTTCCATCAAAAATTTAGAGAGGTATTGACCTAGCTATATATTGTCCTATAGCTCAAAACTTAATGACTTGACTAGGAATAAAAGATAGCTTATACATTTAGCCTTATTTCTTGTATGTCATGACAAGGGTGACCAGCAAATTCAAAAGATCTTTAAATCCACAATGCAGCAATGTTTTCATACAAGTGCGAAACATTTGCTTTACATGTAGCCAACGCATGGATGGCGGAACTATTTTCAAAGTGGCAGGCACAAGTGCACGTCAAAAAAACTAGAAAATTTTTGTGATTTGGATTGGTAACTGTGGCATCACGAGCACTGAAATATGATGTTATTAACTTTTGTCAGCAAGCAATTTTATTCAAAAGTTGGTATGCCCTCAACGACCCCTATCTACACAACACCCTATCTATTTTAAGAGTAGCGATAAGCGCTACACGGGGAAAGCGTCCGAATCGACAGCAATAGAGATCACATGCCATGATCACTCTTCGCGTCCGCTATTGTTACGTTCAATCGTTCACAAGGTAATATCGGCAGAGCTTCCACGCCATGATCACTCTTCACGTACGCTAGTCATCATGTTCAATCGTTCACACGTTAATATCGACAGAGCTTACATGCCATGATCACTCTTTGCTGATTGGGTCTACCCGTTATTATATAGTTTTTCAGCTAGCTCTGATATTTATTTGTGGTGACTATCGTATTGCGCCATGTGATGGTACTTGTACCATTGCATCACTCCCTCCTTCAATTGATTTTTATTCCCCCGTTTTGGCCGAAGGTTCGTAGGGCCTCTTATGTGTTACGCTCAGCCAGGGCTTCATGACTTCACTTCGCATTCGCTTTCTCTCGAGCGAATATTCGCACCGACCAATTCAGGAAGTCATCAAGTCCTGATTGCACGCAACGACACACGTTGGGCGACAATTTAAGAGTAGCGATAAGCGCTACGCGGGGAAAGCGTCCGAATCGACAGCAATAGAGATCACATGCCATGATCACTCTTCGCGTNCGCTATTGTTACGTTCAATCGTTCACAAGGTAATATCGGCAGAGCTTCCACGCCACGATCACTCTTCACGTACGCTAGTCATCATGTTCAATCGTTCACACGTTAATATCGACAGAGCTTACATACCATGATCACTCTATGCTGCTCAGGTCTGCCCGTTATTATATAGTTTTTCAGCTAGCTCTGATATTTATTTGTGGTAACAATCGTATTGCGCCATGTGATGGTAGCCTACTTGTACCATTACACTATCATGCGCTACACTGACTTGAGCACATAAATGTAACTAGTTGTTATTAGTCTTACACAAAAACAATTTACTAACAATGGACCCAATACGAATTGTGTTACTTAAATGTATTTAGGCAAATTTCGAAAATTAAAAGTGGGAGGGCCGCGCCCTCCCATAAAAAAGTGGGGGGGGCTAAAACCATGAGGCCCCCCTGGTTCCGCCACCTATGAGCCTACGTAACACCTAGTTTGGCTAGGCAGTCTTTTCGTGTTATTTCAGGTGAAACGTGGTACTATTTGCCAACTCACCTTGTTCATTTTGATTTCTGTTTAATCTCAAATATATTTTCGTGTCTTTATGCATGTGTAACTCAAGAATAAAACTTTTGACATTAATTTCGCCTATTAAAATTTGATGTTGAACCTGAAAAATGTGATTGTGAAAAGACTGAGCTGAGTGGCATAACTGACAGAAATCACAAGGCAACTGTCACCAGCAGACCCGTAACCAGCTTTGGACACCAGGGGGGCGAATAATTTTCTGAGGGAGGTCCAAATTTTACATCGATAGCATGCACGAAAACAGTGGTTATGTATACAATATTTCCATGACATTTTTCAGAGAGGGAGAAAGTTTTTCCAGGGGGACGAAGCTCTCCTCTTAGTTACGGACATGATCACCTGATGACTAGGTATGCAGACATCACATTGTAGGCTAGATTGGTATATGCATGGGCGCAATTTTGTTGTAAAATGTGGGGGGACAGCTNGGTGTGAAACCNCTATAGTCATCGGGTCGATGCAGAAGTGACCTTTTATATATAGCCTACAGATTCCCAATCTTATTTCTAGATATGTTTCGAGAGCAAAACTAATCAAACTTTGTTTTATCCTTGCAGATGATTTACATGTTAATATACTTAAATTTGTTGCTGGACACGCAACTGTAGTTCAGCCTGGTTCCATTAATATCGTATTTGGATGTAAACAAGCGCAGCAAGTAGGAGATTTCATCCCAAAGCTTTTCGTCTTCAAGTTTCTGTACCACCAAACGTCTTAACCAGTTACATTTCTGCACGGACCAAATCGTGGCTGTACTGTGGTCTCTCCCATGTGCAGCTGTAATACTCTCACTGTTACAAGAAAATAACATTTCTAACAGTATATCACACAGGGTAAAATGTCGGACAGAAGCAGTTAAACATCTTTCACGGTCTCTAGAAACTTGAAAAATGCTAAAAATTATTTTATCGAAGCTAAAATTT
>JGI24159J19872_10007405_pt1 | contig 14383 bp, 9 predicted proteins | sample Ectturendosymbi4_FD_19872 | JGI IMG/M metagenome (IMG submission 19872) | reverse complement strand
TCGAAACTTCGCGTTAGTGTGCTCGACTGTGTTCTCAGTAACGAATAGAGCTTCATTCGGTGCAAGGACATTTGTGATCGACGAGTCTAGTTCGGAGAAGCCGGCGAGGCGCGGAGTTCAAATTTATAAAGTACTGTAGTAAACGCCGGGTCGATCGCCCGGGTAAATCTACACTACCGGAAGCACAACATAAACTCAGCTTTGCTTAACCTGTCTATGCCTTCAATCGCCTACTAGAACCACAAAACTGTTATCTAATCACTGAGACAAAACAGTGATTGTCACACTCGCCCAAGCGGGAGGTATAATCGTAGCGCACGCATTGAGTCCAAATCATTTTATCAAACACCATGCTGTTTTCAGAAAATGCGCCCTTTTTCTATACATAGGCTTCTCATCCACACTGTGAACGTCATTGCCTGCAGTCTGCCGTTTTCCTGATGGTCCCCTTCAAAATCCAAGTCTGATCCATCTCTGGTTGGCTGTCGGTTGTGTTGATGGTTGCCAGGGGAACAATCTAGTATGAAGATTAAGCCAACTGTTCCCAGAGAAATTGTCATGACAAGCCGTACTTTTGTTTGATGTTCAATCACTTTGTTCACAAAATTATTTTTTGACGATTAACTGTCAGCAGCAAAGCACTTTGGTGATGTTAGCGAAGTATTGTGGGCCGTTTGCACCATGTAAAAACTTTGCTGTATTTTAAAAAATGCTATAAAAAACTTTTGTAAAGAACTTTTGTTTTTGAACTAAGAAAAAATCTTTTTTCGCAAAAAACTTTATTTTTCAAGAAATTTATTTAAGATACAAATTCTTTGAAACTAAAACAAAAATTTTTTCTCAAAAAAATTTTAAGAAATAATGTAATGATGAATTTTTTTCGTTACTGAGCCCGACTCTGCCAACTCTGCCAACGAACTGCCTTCCGTTAAAGTTTGCGAATAAACTACGTGGCAAATTCATACTTTGCATGCTCGTTTTTCAATGCAGATTTTTTATTCTAGTATGGACAAGCAAGTTGATCAACAAATAAACAGTTTAACAACTTTAACAGCTTTAGACTTTCATTTCAACATGTCTTTTCTTAAGATTTCACCAGGACCCATTTAAGAGTCCTTAAAAATGTAGTGAATACGAAAGCGCCTGGGGCATGCTTGTTCTTTAGCTTTCCACGTTACAACTATAACATATATCCACTCTACTGAATATTAATCTAACTGCAAGGTGGGAAATGCAAAGCCACCTCACGAAATGTTTCATCTCCTGGCATGCATTTTGTAATTTCTGCTTGTCATAATAACAAACATAATTTAAAATCGGCTTCAGCAAAACACAATAGACCTAGTTGAGATAACGCGAAGCAAAGTAGAAGAAACACGGTTAACGATGATTTATTAGACAAGAAATTACAGTAAAAACGAACATGTAACTTATGAATTGACCAATATATTTTAAAACGCAAACTTCAATGGGAAACACTTCGTTGGCGAAGTTGGACTCAGCAATGAAAAAGAAATTGGTCATGATATTTTTTTGATAAAAAATTGTTTCTTTTTCAGTTGAAATAATTTTTTTCAAATATAAACATATATTTTGGGAAATATTCTTCACAAAGAAAATTACTTTCGAGAAAATTCTTGGTATGTTTCTTTTCAATATGAAATCTTTACATGGCGCAAACGGGCCACCATAGTGATGTAAACTATTTAAACTATTAAAGTAAACCGCCATAGTGATGTAAAATATTGTTTACAGCTGCAAACTTGCATCACTTGTTGCAGTGTTTGATCGAAAACGTTGTGCAAGGTTTTCCCACTCCTACCAGTGCGTCACGATGAGATGCAACATTCTAACGACCTTTGACCTAATATGCAACGCTTTGGTCTTGTGGGAGTGTCACAAATGTTGCATTGCCACCTTGCAGGAACTTTCAGAACTTATAGTAATTGCCATAAATGGCGCAGCCCATAGCATCAAAACTTTTAGTCAAGGTCCAAGTTTATTGATACTTGGCGTTGGGAAAAGTAATAGAAATAGTAACAAATAAGGACCTGCACCGCGACAAATGTAAAACAAACAAACACAATGAACGAGGAAACAGCCATGAAAATTTTGGTTGATCTAGCGACGTTTCCTTGAGCAAAATATTTGTTTCATTTTTTCGGAACGGTTTACGATATATTTGTAGCGGTCTACAAATATTACAACAGCGCTTTGTAACCGGTATTCTGGAAAGTTATTTCAGGTGGACCGCGGCGCGTTTCAAAATGTTGCGGTACAAAAAATAAAGTTTTTTAAACTCGTGGTCAAATATATTGAGCAGCATTTTGAACTTGAACAGGACTTTTTATGTACGATCCGGAAGAAAGCTGTTTTATGATTGAACTTAAACAACCCTTTATCTTTTATTAGAACGCACAACAATCAACTGGTTGTTGACGTGTTATTGACTGCGATTGCGATTAAAAAGTGAGTTAATATCTTTAAAAGTCATGTTACCGCAAGATGTTATCGTGAACCTCTAAAAAACGCCAGTGAAAGTAAGCAGCGAGCTGTGAAAAAGGCTGAAAAGCATGGGTGTACAGTGTTGTTCGGCTTGTTTTAGTTTAATAATTAATTCCAAGTATTTGGTAAATATTATATGTGAGCAAGTCAATTTATGAAAAAGTAAGTCTTTTAACCAAAATGTTCTTGCGTAGATATTAAGATAAAAAGGCTTTGCTTTCAGTAGAATGCACAGCGACTGGCCTGTTGTTAAAAGAACCTTTTAGAACAATGTTGTGTTAAACTGGGTTTTCGTTCTTTTTTCTTGAAAAGAACTTGCTTCTGTTGTTTCGGTAACACGGCAAATTATTGCACCAATTCTACATTCCATCGATGCGTGACTCACGGTGTTGTCAGAAGATTCTTCGCCAAACGACTGCAAAGCTGCTGGTGATTTCCCTCAGCTTGCTTTCGACGATAGACTACCGAAAGAAAATACCCCTGCTCAGGTGCACGCTGCAAGGTGATGTAATGGCCTTTTTTAATGCATGTGACAAGATTTCCTTCAATGCACAGGACGAAGGCATAACAGCCAGAGCGTGATCAATGATCTCATGTCGGTTTAACGGGCGGAGCAAAGATATCTTCTATCAGAAACAGATTAGAAGCAGATGAGATAGTCTGCGATCAAGGCAAACACCGAAAGCATGTTTAACAATTATCTCAAAAGCAAGGCAATTTTAATTTTAAAGACCTCGTCTTTGCTGTTGGCGAGTGTCGACTACTGAACTATTTTAAACTGTCAAAATATCTGGTTAGCAGTTGCACCAGCCGGACATGCATTTGTAAATATGAGACGTCGCGATGCTTAAAGCATATGTTAAAATATATTGTGTTGAGTATGCTTGTAATATGTCAGCGAAGGTTATGGATATTTGTTTGCAGGCACTCTGCAAGATATTTTGTATCTTGTTTCGGTCCTGTATGTTTTTTCATGTTGCTTGCATGCCAACCCACATGGCTTACCCAAAACCTTCCACCGATATATGCGGCAAACATGTTTATGAAGCGCTCGGTGATGATGTTGTGCTTGAGGCAAAATTACTCATGTCTAAAGTTGTTCTCTTGCTTAAACCCAGTTTTGAAGCTACGTTTCCTGAGATTTACTTACATTTTCGGTGGTATTTAACTGTGTCCGTGTGCAGTGAACAAACTCACATTCGGTTTCATCTTCGCTCGCAAACTATGTCACGTATTTTTCAGATCATAGGTAATATTCATTGTATCAGAGTCGACGATTTAATTGACACTTTCTCAGCAAATTTTTAGAAGCAATCCAAACAGTGAAATATGCATTTTCAAGGATTTTTCGCTGAACAGACAACGACTAGTGCAGGTACGTTGTTGAAAAGACAAGAATTAAAATTAAAAAAAACAAAAGAAAATATACAAAAAACGGACTTTATTATTTGGTCGCGAGATTTTTGAAACAAGTGAACGTTAGCGGCGGCAAATTTTGTCAACCGGACATTGTTTTTTAATAAAATAACTTAACAAACAAGAATAAGTGACTGGAGGTTTAACTTGCTAGTGTGATTTATTTAAAAAATGAGAGCGCTAGGATCTTAATTTTTCCTTTAGCTCTTTGTGGTGTGGATAATGAAAGTTGTTATTGCTTTACAGCAGGAGGGTCACTTCCATGGTTGATTCAAGACAATAACACCATCGACAGTCGAGCAGACGCAACAGACTTGGATAGCAGTCAGTGCATGCAAGATGAGGTGGGGTCGGCTTCGTTGAAAATTTTGGTGACAGTGATTGGAGGAGGAATTTTTCTTCTGAACCTCGCGACAATCATCGCGATCAGCTGCGTCATTCGACAATTTGATGACAGAAGGTCACGCCTTGGTGGCCGCAAACCGGTGTTGTATTGCATAGGCAATCTGGCTGTGGCGGACATGATGGCTGGTTTACTGCTGCTCTGGATTTTTGACATCCAAAGGGTAAGGTCATTTTATTTATCCGACACTATAAGTCGTAGCCGTGATGCAGAAGAAAACGCTACTAAGCTCACTAACAATTTTCTGTGCCATCCATGACCCTTCGTCAGGTTTTTTCTAAAAGTTCAGTCTTTGGCGAAGTTGATCACCTACTTAAGATTGTTTTGCAATTTGCGTAGATCAATAAAACGCTTTTCAGTGACATGTACTGCACCATTAACAGAAATGATATGGAGCTTGAGTCTGAGACAAAAACATGAATGAAACAGTAAGCATGAACTTTCCAGCAAACATTGGTATAATAGGTTCGTATTTAGAATTTTGATTTAGAAATACTACAGTTGCAAAAACACATCCAAAACAGATTTTTTATCGCCTAGTAAAAGCTTCACTGGATGGTCAGATAAACAATCGTTTGAGTATTTGTGGAATGAAACTGTTGTAAGTCATCACATACTGTATGTTGGCAATGAATCTGTTACACCATTTATGTGAAGAAGCCAGAAATCGAAGTTTGTTTTCTAAGAGATTCTCAAAAGACTAGATCCTTGTTGATAATCTTGGTTTAAAATGCTGCCTATGGAAAGGACGAATAAACAATTGCTTTGTAGAAACAAAGCAACATTTAAAAGACTAAAGTTGTTTTTCTTCTTTGTATAAAAATTGGCTTTTACTGCAAAACGTGGCAACACATAGGTTTTCTGACAAATTTGAAGTAACACTTTTGACTTTCAGATTAGCTCTCAGCTTTAATTTCAAGGAAACTTTTCCAGGTTATAAAAGCGTGACAATCAGTCTGTATAAACAAGTGAACGTTGTTTCTTTTTCTCATTTTTTCAAAGACAAAATAGGAAAATCTCTCCGCTTTTCTCGTAATCGCAATGCGAATCACTGCCCGTGGTTTACTTTGATTGCAAGCATGATTGCACGGCAAATATTTTCAGTTGCCTTCAAATCAAATGCAACTAGATGGGAGTAGGAAAGCCTCACCCCACTCCAGCAAAAGTTCATTGTCTAACCGCAGCTATTTTGCTTGTTCATTTTGCGTTCGCCCTTTGTACGTCATTGACCCCTGATTGCTTTCTCTTCAACATATGCATGCAAGCCAGGGCCGCAACCAGCTGATATTTTTCGGGTGGGGCAAAGTGATTGCAATTTGTTGTTGTTGTACCTAACAACTAAAGATGTTTTTGAAAATTTCCGGTGGGGTTCAATTACCTGGTTTCGGGCCTGATGCAAGATAACAAACACGCTGCTGACCTGACGTCTTCTGGTGGCGGATCTTGTCGATAATAAATTGAGCCGTGGAGACAATGTAAACATTGCTGTTAAACACTGACCGCTTTGTTGGCAGATGGTGCTCCCGTTTCGAACGGCACTCACTGAACTCATCCCGAAAAGCTTTTGGGCCATGACTGTCTGGTCATCAATACTAAATCAGCTCGTTATTGCTGTGGATCGCTATTTTTGCGTCACTGAATTTGGCAGCAGCTCAAACCACCACTGCCCTCATTGGTGCAGGTGGGGAAAAGAAGAAAGATTGAGGTAAGTCGAGCATTGTCGTTTTTCGTCCGTGATTTTTCCATTCTGTATTTGGAAAATAACAATGTTCTCAAGAGCGTTCCTTATTGATGTGGCTGTATCCCTACTCTGAATTTTTGTGTCCGTTTCGGGGGAGTTAAATCACAACCGTTCACCTTGGGTGTTGGACTCAGACAAGGGTGTGTGTTGTCACCACTCCCCTTCGTAGTCTATATGAATTCGATGGACAGTCACAGCCGAGTCGACGAGGGTGTCACTGCTGGAAGTTGCAGGCTCATTTGTTTGCTTTTTGCAGACGAATTGGCATGCTTCTACCCTGTGAACAGGGCCTTCAACATGCACTTGATCGGTTTTCAGCTGCGTGCGATCAAACGGGAATGAAAGGTAGCACGAACAAGACCGAGGTGTTATGTCACCCCCAGAAACCCAAGGCAGTGTATACTGCAAGTAAGCGGCAATGCACTGCAGTAGGTCGATAAGTTCAAGCAGCATGTGGTGGTATTCGCGAGTGACAGAAAACGGAAAGAATAGATTGGTTCGCGAACTGTCAAAGCGGATGCAGTTCTGCGTGAGCTTTACTGCTCTTGTCACACAACGGGAGCTTTCAAACACCGCAAAGCTGTCAGCTTTTAAATCGGTCCTTGTTCCGATCCTCATCTATGGCCATGAATCTTGGGTAATGACCGAAAACAATCCTATCTCAAGTACAAGCGGCAGAGATGGGATTTTTGAGAAGTGTTCACGGCGTGACAACTTCGCGACAAAGTGCGCAGCTGTGAAATTCGTAAAACGCTGAATGCCGAGCCACTTGTCTTCCGAAAGAGAGACCTTAGCGACGGCAGTTCAGTCACGTGACCAGAATGCCCCAAGAAACATTGGCGAGGAGAGTCCTGCTTGCTGAACTCACGGGAAAGCAGCACAGAGGTCGTCCAAGGAACAGGCGATGTGATTACATCACCGACCTTGCTTGTTCCCGTCTTAGGATGGAGCCAGCAGAACTATGTGAGATTGCTGAAAACCGTGCGGTGTTTCGAAGCCTCTAGGACTGACGCTTCCCAACCCTCCCCAGAGGAAGTGTGGGTGAGAAAATGAATGTGAAAATGAACGAATGCACGTTACTCAAATTTTGCAGGTTGTTGACAAAAATTTTGTTTGCAAAACGTAAACTTCAAGCAAAAGATTCATGTTCAGAGTGCACCCGCCTCTAAATCAGTTAAGAAAAGAGAACCCTTACGAGTTTAACAAAATTTTCAAAATGCGAAAATCTTTACTTCGAGGGTTTTACCACAAGGCTCGGCCACAACAGTTTGCTTTCGGTTTGTTGAAATGAGTAGTAGCAAAGAAATTATTTATGAACACTCGTGTCGATATAAAATGTTTGAGTCTTTCTTCGTTTTTACAGTTACGAAACCTTTGTACTGTATATATTTTTAACCAATGAAAACAGATGTAATGTATATTGCAATAACGAAGCTGAAATAATGCTTAACCGGCCGTGGTAAAAAATACGTGTTTGTCTGCCTTTCAAATTTGTTTTTAATGCAACTTTTGCTCATGTGTGGAAGCTGTTTGAAGGCTGATTGGCTGGGCCTTTTCAGGGCATTTTAATCAGGTTCATTTAACCTTGTTGCAGGTTCATCAGGTTCGGAATCGCTTTAACGTGGCTTATACCGATTGTCAGTTTCGTCATTCCCGTCGTGACTGTTTGGAACTGCGCCAGAAACTGTGTTTGCAAGATGCCCAGCAACAGTACCACCGGTGTCTACTACATGGTCTGCTCACCAGTTTCTGAATGCTCGCAGGTAAAGGAAGTTACTTTTCGTCAATATAAAAGCCTGGCGTTATTGACTGGACCATAATGTTCCTGTCATTCAAACCAACGGCATGTCAAAATAGCGAAACAAAACTAGTTTTTAACCTATTAGATTCTTTAACGTTGACACAACACAAGTATAGAACATATGCAGTACTGTAGCTACTGGAAGACAAAAGCATTGTAATCCACCGAATTCAGGAAAAATACGTTTACCGATCATAGGCAGTTTACTGACAGTCTGTACTAGTGTTTAGAGCTTCAAAAGATCAATCGCGTTCCTTCTCAAACCGCTCGAACATAACGTTCATCTTGAGTTGACAAAAAAGCAAATTTTCAAGTTTTTTTCAGAGTGATTTTTAAATTTTCAAGATTTTCCTTCAATGATCAGAGTGATTCGTTGAAAGCAAGTTAACCTAACATTCTTTTGAAAATGAAAAAAGTGCCATTTTTCTTGGCCTTAGCTACTTGTCTGCACTATTACCTGGGAACTAAAGCTATTTAGCCTATATAGATTGTCAGTGACAAGATGGCCGGAACAGCTGTTTGCACTGTTTCGTAGTACTTCATATGGTGCAATCCGCAATGCCTAGCGCGACGACCCCGAGGTTATTGCCAAGAGCGGCAGAGGAGCGCATGCAGCAGGTGTTCAGTTGAGTTAATTTTCTTGTGTCGACATATCCAGCGGAGGTCACGACATTTGAAAGATGTGGAATTACAAGGGCGAAGGCTTTTTTAACAGATTCCATCGTCCGGAGTTGCTACTTTACAATGAAAAGCGTAACCAAGATTTTCAAGTGGGGAGGGGGCGGCAAAAGTTGCGGTTCAAAAACCTTAATCCAGTAACATACGAGTCAAACAGAAATTTCAAATTCTTTCATTGAAAATGAAAATGAAGACCGAAAAAAGCTAACGAATTTTTCTGAAGCAACTGTGGCTAAAATATGACAACGTGATTGTTCTTTCTGCACTTCGGTGCATTTTTGTCTTCAAAATAGTGTGCCATGAACAGCATGACCTCCAGCCTGGCTACACCTGCGCTACTCAAATTATAGTTTATGAACTCCACGTCTGGGCTTCTCCAAGCTCTTGGTTCTCGATGACTGATCACTTTGTTGAAACGACCGTAACTCTGTCTGCCGCTGAATGTGCGCTGCAGGCGAAAGCACTGTCAAAAAACTGGCAGCGAGAACGTTTCACGCCGCGCCCATCGTCGGTTATTGCGCAGTGATCCAGTCCAGCTACCTCCGCGACCGACACTTGGTCAAAACGCTGAAGTACCAAGATCGAGACTTCATTAAAAAATATGAAGCCGAGCGATTCCTGAATATTCGAGACAGAGATTCAAGGCTTGCAGATTTGTCGGCTTTGTCGAAATGTTTTTCGAATTTCGCCCCAAGCAAGATCATCAAAATTTCTGGGTTCTAACTTGGAAAAATTTTACGCTTTTTCTCCCGTTTTTATGCTTTTTCCGTTTACAAAGATACAACAAACAGCAATCAGGTTGAGCTGCAGAAGCATTGCCAGGTCATTTCGGTGGAGCACCCAATGTCTCGAGACGATAGATTCGCAGACTTCAACACCAAGACGAGACTGAAACTCACAAGAACGGGTAACGAGACGAGTCGCGAGGTCCCGTCATTGGTAACGCACACAGGAGAATAAAATCAGTGATTAGCAGCAGCACAAGATCTACTAGAAGCCATTGGCGTACGAGGCGGGGGGTCGGGGGGAGCGGCTGTCCCCCCTGTCTTGAAAATTTTCAGGGCAAACTCTGTTTTCAGGGCAAGAGCAAGGTGCTCAAAAATCCTGAGTGATAAAAAATATATATTCAACACAGTGAATTCAGAGCAAACTCTGTTTTCAGGGCAAGCGCAAGTTGCTTGCCTATAACGGCACCTCTAAGGGATTGTATAAAGAACGTTATTGCCGAATTGAAGTTATAAGCGAATTGAAATGCATGTAGAAGATGACATCGGGACCGAACAAAATTTAACCTTACAGACGAATTGAAGTTACATACAAAGCCGTTATAAACGAATTCACCGATTATCTACAGATAGAACAGATTTTCAAGAGGTTTCAGGCCCAATTCGGATTAAACTAAAAAAATTAGTTTCAGGACAATTTTTTTAGGGCAAATTTTTTCCGCCCCGCCCCTCAGTAAAGTGCCTTCCCGTACGCTTATGCTAGAAGCTCCTGCTCTCTTGCAGCAGGCAGTCACTTGTCCACGGGTTGACCGTGCGAATGTTAGGGTCGCACCACATGTGACGCAATAATGGAAACAGCTTTGCCTGTCATCACCCCAACAGTAAGCAATCTATCACCTTATTTTCCACACAGAAGGGTAGGTTGATAGCTAAAGGCCCCGGAAATTCTCACCGAAAGTTTTCAAAAGTTTTAATTCAAGCATTTGCAGTTTAGGTCGGAACGCTTCGGCATTCGCCCAACAACTAATAAGATGCATGGGTCAAACAATGCAGGAAATGCCGAAAATCTCTATCGTTACCAGGTGCTGCCTAATCTACTGAATAGTCAGCAAATTGCAAAATAAAATCTCCTGAACTGTGCTTCAAGTGGATGATTTTTTGTCAGTATCTTTTAATTTTTTTAAAATTGCAATTCGCTTTTTATGCAACCGCTTACCTGCAGCTCAATCAACATGCGATTCGACCACGTGATTGTGAGTGTCGCCGCGGTCCATGACTTCCGCACAGAAGCAATCTTTGTCACTGGCTTGTCACGCAACTGCATAAGACTGTCTATCCCAGTCGATACGGTCCAAATTTCAACGTTTTATCTTTAAAGACAAACACTTGTCAAGACCGCTATCTTACCACTGCTGCTATGCTCAACCTACCTCTGGTTAAGGATGAAAAGCTGCACATTTCACAAAATGCGCGAAATGCATTTCGTGACAGGGAAATTTTCGGTTTGTCCTGAAAGGAATGTAAAAATATACATATTGATCTGGATAGGAGCGAACCTCCGTTTGCTTTTAAGCTTGAAAGGGTGGTTGGCGAAGCGTTGGGAAGCCATTGAAATCCTATCGTGTCGTGATCATAAAAAAACATCGATGAGCAATCATTCTGCTATCAGTGGCTTTGTTATCAGATTTACATGAACCCATAGTGACCAAACTTTGTTGAAGACATGAGATTTGAGCGTATGTACTTTGACCTGACGCAGCTATGTCCAACCCTCGGCTCAGTTGAAGGTTTCGTTGTTGTGTATGTATTACACGATGACAACCTGTCTTTATTTTGGTAATTAATCTTAAATTTGACGTTTTCATGCAGTGGTCCTCAGTACTACTTCATCACGTTTGCATTGCGCATACTGGCAGATTTCCATGTGTTCACTGACTCGTCGTTGTGAAAGTAATTTCTATTTTTCTGATTTCTACCCCTGTTGTTCCATTGGCACTGGCCTGAGATCTATCTTTTTGTTCCATTGGCACTAAACTGAGTTCAATTTTGTGGTTCCACTGGCGCTTTAAACTTGCCTACGACACTACAGTTATGGAGTGACTAGAGGTGCCAAAAAGTCGTTATCATCGCTGTTAGGATACGAACGCTTTCAGCAGCTTTAAAGCTAAATTTTAGTCCGCTGAGAACAACATAAGAGATGCAATGTGCGGGCCTCATTAAGGGAGTGGCATTGCTTTTGGCCCAGAAATGCATTTCAGTTGGGCATATAAGCTGAACTAAAGTGTCAGAGAATCTCACTCAACAAGCTCAATCTTTGTGCGATAAGTATCGTAACATTAAAACAAAAAACACATGATTCAGAAATAATCAAATAAAGGAGCAATAGGGAAACAATTAAAGGTCACCACCTCTCGCTGAACTCCTCTCTTTATCAATTTTACGGATATTTTGATAAAGAGCGTGATTTTTAGATTTTCCGTCTTTGCTTTGTGCAACACTTGCACTATCCAATTAAAAAATTTTGCATTGTTGTTCGTCTAATGGACATTTATAAATTTTTGTAAAAAACAACAGTTTACAAAGACAAAGATATTTATTCCTCATAAACATCTTCCTCCTAAATGTCTGCAGATCAATCCAACATTTACAAAAGATTCGATGCTCTTCCTCGGGCTCATTCTCGTGCTGATGCCCGCCATCCCGTGCATATTGTACGCAAAACTTTTCCAAGTCAAACAGGAGGTTGGTCGAACTGTGGACCAGCAACGCCAGCACCGGGAATCATCCGCCGGTAACTGGGGTGAGCAACCGCTGCTAGGCAACCGCTGCTAGGCAACCGCTGCTAGGCAATCTGTTGTAATAGTTTGACAAGGTTTGATTGTTTGCCTTGGTGAGGGTTCATTACAGTCTCGGTCTCTTATAGCTCCAACTTATCCTTTCAACCGCGCAAACCTTATGTTTTAGTTTTTAATTGGTTCGTATCATACAGTACACAGAGAGAGTTTTGCTCTGTCTACTTTTTCATACCTGTCTTGCTCAGTGCACACCAATAAGACTTCTAAACGTTTTCAGAAAAAAGCAGTGGGTTAAGTTTTTTACACTTGAAAGAACATATACGTTTTGACTAAAGACCTGCTTTATGCAACTGTTTTAGACTGCATACAAGGTCGCGTTGTTTGGGAGAACCCCTTAAGCAGAGACATCACGAGAGATTTTAGATCATTTCATCCAAATTTTTGGATCAAAACGATTTTTTAACAAGCGATTCAGATTGCAGTAAAAACGCGTCAGTGGTATGTGATCAGATAGTTTTTAAAAATAAACACACTGTTAAGATAATTTTTTTTATCCACGCCATTATCCAGTCATAAAAAGGTTTTCGCAAGTCAAATGTCAAATTATTTTATGTTTGTCTAGATTTGGTGCGTGAAGGATCCGGTCGTTCGATGAATCGTCGGCAGAGCAACTTCGAAGTCACCGTACAGCGGAGACAGGACCAAGACATGCGCTTGCTGCGCACACTGACCATCATCCTGGTCTTGCTTCTCATCAGCACCGTGCCGCTGGGGGTGCTCTTCCTGGTCAGCTTGGGAGAAACGGACAAGCGCTACGTGCAGACCACCAAAATACTTTTGACCGTTTCGCACCTCAATTCGCTGCTCAACCCGTTCATTTATCTCGGAGGATTTCCGGAAATACGTGACTACGTGAAAAAGCGATACGAAGAAATGTTTTTGCCGTGTCGGGCAACGTCATAGACAAATAGCGAGCGCCACAAAGACCAAAATGTTGTTTTCCTTTCGTTGCACAATCCCTGCTTCTGTTTGTACTGGAACGGGTAGTCTCGTGTTGCATAGCAATGGTGAAATTTCCTTTGATGACGTTCAGCTCGGGGAGATATCAGGGAAAGTTGCAGCGCAAGCAAAACGGGGGGAAGCCTGACTGGAGGAACGACGACAAGCAGCGAAAAGAGCGCAATGCGAGCGCAATGCGATTGAAGGCACGTCAGTCACGTGAACGCACGAGGCGAAAACAACGAGCTCGCCATTGTAGCTTCGTGTCTTCTATCTTGTAAAACTAATCAGAACTTTTGCAATACGATATGAAAATATTCATTAGCGCTCGAAAGACGACCAAAGAATGCAGAAACTGTATTTACCACATGGTAAACCAATCACTGGCCTGCTACTTATCAGTGAAATTATGCCGTAGGAAGTGAAACGAGTGTCACCATTGGTATTTCATAATGCCTCTTTGCGCAGTCCCTCCTCATAGAAGCTGTTATACGAGTATGTCGATCACCAGAAAATTTAACTTTGTTGATTTGCGAATAAAAACTTTCTGCTTTTGCGCCTTTGTCAAGTAGATACTTTCTTTGCTGATCTGATTTTTCTTTTTGCAAGAGTAAAGCATGAACTACTGAGTGCATTCTGCAGACGAGTGCCAGTGATGAGTCACTTTGCTTTGCTGATTGACAATGCAAGAGTTTACGCAATTTGTTCCCCAACTGTGTGTTTCAAATTTTGTTTTACCAACTTGTTGCACTTGCAGTGTTACTCTTTTCCTTGATTTAACTACTTGGTAAGGTGTTTGTTTAGCAATGTGTATTTTTCAGCGTTTATTATCTAGAATACAAATGTTATTTTTGCGAATGCACCTCGGTTGTTCTGGTGAATGGCAACATGGTGTCAAGTTCACGATGTGTTAAGTTTTTTGTATCGGAACATTAGCGGTGTTCACTTTGTCCCGAGCGAGGTGCCTGCCAGAGATGATCATTGGACTGGACTTGAATTGGACTGGATCCGGATCCGGACTGTAACGAGTTTGTTTGGATTTGGATTGGAGTCAAGCGAAATTTCTGACTTGCGAAATTTCTGACTTCACGCAATGTGCGCATGCGCAGAGTAATATTCTACATATCAAACACGCAGTGGCGGTTCTAAGGGGGAGCCTGGGTAGGCCATGGCTCCTCTAGACTTTTGGTTGGCCCCCTGTTTGGCCCCCTCCAGTTTTTTTTTAATTTCCCGTTTAAGTTCGTTTGGTTGACATATACAGTAGATAACTTTCGGCCAGCAATATTTTAAACGATAATTTAGAAACCCTCTAGCCTGCAT
>JGI24159J19872_10007404_pt1 | contig 14383 bp, 9 predicted proteins | sample Ectturendosymbi4_FD_19872 | JGI IMG/M metagenome (IMG submission 19872) | reverse complement strand
GAAAAATTTCTCCAACTAGAAACTAACTCTTGGTGAAATGACTAACAACGGTAGAGAAAAATAGTAAGCCATGTGCGGGCAGTAAGTCTCTGGGGTAGTAAACAACAGCCTTCAAAGATAAGTTGTGGGCATGACCTCACGCATGGCTAAAAGTGAGCGGTTTGGGGAAATGATAACTCGCTGTTTGCTTACGATGTACAAAGAGTGAGGGACAACTTTTTACGTCGTCTTTTCCCAACACTACCTGTGTTTTCGGGCTAAACAGGTTGCAGCAAGCATTTGGATGTACCGGAAAAGTGGGTTTTGTTTGAATGCGATCGCGCTGGGCTTAAGGGTGCGACAAAAGCCTGCTGATAGTTTAAAATGTTTGGTGTTGATTCAAAGAGGGTGAACGTTTTGCTATTTCCATGTCATGGGTGAATATGGTTTTACTTTTGTTGGTGTACAGCTACACATGAAACAAATATTTAATGGCCGACGCTATGTGTGGTGGAGCTTGCAAAAGTTACAATTCGGCTACGGTTTGACAAATTGTAGAACCAGCCAAAATGAACCCTTGGTTTTTCGAAGCACATTAAAACTATAAAACATGTTCTTTTGCACAAAGAAATAAAAAGAAAAGAAATATTTTCAGTTTCTTTGTTGACACAATTATCAGTGCAAATTTACGCTCTGCATTCTAATTTGGGTAGTTTAACAGGGTTTGCAAGCCTTTTGAGAGCCATTTTGGCAATTCTAACCAAAAAACGTTTTGTAGAGACTTCCGGACTTTGTAGTTATTATTTTTTAAGCTTTGAAGCTCTTCATTAATAAACATGTTCCAACTAAGGTTTAAAGAAGTAAGATTTAAGGCCTGTTTTTTGCGCAGAGCAGGCGTGGTCTTCATTTAACGACGTTTGCAAGTGCTGGCGCGTTTCTTCAGAAAAGAAACTCCTTAAAAATATTTCCTTGCTTAAGCTGCACAAACCATGACGTAATCTTACTTGCAATGACGAATCGGTTGGCGCTTTGCTGTCTGAACGAGCACCAAAATAAGCGAAAGACGGAAGTTTACGTTTGCGTGCAAAACAGTGAGAAATGGCGGTCGCTTGATTCTACTGTGTTCATGATCATGTTAATATACAGTAGGTCTTGTCAGCGCTGTTATCTAGCGCAACGATTGATGAACAGTTGCTCAGTAAAGGAAGCGGTCTTCCTCTGCAATCTCTGGCTTCCTGGAGGACAAAACGACGATAAAGAGGCTGTGTGTGACAGTCGCACTTATCCGAGCATTTTTCCAAATCATTCCCTTGCGTCCAAGCAGAAATGATTCTAGAACGTAGCGCTTGTGATGATCGCGGCAACAACTAGGTCCTGGCACTACGGCTTTATGTACCCTGGCAACGGATTTTGACTCTTCGTGTGGATTCTCACTGTCAACCTGAAAATTTGCGCAAATAAAAAGGCTTGGGATACGTTGTACGGTAAATTTGTCGGCAACCTGCTCGTAAGTTTCTACATTCGTTCATCTCAGCAATCAGTGTGATGACTGCTGTTTTCTAATTCTGGTTCACGGGAAGTTACCTTCTGGATTTTCCAGATGTAAGAGGAAAATATTTAAATTTTCTGATGGTAGAAACTTCTGCCAAACTAAGAAAACGGTTGGCAACTGCTGCCGTAGAGACTATTTGGCATTGCACGAACAGAGAGTTGCGTGCAGTGGGCTCATTGATGGAAATTTACTTCACGCGACAGCCCCAGGTTTGTAATATGCGTGGGTGTTCTTGGCGGTTTTGAGAAGTGAAAGAACTATTAGGAATAGACTCTCACCCGAGCAAAAGTTTTGCAAAACACAGCAGCAATCATCACCAGTTTGAACATTCACAAAACTGTGACGTTTAGAACGGACCCTAAAGGTGCTTACCTTTTTCATTTTTTCGTTTAACGATTCACTGTCGCACATAATGCTGTGGGTCTGCATCAAGAGGTTCTCAACTTTGCAAGGCTTCGGCTTTGGTATGAAGATTAGATCTAATGGTCGCGGTATAGCACTTATCAAAACTTGCAACAATGTCTGCTTAATTAAAAAAGAAAAAGATAGTGCTTAACACTTCCTTGGACAAAAACAGCAAGGACCGTTCTTCTCGAAGCCATTGCAACAGCGCGGGTTGCACGAGCATCTCGATGAACCGTGCAGCTGCTGCGCTCGACTGAGCTTTATCAGCACTTTTGACATTTCGCTGATTTTGACCTAAAGCTTTGTCTCTTGGCGGAGCCGGAAAAAAACTCTTGAAAAGGCCCAGGATTTAAGAACCATACGCGAAGAAAAGGCTAATGGCGGGCAACTCTTTACCGATATCAGTGCTTGTTGAAGAGCAAAAGCTGTCAACAATTTTATGCAACAGCTAGCGTGCATAGTGGTTTGTGCAAATGTGGTGTTCGCAACAGTATTGTTGGCGGAAAAATACAACGAAGCAAGGAAATGCACTAGAACTTTCCAGACAAGTCAAAATCTTTTGAAAGATTTTGATTTTTATTCCAAAAAACGCAATCTTATTTTTGAAAAAAGGTCCAATAGTAATCTTTCACAGATAACAACGCAACTAGCATTACGCAGTATGTAGTAAGAGGCAACATCTCATAAAACGACGTGGTTTTCCAGTTGTTGCTGAATCTGCCTTTAGTCGACGCGTTCAGCTGTGTTTACTTTCCAAAGAGCTTAAATAATGCCGTGCTGAACAACAAAAACAACTGCTTCAAAATTTGAAAACCAACGTGGTCCCCAGTTCTGTTGTGGTTGCGTCAAGTAGGAAAGAGTTTTCTGTATTCAGTAATGAAGAGGGGTTTTAAGTTCCGCGTTAATTTTCCAACCTGGCCGGCGCTTTGTAAAATCGACACCCCGTCGGGACGCAACGCTACTAATTGGCGCGATATTAAGTTTGTGGAACGTATGTGTTGCTACGACAACTGCTCACTGATTTGTTTGTCTGTGCTAAATTTGTCCAACAACAGCGGGACGCACGGCTACTTACTCTGGATAAGTGGTAGATTGCTACTTCTGCATAAACCTGTCAGACGCAGGAGATTCGGAAGTAACTTTCATTAATTGGTTAGTGCATGTTGCTCACAATCTGTAAGCATGTGTGTGTGTGTGCATGTGAGTGGTTCTTTTTAGCACTCCCATCATCACCCTGACGTCATTGTTGCCATGGTACCTGGCTATTCTCAGATTTCACTGCTGCCGCTTTTCAAAAGGCTGCGCAACACGCGTGAAGAGGAGAGAAGAGAGTTGGTCGAAGGAAAAAAGACCTGACGTCATCATGCGATGAAGTGTTGCAAAACGCTGTCGCGTTCGTCAGTGCTTGCGTAACGCTTGATGAGGTTGGCTGGGTGGCGCGTGCGGTAGCATTTTGTCTCCGCTTCTGCTGCGTAATCGATGTAGTGAGAGGTCAGATCCTGTGATATAGTAATCATTGCAAAGGCAATGGACGTAGTAGTCTCCTCGATCAGTTTGTAAGTTGCAGACGTTACCTGTAAGCGTATAAACATTGCTTCTTTCAGTTGACTGAGATACTTGTGTGACGCGGCAAGAGCAGCCAGGCATCTCTTGTTAGCGTCAGCAGTTTCGTGCGAGCGCAGGGCTTGAAATTAACTGTCGCCTCAACACTGAAGCGCAGGGTCGTTCGGCGAATTGACCTACGGTAAGAGAGATGCTGTTGCGGCTCTTGCGCACCAACTGCTTACCTGTTGGTTGCGGCTTTTTTCAAATTGAAGCAGTTGACGCTCTTTGGACCCAGGGACATTGTAACATAAAACCACTAAGCCCTTGTACTGTTGAACTACGTTTGTAAGTTGTAGTGGACCGTTCCTTTATGATGTGAGTGTTATATCACTAATCGCCGGAAGCAAGAAAAGCTTAGGCGTAAGCGCTTTCAAGGGAAGAGCACCAGTGTAGCTGTCACGATACGCTGATGTGCTTACTTTTAAGCAAACATCGTTTCGCTTATTCAATTTTGGTACACAAAGACGGGTGTGCCGAACAGCCTAATAATAAAAATAACGACCAAAACAAACAAAGTAGGAGTCATTATACCATGGCGTTTCAGTGAACAAGTAATGCCATCATCATTAAGTGACGTCTCACCTGCTGGTGGTGATAACTGCGCTTGCCAGTGCGTCTACGATACGATTTTTTCTTCTTTTTTCGTCCGTTAATTTTATTATTAGTCTCATGCTATTTATCTCTAGTTTGACGGTCACTTCCGAAAGTGTTAGACGCGTTTTTTTAACACGATTGCAACGCAGTGGCAGCCGTGTGAACGGATCGAGTTTCTCTTTTTGTCTTTTCTGTGTTCACATGCAAAAAATCGGAAAGATTTCATCTGCATCTTAAAAGCAACACCAGCGATGATGGTTTGTGTAGTTACAGCAATGATAAATGTTGGATATAACAGCTTTAATCAAGTGGTGAAGGCTACTGACAACCTTCGTGAATCACTCAAGTGAAAACCTGTGTGCAACACGTAAAGATCATAATGACTTGCATGCTGTTTCCCGTTCATTTGGTATATCGTTGTTTTACCTTTGAACGTGGTATTACTGAGACGGCACTTGTGAAGAAATACACTCTTAAAACACACGAACATTCACATCTACCAACGTTGCTTGCTAGAATTTTTTTTTTAGAAAATAGGCTTTACAGGCAGCGCTTTGTTATTTCAAAGATCGCTCTACTTTTAAAAATTATCGACGTTTTTACTTTCCTTCTGAGCCAAAAATAAAGTAGGGCGTCAAGGTCTACGCTTCCCTCACCCGGTGTAGCCGCGGTTTCATTTAAGCTTACAGTTTCGGCAAAGAGTCCTCTTTGATCCGATGGGGTGAACGTAGGGTATAGATAAAAAGTGAAGTGTGCTGACCGAAGTGCGATTTCTGGGCGCAATGGCCTGTTTTAACATCTCAAAGCGAGGATTGCGACAGCACGGTTGTGCATCATTCAGTTTAGTCTAGGTAAACAACTGCGGTCAAAGGCCGATCGCGCACTTGTAAAAATCGGAAAGCATTCGTTCGGGGTGTCGCAGGCCATCTTCGGCGACCTCCGGGTCAGCGACACCGGCCGCTTTTACTCGCTGGAAAATTTTTTGATCTTTGCACACCGGCGGTGTTCCCGGCAACTACGCTATCGCCGTGTTGACAGGCGAAGTCTGCGACGTTGCGATTTGCGGAGCGATGATGACTGCTCGGCATCGTCAAATAACCGAACCAACCGTCAGCACTGCGCTACGGGGATCTGGACGATCAATGACCCTACTTTAATTTGTTTCCTTTAAATCGATCGCTACATGGCTTTAGCAACTCGGCTACTGATTGGTGCTGCCAAGGTGCGTCTCGGGCGGAAAGATCAAATTTGTATTCGCAAGTGTGTTTAGTTTATTTTTGTTTTGTGCGGTGCAGTATCGACTGGAGTGTTAACCGTTGGACGACACATCTTGCTGGCAGTGCCAGCAATTTTCTTTATCCGGAAGGGTAATGTCGTCGGGGGAGTGGGCGAGACAAGCGTTGCTGCTGCAAATTCCGCCAGATACATCGAGAGTTCCCTCCCACAGCTGATGGCCACGTGCCACTAACTTCTCGAATGGTGGTGAAATTAACCATGGGGAATAAATTTACGAGGAATAACCAAGCGCTTTGTTTTTTAATGGAGATCTGTGAAATATTTGAAACTCTTGAATACAGAAATGAGTGCGAGGAAAGCGCTAATTTGTAAACAAGGTATTGCTTACGTTGTCTAGAGGTTTTGCAATTGATTTTTTCTTGCAAAAAAAAGCTATAAAGTCTCAAATCCCTTCAGCCGCATTGCTTCTGCTTTCCTCACTCGCGTTAAAATTTAGCTTTCTTCGCTACGAAATTTAAAGACAGAAACACGGCACGCTGTGCCTAGATCGAATATATGGAGGGAAACTTAACTTTGAGGTTCCTTGGAAATGATTTAATGTGTTTGCCTTATGCCAACATTGTGGGTAACGTGCTTGTTGAACTCATCGTTCCAGGGAAGGCATTTGATAGTGTTTGACTCGCGCGTGTGTTTGCAACAGCTGCATATGCAAAAGTGATAAAAGTGCTAATTGGACTTCGTTATCGCTTTGGTGGTTGATGCTTGGTACCACGTGGAAAAATTAAGCGTTTTCAGCTTTGATTAAAAGACACCTACGCATGAAAACAGCGCCAAGTAGGATGCTTCATGCTTCGGGTTATATTTATAGGAAAGCTTTCCCAGCGTGAAGCTATTTTATGTCGATGGAATTTTTTTAAAGATATCCCTGCTACTCAGCAATCTTTTACAAATAATTAAAATAACTTCGACACATGGCCATATTTCTGCCTCTGTCGATACCTTTCGTGTGGAAGCACCATGGTGATGACTTTGATATGATTTTTTCTGAATCGGTTATTTATTTTATTATTTTACTTCGAACAGACATAGGAATTTTTTAAGCATATCATGTGCAGCATGCTCACAAGTGAAGACCCTTTGAACTCAGCACTGTCAATCAAACAAGAGCCGTACAGTCCATTGGGCGCGGGAAGCAGCACTTTCAGCCAGAGTTTCAACTCGTCGTTGAGTAGTCCGGACAGCCTAGTGTCAGACGGGGATGGATACAGTCCGCCGACCATGGTCCACTTTGGCTTTGGCGCCTACTCGGAAGACTTCATCGCAACGTCGGTTGCGCACAGCAGCCTCAACGTGAACTTCAACAACAACCGCCACGGATCTTCCGGCGACGACGACGCGTTTGACGACATCGCCAGCTGCATGGTGTTGTCATCCAACGACATCGTGCCCGGAGTCGGCGGAATCCTGGCGTCCAGCTTTGCCGATTACAGCCGAAGTATAGACGCCACCGACATAAGCGAAATGCTCGCAGCACCCCCCAGCGCGGTCATGATAAAAAAACCTTCCGGTTCCAGCGACGTGGATAGTTCTCCTGTGGACTCTGCTTCGGGCTCGTTAAGCGCCTCCCCAGAGTCGGGAAGCGCCCCCTCTACGCCTAAACGCTTATGCCTTGTGTGTGGCGACATAGCATCCGGTTACCACTACGGTGTCGCGTCGTGTGAAGCATGTAAAGCTTTCTTCAAACGAACAATCCAAGGTAGGGTTAGTTTGCATGACTTGGTGAGGTGAATCTACTAACGCATGATATAAAAACAAAACATGCTGAGTCTGTAGGTTACTCAGAATTAGGACTCGCTTCGCTGTAGTATAAAGACACTATTTAGACGCCGATGAGAAGACTTTCCTTCAAGTGGGTTTCTTTACCAAGTTCCAGCACGCAGCTAACGGCGGAAAGTTAAATATTTGGATCAAATGCCAATGAATTTGACTTCCATTGATCAAACCTAGGAATTGACTCCACATCGGTTTCTTGTGTCAATAAGTCCTACACCTAGCTGGCCAGCGTCATGCCGCTCTAACAATTCGGTTGTCGGACGTCAATCCGCAACCCATCTGGCACAAAGCAATGTTGCTGATGAAGATGTTAGAATAAATGATTCATGTTTTCTCTTTTTATGCGCAGTCCATGCGAAGAGTTTCCAGTAGCATCCTGTACTTGCCTGCACCCATTCGTCGTAAAGATCGTTGCTGCGTAATTACAATCCTCGACTGGCCTATGCCTGCTTTAGGCAAATCCTACGGATTAAGGCTACTTGTATAACGCTGGCCTGCACATTTTACTGATTACTCCAGGCATTTTAGTGATTTGTTTTGCGTAATGCTCTGCTCAGGTACTGCCAGGGTTGTGCACCACTTCTATTGTTACAACTCTTAGCAGCGGGTTTGTTGAAAGCAGTCCATTGTAAACAGAAGACCTTCGACTAGTTAAAATTACGTAGCTGTAAAAGTTCTCGTCAAACTTTTCCGCTGCTTTTGCAGGATGTAATACGAGCAGCGTTGATTAGTACGTGTAATTATTTGTTGGCGTGCTCGTTGAAATTGGTTTCAGACCAGTGGTTCTCTACCGCGGCTCCGAAAGCCCCATGCGTCTCCCAAGCACCCTGTGTGCGGCTCTCAGCAGTCTTTCAATAACACCTGTAATATTTTGTGTAACAGACTTCGTTCTGCTATGAAACAAAACGTGTCACTTAAATTTGTGTTAAAAGTTTTTTAGTGCGTCTCTCTAGCAAAATCGTAGGTCTGGATTTGGCTCCCTTTAGCGAAAAGGTTGAGAACCACTGTTTTAGATAGTTTTGGCTTGACCCGGACACGAGATCATTCCTTTCGTTGTTTGGACATGGTCATTACTGATAGGATTGCATGTTTTTTCCGATTTTGGCCAAGGTAGTGAGAACCTGTTTCGTGTATTTAAGTTCAGGAGATTTAAGAAGGATCGAGCATTCAAGACGAACTTAAAGACAAAACCTTTAACGCAGTAACACGTTGTGACTGGACTTTAATTAAACGGAACGGTTTCAAGCAACAAAATTTTATCGTCCTGCCGGGCGACAGCCCAATTCAGTGTGTTTTGGTTTATCTTCTTATTTACACAGCGGCTGTAGTAGCTTTGTTGATATTCACCTGGTGCCTGATCTTCTCAGGCAGTATCGAGTACACCTGCCCAGCGACCAATGACTGCGAGATCACCAAGCGCCGGAGAAAGTCCTGCCAGTCATGTCGATTCACCAAATGCCTGCGCGTTGGCATGCTGCGCGAAGGTATTGTGCTACGATGCTGTTGGACGTCGAGTAGCTTTTCGCTGCGTTGGTCGCCATACCGCTTTTTTTCTTTTTTTTGTTCGCTGTCAACCTGTGTTCGACGACGAACGGGATTCGTTTGATGTTGACGTTTGTGTAAAGAGGATTTTTGCTTTAAAAAGTATATTTTGTAGGGTAAATTCCTTTGTAAAACACAGAGCACTTGGAAATTCGAATCAAAACTTGATTACACCAGGGAAAATGGCACAAAAATACCACCACTTAATTTCCGGCTCACGTTCATCTACGTAGGCATCAATTCTTCCACGCTTTGTTCACGTTTTTATTCCGCTGCGTTAGTTATGAATATGAATTTTAATGGGCTACATCAGCTATATCAACCAAACGTATGCCGACCGACAATGACTTCATTATTTCATAACCGATTTACGCTATTGCTACTGTATCTTTTTTATTGGTTTCTTCGTGTGGGCAGTATTTTGCCTTTTTAAAACTGATGCCACTAGGTTGTTCAAGGTACGTCAAAGCTTCTAAACCAGTGGTTTCATTTGGGGATCCGCGGACCTCCAGGGGCCGTGAAGCATTTTCAAGGAGTCCGCGGAAACCTGTAATTTGAAGTTTTGCGAATGTTTTCTTTGTTTTTTTGTTAGGATAGGTGTGTGCTCTGTGCGAACCAATGCACTGTATGCATTACTCACGCTAACACCAAATGTAATTTCTCAACCAGTGCTTTTTAAAGGCGTTTTGAGGGACGGAAACGGTCTCTCAGTTTTTTCCAACGGTCTCTCAAAATACAGTAGAACCTCGCTTTACGGCCACGGCTCCAAGCGATGACTGTCAAAATCGAAGTCGCTGGTACGCATGGCGCATTATTCCGAAAAAACTGACCAGTGCGTGACGCAGTGAGAGCGGCTGTCACCCGTCCGCTTTATTCATTGCGATAGAAATCAACGCAACGAACGCAGCAACAGAGTTAGATCAGAGTATTAATTATCAATCGTACAAGGCTTCGAGCTATGCGTCAAGTGCCTGAGGAAAGCGAAGACACGACCATGCCGGCACTATAAACGCAAACTTAAAGAAAATCTTAACTTGTTGTTGAACGACTTGGGCGCTCTAGAAATTTCGCACGTAATGAATCATCTAATGAGTCCGTTGGAGAAAACATTGCTTTAAGTAATGAGTCCGTTGGAGAAAACATTTCATAAACATTGTTGTTTGAATGTTGTATTCTTCTGATGCGCAATTGCTCGTGCTAAGCTCGTTCAAGAATTCGCTGCACACGCTGAATGTTACAAACATCACTGGAAAGCAAAAGGCTTTCACCACGTTGCAAGTTAAATTTAACAGCCACTGATTGCTGAAATGTCTAAAAATCAAAGTCAGTTTACAGATGCTTGTGGATACACGCAAGTTATTCGTTATTATTCATATCTTTCAGTCGCTGAATAGGTTGTAGGAATGACATTTGAAGGATTTGTCCCTGTCATGTAGAAGTTTCCCTGTTCCAGTGCTCGAACTAAATTTCCTGCTCTTGTTTCGTGCATCGTGCAACAGCGAAAAAGTTAACCTTCACAAAAGGTGATTAAACTTCTGGATACATTATCTATCAAAAGAAATCTTATCATAGCAAAGAACGAGACATTTTGTCTTGTTGACCGAGCATTCGTTTCGTCTACTGAGTAGGCATCATCAGCTTTGCCAAGTGGGTAAAAGAAAAAAATTACTTAGAAGCCATAAACTGTAACGACGCTTTGATTAGTCGCTTGAGTTAAAAAAACTTCAATGATATGTTTATCGTTTTGTTAATACAGGTGTTCGCTCGGACCGTGTCCGAGGCGGTAGACAGAAGTACAAGCGAAAGATAGATGCTGCCGATTTGGCCCCCTACACTGTTCCTGGAACAGGGCTGGATTTCAAGCCATCGTCGACTGCACGTGAGTATTTAAGCGTAGCTTGCTTTCACGGATCTTGTTTGTCGTTGAATGTGTTCCAAACGTGTTCATCAGAAAACCGCAAAATATGTTCATCTCGACTAACCTACCGTTGGTACATCACTTTGAATTTATGGATTGTACGTTATCCTAACACTTGTTCTGTGCGTGATTTGTCACTGTCGCAGACTTGTGCGTTACGCACCTATGTCTGTTGCTGTAATCAGAGACATCGCGTTTATCGTTGCATGATAGCGACTTCCAAATATTATTAACCACTGGCTTGTTACTTGCTTAAACCGCCACAACTGTTTCGCAGTAGCGCACTTCAATTTGTGCACGTTGTCGTAAAACCGTGTGTTCGCTATGAGAAACCGAGTATTTTGAAACAAGATTTGCGCAGTGATTTGCAAACAGACGTGCAGCCAGCTACCTAACACTTTGATGCAGGTTTCCAGTATCGCCAGTGATGTTGTCATTTTGTGTTAAAGTGACATAGTTTGCTGATGCCTGGATAATATCAGCAATGTATCGAAAACAGAACTGATGTTTCCGAAACTTGCAAGGCAATCGCAAGTAGCCTACTAAGCTGTTCGTTCGTTCACCAATTGTGTAACTTTCGTCCGACGGGAAATTTGTGCTAAGTAAAAATCTAGAGAGGAAACGGCAATTTCCCCCTATTCGGCTACAGCCAACAACTTTGCTTGTAGGCCTAAGTACTAGTTACTAGCTAGATCAACATTTAAGATGCGATTTCGCAGCTTTTGCATCAGTCAGGTACAGTCAACGAAAAACTTGGTTGACCTGCATTGGAGAGGTGGGAAAAATTGTTTTTAAGGAAACTTTGCGAAAGTTTCTTTCAGTTCTGACCATTGGCGTTTTTTTACAGAGAGTAAAATTGTGTCGCATCTTCTGCTTGCGGAACCCGGCAAGCTTTATTCAATGGAAGATCTCTCGTCGCCGAGATCGGAGTTTAAGGTGTTGACGGCCTTGTCGGACCTCGCTGATCGCGAACTTGTCGTCATAATAGGATGGGCCAAGCACATACCAGGTGCGTGGCGACAGTCGTTTTCGTGATGATGGCATGCAAGCGACGAAAACCTGTCGTTACCTTTTCGACTTTGTTAATCCATGGCGTATTTAGCTGAATCGATTTGGTGACTTAGTTGCTGGTGATATCACTGATGACGTTGGCAGCGGCTATCCGTAAACATAACACCGGCACAGCGTTTTTTGTTTTCAAGCAAGCGAGCAATGACGTAAAAGCGTAACTGGCGGTAGAAAGTGCATCTTAACATAAACTGGTGACCGAAAAGTGTTCAGAGGAAACAATTCTTCCTGCGCTGTCAACAACTAGCACGCACATGCGCTTTGTTAATTTGTTATGGCCGTGGGCGCTGCGTTTAGGTCGGTGGTTTTCACGCATTTGTCAAATCACAATTGGAAGTATTGTTTAAGTTCTCTTGTTGGTAGATTTTGCAATAGAGTTATTCACCAGCACTTGCACCAAACAAAGTAGTATTCACTTGCAACGTTACGTCACCCCCTTTTTCTCACTTTCGTAAGTTTTAGAGTATACACCGTTTCGCGAAGCAAACTCTGGGTCTTAAATCGACGTATCATTTTGTTTCTGTGTTCAACTGACGTTTCCAAAACCAAGAAAGTGAGTTAAAGCACAAGTATCACTTGTACAACGACAAATATTGTTTTGTCGATGGACGAGAGAGAGAGTTGGAATCAGGGAAATCATGCAATGGTTAAAACCTGTGTCATTAGCTCGAACTTGGCTTTAGTTGCGTGCTCAGCATTGGTACTGCAACGGTTTCGACGAACTGGGCTGGGACACCACGTTTTTGCTTTTTGCCATGTCATGGTGACGCCACGGCGCTTTATTTGCGTGTTGTACACAGTTGACTGTTGTGCAGCCTGTGGTTTTGTTGCTTTCCAGGTTTCACCATTTTGTCGTTGGCGGACCAGATGGCTCTGCTTCAATCCGCGTGGATGGAAATTTTAGTTTTGGGAATCGCGTACAGGTGGGAGGAAGGCTTTGCGCGATCGTGGTGTAGCGCGCGATCGCGAAACCCGGAAAGTGCGGAATGAGATTTTTAAGCGGTTGCATTGCGGACTGTTTCAGATCGTTGCCCAACGACGGCGAGGTTGTGTTCGCCGAAAACGTCGTGGTCGACGGAGACCTGAGCAGCGAAATCGAAATGAACGACCTCTACCTCCTCATGTGTCAGCTGCAGCGCCGACTGAAGCAGATCTACCTCACGAAAGAGGAATTCGTTGTCATGAAGGCCATTGCCTTGGTCAACTCAGGTGAGAAAGCAAGCGGTGATGCTTCAAAGTTCATCAGTTATTGAAGCGGTTTTTTTTATACTGGGGGAGCGCAATACTTTTCTGGTATCCACAAAACAGCAGCAGATTTCTGAATGTAAGATCAAAACCATGGTTTTTCTGTAGTTGTCACTGCAGATGGTTTTCGCTACTTGAGAGCGTGATTTCGTTAAATAAGGTGAATGATCAACTAAATGTTGGTCCCAGGAAATCGATTCCGAAACATATTTGAAGAAACTATTGATTGCCATGCTTATCTCAGAAGTCGCTTTACCATATTTTCATCTGTTCATTTTTTATCCGAATTTGTTTTTTCGGTGGTTTTCGCAGAACAACAATTTTTTTATATATTGACGCCATTCTCTAGCTCGTCGTACGACCCGGTGAATTCGACTCTACTACATTCTCGTTCCCAGCTACGCTTCCATCAAGTCTCATGGGTCCAAAAATGCATTAGACTTCTATTTGCCCTGCTTTCGTACCTGGTATTAGATCAGTGGCCACGGGTTTATATTTAAAACCATTCTTAATCCTGCCGTCGTTCATCAATCAGCGTGACCCGCGCGAAACTTCCTCGCCGTAAACCTAGTTAGGCGAGCAGCATATTTATTAATCCTACTGTGGGGCTTTAGCGTCGTGCGTAAGTTCAGCACAAGCCTCCGTACGCTCCGCTGCAAATCGAGCAAACTTTTCCACGAGGCTGGCGGATGTGCGCCCGCGCGCGCATCACGAGAGTACACACTCTCGCTGGTGACGTCAGCGTTGCGTTATCGCTAGCTGTCGCGCCGCACACTCGTGTCGAGAGGTCTCTTTTTTCAACGCACTGTCGCGTGGCAACATGTTGACGTAACGCTCTCGCAATACTTGCCTTCCGTATAAGGAGAGCGAGGGTGGAATGTGAGAGAGGCTAATCGCCTTTTTCGTGGCTGTTCGCATTGCAGCCTTTACAACCACGCGGCAATGGCGCGACAGTACAAAAACCGCAGTTAAAATGCTTCACGTATGTTTTTGCTGTACAGGCATTCTAGCGCCACATGCCATTCATTATGGGCAAGCAAGGGGTTGAAGTGCGTTCAAAACTGGATTGATGAACTCTGATTGCTGCATTTCGATGTTGTGGCGACCCAAGATTCTCTCAGGCACCCATGACACGTCGTCGAGGCTTGCTTGGCCGGGTCTTGAGCGCAAGATCCCGAAACCCTGCGAGATATATCGATTTAGATTTGAACTGAAGATAGCTTTTACAACCAGCAATGTAGCAAATTGGTGTCAGCGTTCTCGGATGTCTGCATTATCCGGCGTGCACTCAAGCGGTGTTGAATTTTTCTGACGAAATGGTGTTGAATTTTTCTGACGAAATGGTGTTGGATTTTTCTGACGAAATGGTGTTGAATTTTTCTGACGAAATGTTGTTGAACAGCTAC
>JGI24159J19872_10007403_pt1 | contig 14383 bp, 10 predicted proteins | sample Ectturendosymbi4_FD_19872 | JGI IMG/M metagenome (IMG submission 19872) | reverse complement strand
TCAAGAAAGACTCTTAGCAGAGAATTTATCAGACTGATAAAAATGAAAGTTTTGAAGTTGGGGATTTAATCAAGTCATTTCATGATTTGAGTTCCTTGAACTCACCATCTGGTTGCTTGCATGCAGGAAAACAAATGCATGGATAATATTTTGCAGTGTCGTTTTTAAGAGGAGACAGGATTTTCTTCAATGCAAAAAGCCATAAAAGTCGATGAACATTTACCTGTGCCACTTCAGTTTTGCAGTTAGCTAGTCCCACTTTCATCATGTTTTTTTCATCTTAACGCGCAAACTTGCAAACTTAACGCGGTACAGCACGCGAGAAAAATTTCTTTCATGAAAAATTGTATGTCTAATCAAAACAAATGAGTTTTATGAATACTGCAGTCAGCTCTTTGAAATATTGTGAAGCTAAATGATTTGTACTGACATTTTGGTACGATTTGAAGCAAATCTGGGCACACTGGAAGCAAAACGTTTGCACTATTCCACAGAGGTGTGTTGCATTTTGCTTGCTAATAGTTGTTTGCAAAAGTGTCTGTATTTAACTTACAAATTGCTGGTTAGGCATGCTGTAAGTAGTTATATATATATATATGGCAGGGTTTAAATTTTCCGGAACCCTTATACATTCTAGCTTTAGATTATTTTTCAAACTATGCATGATTAACCAAAGGATGGCAAAGCTTTAAAAAGTCCCATAAACCGCTAGTGCCATTACAATTACTGTTACAGTCATGAAACAAATGTATATGATCGAGTGTACGTACATTTTGAAACAAACCAAATCGGACTGTTAGCGATGGCCTGCAAAATGTGACATATCCGGGCGTATCTTAAGTAGGCCCTGTCATACGTCGCAAAGAGCAGTCCGCCGCACAAACCCTTCACCTGCGAAGTAAATCAAGCGAAAACTTCTGAAACATGACACAATTTGTTAGAAAGTCGAGTGAGATCTCTATTTCAATTGTTCGTTCCCAAATTCCAAAGTTGAGAAAGTGGGTAGAAAGATGTTCAAAAAAACTCTATTCCACTCGGGTTTAAGAGTGCAGAAATGCCCCTCAAACGTGATTACGATCCGTAACACTGGCTCGCGATCAAGAGTGGAAGTCATAGCAGGTTTTTCTTACTTCAGGAGCAGACCAACACTGAGTCTCAGCGACGACGATCGTCGTCACTTCCGGAAAGTGAGGAAGAACTTAAACGAAAATTAACGAAAAAGCTCCAACAACTTAAAGACGAACGTGTCTGCAAAGTACGTTCAGTGTCAATATTGCTGCTCGTGTTATTAAATGAAGTTGCATGAGTGCTGAAATGATATCTGTCGTATGACAGTTGAAAGTAATAGCTTCATACAACGCAAGGTGCGGAGTCAGAGGTAAAAGGCTTCGACTCCGACTCCTTAACAATAACGTGAATGACGTTTGGTTGTCAACAATTTTGTAGCAATTAGCAATCAATTGAAATCTTGATGCACAGCAAGAATTATGTGTTTCAATAAAAGTTTCAAAAGAAATTGTACCGTTTCAAAAGGTACGAATTAGTATTCCTAACTTTGGAGTGCGATTTAAAAAATTATTCAGTTGGACTGTCGGAATCGGATAAAAATCCGACTCCGACTCCTAGTGTTCTTACAAATCTGACTCCATCCAAAAACCTCCGAATCCTTGCGACTCCGCAACCCTGATACAACGTAATATTTGCTCGTAAAGCATGACTAGAGCAATGACGGAAATCGATAATAGATGAAGAGGCTGCGCACCTTTCATTTGACTTACTTATTGTTAAGAAATTTATCGGCGCCTTGTTTGTGTTTTTGCAGATCGAATCCATGCAATAGTTTGCTGTTATTTTCGAACCTTATTCTCGATAACTCTCTCCTATCTTTTATGCAGCCATATCTCTCATTATCGACCACACCCTCCTCCACACAACCACACCCTCCTTCACACAACCACACCCTCATTCGCACAACCACACCATCTTTCACACAACCACACCCTCCTTCACACAACCACACTCTCCTTCACACAACCACACCCTCCTTCACACAACCACACCCTTTTTCACACAACCAAACCCTCTTAAGCGTAACCACATCCTGGTTGGCCTAAATATAATCTTTTTTCCGCAACCACACCCGCTTTTACGCAGTTGCACCCTCTTATCAATTACAAATTGGTGCTTTTTCAAGGTTTGCTTGGACAGAGAAGCGGACATGGTCTTCATACCATGCGGCCACATATGCTGTTGTTTGGAATGTACAAAAGCTTTGAGGATGTGTCCGATTTGTAGGAAGAAGATCGAGAAGGCAGTGAGGACGTATACGTCCTGACGAAGTGGGCCGCAACCAGGGAATGAGGCAGTTATCCCCTAACTGACGAAAAAAATTGGGTTTGAAGCAACGTTTGGCAAGTAATGTTTCAGGTGTTTCCGAGGCTTTTTTCACCATCTCCCCTAAATCATCATCCTGGTTGCGGTCCTGATTACGAACTTGTTGGAAACCCTGCACAAAATTGCGACAGAACCAAAAGTGCTTCTTCCAAACTGGATGGTACGGACAGGAATCTTGGCATAGGGTCTCCATCTTCAGTTTTGTGGGAGTCACGTGAAGGGGCGTTCTCGACGCGGCTCCTGTCAAGCAACGTGTACAACATTTCAGAAGATGGCAAGTCCTGCTTTGTCGATTGTACGTGCTTGAAAAGGGTCATTGCGTTGCGATGTATTTTTGGACTGAGAGAGTAAACGAACGCGCGGAATGCTTTGCCATTCATTTAAAGTAACTTTTGCGACTTGCTGCGATGCATGACAATTTAACAAAGCAAGAAGGAAAATCCCGAGTTTGATTTTGCAGTGCAATTGCAATGACCCAGTATGAACACAGGGCAAGCAAAATCCAAGAAAAACTGAGTGTTCACACCGTCGTATGGACGTTTCGTGTTTTGCGCGTTTGCGTACCAACCCTTCTAATATGCCTTAAGGCAGCTGTTCGCGTTGAAGACAAGCTACTTGCGAATTCTCCGAATAGCTTCGGATTGCTTCCTTGATGTCCTGTCCAGTACCTGTGAGGAGGAAACTGTTATTTGAGCGAACCGATCATCGCTTGTCTCTTAATCAAAATGCGAAGAATACTTGTTTTGTTGCAAATGAGAGCTTTATCGAAAGTGATGACTTTTCGTACATTTGGTTGCGCTGGTGTAAATCGGGAAAAGTAGCTGAACGTCAATGTTTTGGGGGTGTTGGAGGCGCCCGACTGCGCAAAAACTTTCCCTCAAACAGCGACTTTTCCATTGCCTGAGAATCTAAAACTTACAGATTTCAAATTAAGGTCGTGTTCAGGTTTTTGGGATAACGCTGTTCGGAGATACACACCCACACGATGTTAAGAACTTGGTACTGCGTCTTCAGTCTTTTTGGTGTATGAAGCCACAGTTTGTGCATGGCTTGATTTAAATTTCTATCGGAACAAATGTGATTTATTGCAATATGAGCTTATTGTCTGTTCCCAGTGGCTCGATTAATGCATATCGTTCAGATATCACGTAAATCTTTTTCATGTTTGCTGCTTATTTTGCTTGTAGAATAGCTTGTAGAATGTAGTAGAATATTTGTTTATCGAATATATACACGAGGTGCGAAGCGCGACCCGACTACCTGTTGAGAGAACGCGGAAACGTTTATTAAAGATTTAAAAGAAGCTAGATTAAATGGAGTTCAGATAGAGTAGAGGAATTAATTGTTGTATTCCACCATAACGTCATAAACTTGTATTTTACTGCAAATAAGATCACTATGTATGTATACGAGTTACTATGATAAAGAATACGAGTTTTTATGATAGAGTTTTCACCTGTTTGCATAATTCGTCACTTCGCCTAAATCGTCACTTTTTTTCTAATCCCCTTGAGGTGACCGAATCAGGCAAATTCTACAGTACATAGTTGTACATATTGAACGCAACGCACGTAAAATTAACAAAATGTTGGTAAAGAAACAACATGGGTGAGCCAAAATGCATACATGCAGTATATATATAAATATAAATCCAATTTTCAAATCGGGCGTCTGCGAAATTTTTGTACACATCACGTTGATGCAACTGCACTTGCAAGGAGATGCATTTTTACACTTTTTTGGGCGGGTCCTTGATCGTACCCTTCAAAAGAGTTTTTTTCCTTAGAATAACACTTTTTCGTCATTCAGTGGACGTTGAATTTCTAAGCTTGGTGCTGTTCATCAGGGGTGGCCAACACGTCGGTCGCGATCGACCGGTCGATAGCCGAGTCTCAGTTGGTCGATCGCGCCTGATTTTGCATTGAATTGACAAGATACCTGAAAAGAACATTTTTCAATCAATGTTTCAGAAAGTACATAAAAATGAAAACCGTTGCATTTTATGACATTTTGTATTTGTGACTTAATAATCGACTGGTCGATCGCGAGTTACCAAGAAATTTTCTAGTCGATCCCAGTCGAAGACAAGTTGGCCATCCCTGCTCTATATGCTTCCAATGACTCTGCGCCTTTACTGCACAGGTGTGCAACTATGCATTGAATACCAGTCGTAGAAATGTTTTTTACTAATTTAACGGTTTAACCTAAAACTGCGTTTCCGCGAATACTTGCGCTTTGTAAGTAAGTTACGATCAGGTGCAGAAAGTTACTTTTTCAAAAGTGTCCAATGTTATCAGAGAATGATGCAGGCCCGTAGTTAGGTTTCAAGGTTTGATGGGGGAAATACATTTTTAGGTGGGCAAGAGTTTTGTTTTTATGATGTGTTTGAAAAATTTTTCTGGGCCCAATAAAATTTGGGGGGACTGCCCCCCGCAGCTACGGGACTGTGGTGAACATCATGGCAAAAACGTCAATTGGTAAACTTCATTAATGCAAATGCTCCAGTTCTGATCAAACTAAGCTTTCGTGATTCAAGTAACTTATTGTGAAGCAAATGCAGCTTTATTTATTTTTCACGATACAAAGAGCATGAGTTGCAATCGACGAATGGTTACGTTTTCCTGGGTGTCGCGTTGTGTTGGGGTCTCAAAATGCGGTGTGTGTGTCTTTGTCGCAAATTTCACCAAAGTATGTTCAATCTAATCAAAACGAAAGAGCTTATTTCTATTAAAAGAATAATTTTTTACAAAATTTGTTTCCGAACGCAATGCCAGAACCGCTGACCTGTACATAGTTCAAAGTGAACGGCAACACTCACCTTTTCTTGCGGGAGTAAACAAGTTTCAGATTTTGCCTGTTTGATTAGCTTTTGTGTCCTGCTGTGTTTCGTTCTCTGCATAGTTATTTTGTGCGTGCTCTTGTCTTTCGTTTTTCAAAATGTACTTGGTATATGCGCAGGAGGCACTAGTTTACAATATTGTCTCAGACGTGTATGTTTCTGATTTTATGATATACCTTTTGTCGGAATGAAAAACCCCCTCAAGGCCACGGATCCACTTAAGTGGCCACTGTATTTCTGGCCATAACTCGCCAGCCGAATCAGCTAGAGAGCTGTTCAAATCCTCTCCGCATTCGGCAAGTCTTGCAGGTTCGATTAAAAAAAAATTATTTGATTTGGGTTAGTTGTTCTCTTGGGAAGACGTCACAAAGTGGGTGTGTTTTTGAATTTTTGAACAACTTTGACTGGCCCTGGGCGCCAAATCAATGAGCCGTTTTTTGGCTCAAATTTTGTTTTGGAAACTAGACGATCATCCGCGTCTTTAGAGCCCTTGATTGACCTTCAAGCATGTCTGGAACCAGAATTATGGTTCAAAAACCCATTTTACCCAAAATCAGAAAATTGCAGAAAAAGCATGAGTCTCCCACTGGCGGATAGCGATTACTCGCCCCGAGAACATGATGGAGAGCTATTCGAACCTTCGAAAGACTCGTGAAGTCTTGTAGTTTCCACTGAACAAGAAAACTCTTGAGATTTGGGTTTGGGGTTTTTGGTGGGTGTTGTCAGGGTGAGGGTAAGGTAAGTTTTGGTTTTACTTTTATGACGTCATCGCCGAAATTATGGCTCAAAGTTTGGGTGGATCCTAGGCTGTAATGAGTCTTTAGAGTCCTAGATTGACTTCCTGGTGTTTCTGGTGCCAAAGTTATGGTCAAAAGACCCCAATTTTTTGAGGAATATGCTGAGTCATTTATGGGGGTTTCTCTATTTAATTTCTGCTTATTTTGCCATAACTTTTGAACCAGAAACGTCAGAAAGTCCATCAAACCCTAAAAAGACTCGTATTGCAGCATAGAATCCAAAACAAACTTAAGTCACAAAGTCGACTCCCAGGGAATGATGACGTCATCCGAATGTAAACAAATATGCACGAACATCCTCTCATTATGCAAACATCAACAAATAACCCGAGATCTCAAGCTAAATTTTTTTTTTTTTTTCAGTCTAAGCGACAATTCGTCACGAGTCGTCAAGAGGGCTTGAACAGCTCTCTAGCCTATTCTGGCGGCGAGTTATTGCCATATACAAAATGGGTGTTATTCAACCCAGGTTTCCTTTTGTGGGTGGAGACATTTTGACCACTTTTTGGTTTTTGTGACATGATTTTGGCTCCAGATATGCTAGAAAGCCAATCAAGGGCTCTAAAGACCCGGATGATGGTCTAGTTTAAAAAAAAACTTCAGCCAAAAAATGGCTCATTTGATTGGCGCCTAGGGCCGGGTAAGTAGGCCATAAAAACGCGAAAACATCCCCATTTGTGACGTCCTCCCAAGAGAACCCAAAACTGAAAAATGTTTATTTTCAGTCCAAACTAGAAGACTTGCCGAATCCGTAGGTGGTTTGAACACCTGTCTAGATCTAGCGGCTGGCGAGTTATGGAATTGCAAAGTTTGGTCAAATAAGTCGCCGCTATGGGTTCGACTAAAGGTTCGACTTGCGTGTGTAACGGATTTATCGCCGTCTTTGAATAAATTGCTCTCACGCATTTATGAGTGTGTTTTACTCCCCTATTTTAACGCGCAGCCCAGTGTTTTTTAAGCCGTTTTTAGGTGTCAAAATGACACCAAAATTTTGCGATGGCACCCTAAATTCTGAAAGCCGAGATGTGATTTTGCCTTGTATTGAAGTAAAACGATTTGAGGAAAACATGCTTTTCTGCACACAGCTGTTGCAACAGACGGCTGCAATGTTATAGGTCCACACAATTTTCTGGCAGAGAAGTTGGAAGCGAAAATTGTAAGTTTGGTAGCCTATCTGTGCATTGTCATGCGCAACGCCTCGCTTCGGCATGAATTACTATACTGCCGCATATTTGTACAGTATGATGTACGAAATTGCGAAAGCACTTTAATGCAATTATGGAAGTGCTTTACTGTTTCACCGTTGCGACCGGTTTGCCTGCCGATGCATCAGACTATAATGAAGACAAAAGGTCGGCAGTTGCAGCGCGCATGCCACACCAGGTGGTTGTCGAGTGAGGCAACAGTGACAGCTAGGAGTGAGAGTGAGACTATTTGGGCCGCACTGAAGCAGCTGTAAGTAAATGAAAATGATGCGGTGTGCGTAGTTTTATTGCCAGTAGTTTTATTGAAAACAAAAAAATTCCAACATGGTGCTTTTTGACAACATTGCCACCTCACCTGACAGAACTGAGCGAAGTTTTACAGGCGGTATGTTTTAACTTTGAGCAGATAAAAGCTTCCGTGGAAATGTGCATGAATATGCTCTCTGATGTTGCTGGGAAATCCGAGCTTAAAGCTAATTGCGAAAAGTTTGATAGTGAATTAAGGAACTTAGAAAGCGTGTAGTTCGGCTGACTCTTGTGTGACAAGTGTCATGACGTTTAGGAAAAGCACCGAAATATTGGCAAATTGATGATTCCCATACACACCACCGGGAGACAGGAGTGAATGAACCAATTGCTAGGACATCTCTGCTTAGCTTCACAGGAAGACTGGATGCCAAGATGACGGGAAAATAATTGAACCAAAGCTGGATGAAACCCACGGCGGTTTTAGACGCGGCCATAGCAATACAGAACAAATTTCCACTCTCCAGAAAATTTTCCAGAAATCCTGGGAGCATGTCAAAGACGTATACACCAGAGATAGCACGGGCCAGAACTTTTGCAGCCCGGCCCTCCCGTAGCTAACAAGAAACCGCTCGGCCCACCTAGTTTCTGCTAAACCACAACTTATTTTCTGGCCCGGATCCGCACGTGGCCCGTAATATAATGTAACCTCAAATGCAAAGTAACAAGTTTTCACCTCATTGTTTGTTGGAAAATAAACGCATGTAGGTAGTGGCTATAGGTCCGCCAGTGGACCTTCAATTTTGAAACCTTATTCGTCCGTCACCCGTAACGTGACCCTAATGCATGACAAAAGTGCACTAGGCTGCGCTACACTTGCATGTAACATACCACATATATCCCAGGGGCCACCAACATGGTACACGCGGGCGCCAGGTCGCCTGTACGGACCACGTCGGTCGCCTACTGGCCTGGTCTAACAATAGCATAAACACGATCAGTGTCTTCACATTGATAAATATATCTAATGTTTATTATTAATGATAACATAATCTGAAGACAAATTGCGCAAATATTTATTCGAAACATCTGTGTATTAACCTGGTGTAAGCGCCTGTCGAGCAGCGCTTACATTGAGTGCGTTAGGAGAAGCGCACTGCGAGCTCAACGGTCAAAGGCATAAAATCCCTGATAGAGGAAACACAATCGGAAGCTTCCTTAGGCGTAACAGCTTGAGGCGAAGTAAAACAAAAATGGTGGAGATGCGGGGCACGCCATGGTGGAGGGTAGGTGTTCGAAGCCATGACGTGCAGGAGCATACGATCTTTGATACGCTGGCTTCGTCTCACCAAAAACCTCCGTAGGAAAGGGAGTTATGCAAGCGCCTATCTAGCAGCGCTGTCATTGAGTGCGCAATGAGAAGCGCACTGCGAGCTCAACGGTCAAAGGCATAACATCCCTGATAGAGGAACACAATCGGAAGCTTCCTTTGGCCTAACAGCTTGAGGCGAAGTAAAACAAAACTGGTAGCCCTTCGCATGAGTTTGTACCATGAAATAGCTCCGAGTTTTAAAAAGTTGAATGACCCTGCCCTAAACCCTAACCTAACCCCTCATCCTAAACCAAGGGTTCACAAACTGGGGAACATGTACCCATAGGGATAGATTTTCCTATCTGAAAGGGTATATGCAAGGTGAGCAATAGAAGGGAAAATTATGTTTAGCCTACATATTATTCATTTCCGAATACTCGTATTTATACATAGGTCTACGTCAGTAAACATTTTCAAAATCATTGTATGCTTATATTGGTAAATATATTTTTGTTACTTTCCTCAGACTTTTGTCATAAGAAATTTTAGAGGTACATGTTCATATAATGAGATACTGAATGGGTACATTGCCAAAGAAAGTTTGGGAATACTTGTCCGAAACCTAAACCTCGGCGACAGACTATAAATGAAAGTGTCTGTTGCTTTGGTTGATTCTTAACAAGGTTCACTGGTTTGCATGGAAGCAAGTGAAACGGAACGTTGGCATAATGGTAAAATCGAAAGAACGGCGGCAAAAAAGTTCGTTGTTAGATTTTGAAACTTTGTAAAAGAACAAAAATCTTCGGCAAGCAGACTGCAGCGGCCTGTAGCGGTCCAGAATGACGTCACCGCTAAAAAAATTGTTAGCGGACTATTTCAAAACCTTTAGCGGGCGGCCCGAAGAATGGACTATCAGCGGCCCGTGTCATCTCTAGTATAGACATGTTTTGTCGACCTCGGGAAGCTATGTGGCCGCGTTCCTCGTGAAAAGCTTGGGTGGGTGTCATGTGAGTACGGTGTTGACGGGTGCCTCTTGCTGGCCGTCAAGTAACTGTATTGTTGCTCAGAAGATTGTGTCAGTGTCGACGAAGTTAAATCATAACCGTTCACAATTGGTGTTGGACTCCGACAATTGTGTGTGTTGTCAGCACTCCTCTTCACAGTCTATGTCAGGGTTCTCCAAACAACGGCCCGCGGACTTGGGAAGCCATTTTCATCCGGCCGCAAAACACATTTGCCAATAATAAAAAATAATATATTTACGAAAAACATGCTGATCAGGTAGAGTGTAACATATCCCGAAAAAATAACATTACGCAAAATGTTGGCCCTCGCACTGATGTGCAATAGCCTATGTGAACCTCTTCCAAAAATTTGGAGAGCCCTGGTCTATATGAATTGGATAGACGGTCACAGTGCACACGCGTGGACTATGGTGTCAATGTTGAGAACTGCAGGATGAACCGTTTGCTTCTTGCGGACGAATTGGTACTGCATGCGAAGATCTTCGCAACAGGGTCTTCAGCACGCATTTGGTCGGTTTTCTGCTGTGTGCGACCAAGCAGGAACAAAATCAGCACTAAAATGATTGAGGACCCAGGGAAACTGACATTGCTGTTGACCTTGACGCGCATTAGGCCTGAAGTGTGTGCGAGCCAGTTGTGTTTGCACACCTTCAATGAGGGATTGATCTTCGAACCTCGGGAAGGGTGGATTGTGACGTCATCGATGTTAACTCCGCGCCAGACGAATCGGCCAAAGAGAGCTCTTACTTCCATGTACATGGAAGTCACTTATGCGTGTCGCTTGCTTGGTCTTTCCCTTTTCCCTGCTTTGGCCGATTTTGCTCACATGTAGCGGTCCTCCTAAGGTTGCTGCGCCCCTTAAAAATTTTTGCTGAATTTTGCAAAAGTTTGAAAATGGGTAAATGAATCATTTGAGTATATTTTACTAATCATGTTTGTCTATTCTTTTTGCACCTAGCATTTCGCTCCATCAGTGCTCTCCCTATTAGTGATTTTGTTCCAAGATTGGATTTTTTGACCATTTGAATTTTTTTTAAAGGAAAATATTAGGGTCCCGGTATGGACCTCAGTGATTTGCCCGAGTCATTTTTGTCGAGTCAGAGTCGCAAGATCTTCGAGTCAGAGTTTAGTCAAAGTCATTCAAATTTTTTTCGAGTCAGAGTCAGAGTCATGATTTGGTCGAGTCGAGTCAGAGTTGAGTCACAAGTAGCCTACTGTTGAGTAACTTCGAGGCATTGGTTTGCAAGCTCGACTCAATGTCGAGTCAAATGAAATTTCAAATTTTTTCTATGTCATTCTTTTGCTATGAAATGGCACCCAACATGCTATAAAATGGCACTCGATAAGTTTGAAAATGGTGCCCAAAATGCTGTCAAGCGGCGCCCGAAAAGGTAGAAAATGATGCCCAATGTTGTTTCAGCACGTTTTATTGCAAGTTATTTATATCTACGTTTTTTCAATTTGCATTTTGCTTGACTCTTGCACCCTCAGTCATTTCAACAGGGCAGCCCAACCTTGTTGCAAGTGTTGAAATCTATCAGTTAGCGTTGTGTTGAATGTGTGATTCACCATAAACGAGATGTGCGTGACATAAGCGCAGCCAGGGGGGCATAGGGCCCATGGCCCCCCAAATTTTAAGAAAATATAGTCATTTTGTTGTTTGAGAAGCGTTTTTTCAAACAAAATATTATTATTTGCCTAAAATCAAACATTTTGCCCCCCCCACAATTTTATGCTCCTCCCAAATTACTGGGCTGGCTACGCCACTGGTGCGTGAAGAACAAAACCCATACATATGTTACCGGGACAAACAGAAACAGAATGAGCACGACGTGTGATCTCTATGCTGCCACACTGTGAAGCTTCGCGCACATACTGCTCAGACTTCCAATCGCAACAAAGTGGTGCTACTATGTGACCAGGATGTGAAGTTTGGGCCTGGTGCACAGGGGCGTAACGAGGTTAAATGGCGCCCCCATATCCGAACCTGAGGTCTATCGGACGTACATGCTCTGTTTTGAAGGCAGCATTTGTGATATTGTTGGGATTTTCGGCGCTCTCTGCAGATATTTGGTGCCCCCGCAGTGATGCGGCGCCCCGGTAATTGTGCCCTCCTTGTCCCCCTTTCGATACGCCCTGCAGGTGCAACCGACGACCATCGACATATCACATATTTCCCATTCAATTAGATCACTCTTCTATAGCTGTTACGAACTCATCTTTAGGCATATATGTGGTGTAATCATGTCTCCACATTACTTCCACATTCACAAGCTTAAGACGACCTTCAACAGCGGATTGCAGCTCCCGACAAGCTGCGACCCATTTCTTGTAGCCACAATACTGAGTTCCTCTGAACCAACCAAAGAAAGAGTCGAACCAACGATCTTTAGCCTATAAGCAATTGAGATAACAGATTTGACGAGGTTCACTCTTCTATTGCTGCTACGAATCTAACGTTATATGTAATGCAATCACGTCGCCACATGGGTTTATGCTAATAACAGTGGAAGGATTTTGGATTGAAAAGATTCGTTTTTTTTATGTTTACATTACATATTGAATTATTTTGGATTGGATTTGTATCTGAAATTCTTAAATTAGTTTGTTAATATCTGGAAACGACTCAAAGTAATAGTATGAGGCCCACTGCCATGTTCACAACGTTCAAATTCTAGGCTACTATAAACCATGATAAGGCGTCAATATTGTGCCCTCCTGACCCCTCAGTGAAAGCAAATCTCAGGTCTGCTTATATGCAAGATGAGGACACTTGATCCTAAGATGTAGCATAGCATTACCAGACAGGCAAAACAGAAAATTTGCTCAAATCTTGATCATCACGGAAGCAAAAAATGTTTATTTCTTTTTATGCAAACGAACTGAGTTGGTCCATCAGGAATTCAGAGATTTTGTAAAAATGACTCTAGATTTTTTTTAAGGAAAATGTTAGGAACCCGACGTCAAGCGAAATTTCTGACCTGTTAGTATTTTTCATTTATTTTGCTTCTCAGAATAAAGAAATAAAGTCTGGCAATTACTTTTTTGATGTATGTTGTGTAAATTGAAACATTTTGGTGAGATGTCAGGTACCCACAACAAGCTATAACACAGGATTAACTTTAACCATTGAAAATTTTGGGACTTAGTTGTCGACCTCAATTATTTTCTTTCTCTCATCCTATCCCAAACCCTAACCCGACGCACGTACATAAACCAGAGATCGTCGTTGTCACTTTTTCGGACTCCGACTCCGCTTCTATTCCAAAATTTTTGAATCCGGGTCATGATCCTGATGCGGCAATTTTTCAAATTTGAGGATCCGACTCCTGTTCAGAATGCGGTATCAAGCGAAATTTCTGGCTTCATGCCATGTGCGCATGCACAGAGTAAAGTTCTACATATCAAATACGCTTAGAAAACTGATAATTAGGGCTTAGGCATTCGTGTTTAGGTGTGACGGGTTAGGGTTTGGGTTAGGGTGAGAAAAAGAAAAATAATCGAGGTCAACCACTAAGTCCGAAAATTTTCAATGGTTAAACTTATTTCCGTACTGTAGCTGTTGTGGGTGCCTAATGTCTAACAAAAATGTTCTAATTTACACAACACACATCAAAAAAGTATTTACCAAACTTTATTCTCTTACTCTGAGAAGCAAAATCACTGAGATAGAATAATAGGTGAGAAATTTCGCAGAGATCCGCAATTTCGCTTGACACCGGCTACAATCATGGATCCAACCGTAATTTACCCATGTTTTTGTTTAAGAAATGACCACACAGACTCCTGCCACTGCCGAAATTGAAAAGTGACTCCTTTCCGGGTCCAGTTTTTCCCAATTTTGTGACTCCCGCGTGGGATCCGGTTCCGAAACAAAATGCAGAATCCTGCTGGAGTCGACTCCAGTACTCCGGATCCGGTCCCACCTCTGACATAAACACGAATTCCTAATGCCCTAATAATCAGTTTTATCAGCGTATTTGCCAGTGATGGTGTCTCCAGACTTGGTCTCGGTCTCGTGACGAGTCTCGAGATCCATTTTTGCGAGTTTTGGTCTTGAAGGTTTCAGGTCTCCGTCTCGGTCTCGAAGGTTTCAAGTTTCGAGACTTTGAATATTGCAAAACAATGGCTTCTTAAAATTTCTCTATTTCAACTATTTTTTGTTATTTGTATTTTCAGGTAAGAAACAACCAAAACATGTTGGGAAAACGCCAGAAATAAAAAAAAATGACTTAGAAGTGATAGCGATGTTTTTTAAAAAAATTTCGGCAAAATGCACAAGTTTTGAAGTCTCGAGTCTCGGTCTCGAACTTCATGTCTCGGTGTCGGAGTTTTTGATGAAATCTCAGTCTCGGTCTCATCCTGAAATTTTAACCAGGTTTCGGTCTCGGTCTCGAAGGTTACGGTCTCGACTGACGACTACAGCTCTGGTATTTGGTGTGTAGAATATTACTCTGTGCAGCGTACATCAGTGTTGTGCGGATATTGAAATTTGATGATCCGATCCGATCCGAAAAATTTCAGTAGTATCCGAATCCGATCCTGATCCGAAAAGTATGCTCAAA
>JGI24159J19872_10007401_pt1 | contig 14388 bp, 11 predicted proteins | sample Ectturendosymbi4_FD_19872 | JGI IMG/M metagenome (IMG submission 19872) | reverse complement strand
TAACTTATGTCATCATAAGAACTCTTTGCCTTCTACATTAATACTGTACAGGCTATGTGAAAACCTATTAGAATGCTAAATAAATGTGTCAGACATCACATGCAGCTCTAAAATGACATAAGTTTTTTATTTTTATTGCTTGATTTAAATCACTGATTTTAATCAAATGATTTAAATCAGTCAACCCTGATTGAAGCATGGCAATTTTTAATGACTGTCTAGAATAGATTGCTGAACCTTGCTTCGATGCTGGTTTAACTTAAATGCATCGTAAAACAGAACTATTTGCTGTTGAAATCCTGTGAAAAAGATATATAAGACGCGTGTAAAATGGACTGCAGATTTTGCCTTGATGTGGCAGAATAACGGTGTTTGTTTTTTTATGACAACTGTTCAGTTGAAACAGTTTTGCTTTAAAGTGCGCCAATCTGATGGCGTACGCACACATGCATATTTTTGTCGTTATAGGACTTAGAGCTTATTCACGCTGACGTGCAGTCCATGGCTACCTGCTGCAAAGACATGACGGATAGATTAGCTGTGAGTTAAGTGTTCATATATTGTGTTTCCTGCTGTTTTTCTGGTTTTAGTCGGACATAAACGCGTCGCTGAAAACGTTTTTCACTACATATTTGCAAGGATTCTTCTCGTTCATTCTTTCGCAAAGTTGTTGGTTTGGCGAACGATTGCAGATGAAACAATCTGTTTNAGTTGCATTTTTCATTGGATTTTGCGATTACTTAAGAAAAAAATGANCTTTGAGGCATTTTAGTGACTGACGACAAAGCAAGCGCATGAGCAAGGTGTAAACCAAGCGAAATATTTTTATGTAGACCCAGTAAAAACGTAACGCGGCCTTTCAAAACTTCGAAGCACCTTTCCCGCATACTCTGTAGCAGACACACGTTGACGCTCTTCGCGAAGCTAACTTTGATTTCTCTTCATCGGGCGCGCGCCAGGCTGTGCTGCTGAGCGACCAAAACACTCTTTGTTTTTCTATTTACAAAGTTTCACTTTTTTGATGCTGTAGTTTATTAAGCCAGGGTTTTTTTAAGGTGTTTTGGGGACCCGATTCGGGTCCCCAGAATCAGCGAAAATTATCACCGGGTCCCCAGAATCAGAGAAAATCGGGTCCCTACAAGTCTATACCGGGTACCCAACATTTTCCTTAAAAAAAACTGATTAAGCTGTTTTCTTCTTAGAGAAACGAGGCTTAGAACTGTACTTCTTGTACGCGTCGCACGTTACTTCCCATGAGCGCACATGATGTCAGACAGAGATCACAATTATTCTAAGTTAAAGTGCTGAAAACTGGGCAGGCGACCAAGGAAGAGACACAAGAGCTGATCACAAAAACCAGCAAACTGAAAGCGGAAGAGCAAAAGCTGCAACTTCATTCCGAACTGGCCGGAGCCTTCCTGGAACGGTTCCAGCTGAAACCTGAAGAAGCGAAAATTTTCAGAAGTGCCAAAGACGGTCAACTAGACCCTGTAAGTGTGCGAGCAGAATAATGTATGTGCTGCCCTTTAGCAGCGAGTGGTTTAGCTTTCCGGGAATCGAATATTTAGCAGTTACTTTATAGGCTCTGAAGCAAGGTTGGACAATTTGTATGATTTGTAGGCTAGCTTAATCTAAAGTTTTCGTGGGAACTGAAAGAAACATATAAGAATGCATTGCTGTATTGGTATACTTTGGACAAATTCAAACGTTAGCTCCTTCGAAACATGAAAGGCTCCAGCGTGTGTTGAGAAAACTGCTCTCAAAAGCTGCACTTTTTGATGCAAAAGTGCCTTTCGCTTATTTTTGAGTTGGAAAGAGGAAATTTCACCACTGTTCTCTCTGGAAAATTCCATCCGACAGATATTGATACGTATAGTTTGTTCTACCATAGTTGGTTGTTTCTGTCAGGTTTTACTCATTTGCGGCTGTTTTCCGCAGGGTTTTTTCAAAGTTCTGGAGAAAGTGCAGAGAATCCACGTTGATGTAAAAGTACTTCTTAGAACCAATCAACAGACAGCTGGGTAAGAACCTGTAGATGTGTTCAGTCAAAAAAGGTTGTCGTGTAGTTTCTTCTTAGCGCCGTATTTCATTCCTTCTAAATATGAATCAAAATGACATCATTTTTTGCTTGTGAAATGTTTTTTCTTTGATATCAGCCCTATTTTCAATTTCCGATGTTCTTCCTCATCTATTGTTTTTCCTTTTCTAACATTAAAAGCATCCCTTTTTCTACGAGTGTTTTTCTCTTCAGACTCGAGATAATGGAGCAGATGGCGCTACAGCAAGAGTCGGCCTACGAACGACTTTACAGATGGACGCAGTCTCAGTGTCGCATGATGACGTCCGATTCGCTTGACGTCACGCCCACGCAACAGCAAGCGATGAGAGCGCTACAAAACCGCCCGGTCTTGTTCAGGTTGCGATCAGAAGTTTGTTTTTTTTTCTTGAAAAAAGACAAGTTATTACATGTGCGTGGCGAAAAACGACATCGCTGTGTATGTTCAGCAAATGCATATACTGTACTTGCCAAGGCGATCTATGACAGTTTGACACATGTTATAGTTAAAACGAACAAAGTTACCGGCCAATAGCCTTCATTAATCACAATCTCACTTGAAATCTAAATGTTTTTGGCACACAGCGTTAAAAGACAGAAAATATCTTGACTTGTAAAAAAACAGCGTAAATCCTTTATTTTGGAACAGTGGAATGGCGACATTTTGTAATTCAACTTTTTCAACTTTAAAACCGGGTATTTAGTTCTGTTAATAAAACAAAATGCGAACACTGGTGTCAGACAAAAGTGTTTGTCGCTTCAGGTTCAAATTAAATAACCCCTTTCCTTATGAGGGGTAAACGACGATCGTACCCCGAAAGTTTCTTCTGCATGGACAGGTGTCAACTTGCATTGAACCCGCACTCAAACGTCGCGCTTCGGGCGGATTTGAGTAAATTAATCGATTTGCCAAATTTTTGTGTGACTGTGCAAGATAACAAACACCTGCAAAAAAAGAGAATGCAAGAAATTGTTTGAATTTGTAATGCAACACATCCATCGTCATTTTATGTTGCTGCGTATTTATTCGCTGAAAGCCGCTGCTTTTAGTAAAATACGCATAATTTTTGAAATTTTGCCGTTCGTAAAATATTTCAAAGTGCCGTTCAACGCCGAACCGCGCAAATCCAAGACTCCCCCCATTATCGCAGCTACACGTTGGACGAGTACGTCACGGCGCGTCGCGGCGCCGCCGTGCGCGGCTTCATCGACGCTTTGACGCGGGGAATCCCTAGCGCATCGCCGCCCGGAAGTCCGACGCTGGACGCGGAGCGGACCATGTCCGGCCCGAGGCCGATCGAGCTCCACGCGCACGACCCCCTGAGATACGTGGGCGACATGTTGGCCTGGCTCCACCAAGCGGCCGCCTCGGAAAAGGAGTATCTCGATCAACTGCTGAGCGAATGCGAGAAACGTGAGTTTCGGTTTTCGGTGGTTTTGCGTTTGTTTTGTCACTAAGCTTTTGCAAAAACGTTTGTTTCGTCACTTAGCTTTTACAAAAACGCTTATGTTGTCACTATGCTTTTACAAAAATGTTTTTTGCCACCAGGCTTTTACGAAATGACCAAAAACACAAAATAAACAAACGAAAGAAAACTTTAAATGAGGTTTCTAAGCCTGTTAACTTATTTTCAAATGGCAGTGATATTGCAGTGTTGCTACGCAAAGAACCCAACATTTGAAAAACAAATATCTGTTGCAAAATTATGCCGGATTTCGTAAATTCTCTTCTGTTGCCTGTTTTTTTTTTAACTTCAGTGACGGTTTATACCTACCATTGGTTTCTGGTCGTTTTCGTTTAAATCATCCACAAATCTACAAATCACAAAACGATTTCCACTTCATTGTCAAAATCATAACTGTTAGTTCGGTTGCCGTTTGTTGGCAGAAAATCGCACTTTTTGGTTACGACTATTGTTGGGCGACAACTATGCCGCAGATGTGTACACGGATCGGACTATCCTGATTTCGGATCAGGATTTTACAGATTTTTTCCGTTTCCGATCGGATATGAATACCGATTTTTGGGTTTGGATCGGATCATGCTAAATTTCTGAAATAGCGGCAATTTTAATCGCGTGTTACTTTCACATTTTTTCCTCAGCTAAACTTGTTTTCAGGCTTTTACTAAACTACTAGTCTTAGAATAATGCAACACTGGGAAGTGTGTTTCGGATTTTACACCTGTTCGAGTTTGGAAAATTTTTTTGGATTTGGTTTAAGGCAGTGATCGGCAAACATTCGTTATGGTGGCCCAAACCACTCTTTTAGTCGTAATCAACCATGCCTATCTTTGAAGGCCCAATTTCAAACTTACGCTGTATTCAGTTNCCTGTTACATNACAATGACATGTTAATGTCATATACCGTATAATAAGAAAAACAGTGCGTTGTTAACGTCAAACAATCAATGTTTCATAGTTGTTACAGTACCCTATGTTTCAGCCCACACAAACACCGTAGGAATAAAACAGTGCTAAAACGCCCTACAGTTTGCCGACCATTAGGTTAAGGATTTGATACAGGAAAACTGTTTCGGATATGGATCTTGAAAATCTGCGAACCGTACACCTCCGCTATGCAACATCGTGAAATTAAGCTTCATCGATCAGAAGAATGAAATTCAAACCAGGAGATGAAGTTCCGTCGTAGTTCTCACAGTTTTCCACAAACCCTAAATTCATGTAATTTAAACTACATTCGCCAAAAAAATTTCGAAGACCTAAACACGCTACTGAAGCTGTCAATACGCTTTTCAGCGGCGAACGGCGCGGCCACCGACACACTCGCGCGCGTGTTGGAAGGCGTCTGCCGCCCGCTGAAAGTCCGCGTCGAACAGGTGCTGGTGTCGGAGCCGGGCACTTTGATCTTGTACAAGTTGACCACGCTGCTCAAGTTCTACCACAGCACGATCAGGTAAAAGTCTTCGGCCTTCATCAGTTTGCGTCAGGATTGTCGACAGACAGCCAAGCTAGTGTTGCTCTTTGGTAATTAGCTCGTAGTGTAATAAGCTATTCGTAGTCGGTCGTCAACTTCGCCTTGTTGCTTTTATCAGCAGCATATTGCTAGTTCCGCATAGTGTGCCTTTAATGATTTGATGAGCAGTCGTTGAGCTCAAAATTGCGTCCTAAGGCTTCCGGAGCTGTTGCACTTTTTCTGCAAGATATTGCGCTATAAATAAATCCAGAAGAAATACTGTAGTAGCATCTTTATAGGTGTGATTTGTATTTTCAAAAAACACTGGTTTCAATTCAGTATTATGACGTCACCGTGTATCTGGACGTCGCGTACGATCAAAGCGTAGACCTATCCTGGTGATTTGGACAGAGCCGCTTTCAATTTTTGTTGCTGTTTTTGAAACTGCAGAGATATAACCGGCCAGTCGAGTGAAAGCTCATCTCTTCTGCAAACCATCGACGACATGTTCACTCTGTGTCGCAAACTCTTCTTCAACAACATCCAGTACCTCGCCAGCAAACTGCTGGACAAGGTACAGCGAAGGAGTGCAAAGTTTCATTTCCGATCGCTTTTTGAATGTTGTTTTTTCTGTTCAAGATTAGGCTTCTGATTATTATGATAATAATTATCATCATCAATTAATAATTATTTGTCAATTAACGACAAATATTACTTGTGCTTCTTGCTGTAACGATGTTTTCAGCTTTATCGTTTGATTTGGAACTCAAAAGAGTATGATGCATGCGACTTACGAACGCTCAAGTCTCTTATGCAATTCGATTTATATCTTTGTCTAAGTCAGCTGGTAACCCCGGTGCGCTTCCATTAAAATTTAACCGCACTCATGCATGACGATATCAGAAGAATGACTTCGCTGACTGTGCCTGGAAAATTACTGTAATAGACAAATCCCATGATGTCATCAGCGTAACCCGTCGTCCGTGTTCGCAACACAAGTATTTTGATTTGCACGCGTGGGGTTAGTGCGGGAAGCTGGATCGAGGAGTGGGGAAGAAATGTTAATACTTTGTTGATGCAAATCCTCTGAGAGAGGGGTAGCGAGTATCCTGTAGTCTCCTGGGAAGAGAATCTGGATGAACATATTGTCTGTTCGGGTTGCTTTAGAAAAACTCCACTCTTGCAAACCAGGGGGCTTGCTGTAGTTTGCGGAAGTAGAACGGAGTCACCGCTCTACGTTCTTTTCATAATCATTTAGTAGAAGTTCATTATTGTATTTGCGTTGTAGATGTGAACGACATTTTTGTAGACGTTTCGGTAATTGCTGCAACCAATATAAACGACATTTATTGGAAATGTACTGATGATGGTAGCAGGAGTTAGCGAAGCGTCTACAAAAAATGTTCACACCTATTGCTTTGACCGTTATTTTCATTATCAAGCAATTCAGCACTTCTACTTCGCGTATTGGTCTTCTGTTTAGAAAATAGTAGAGTAGGTGCAGTGCAAGTGGCTTTTTCTTCAAAAAGCATAAACTTCGGAAACAACCAACTTTTTTAGTTAAAAAGAACTTTGAGAAACAGTAAATCAATAAATGAATCAGGTTAATTTTCTTTTCAAATGTCCCCACATTTCCGCGCAACCATTCACATGCCGATGCACTGAATCATTATGTCATCAGTTCAAAAAGGCTCGCGTCATTAACGGTATTTGTTTCAGGTTGAACTCCCTCCCAGTGACCTTTCACCTCCGCGCACAATGATAGAGACGCTCGCACTCCTCCGCGCCATCTTCGACTCGCACGACTCGTCAATCTTGCCAGCCAGCGAGAGACACACCGACCTGATACAGGTTCCGTGGCTTTTGTTGACGGATTCTGCTTTTAACTCGACCCTACTCATTTGTCCGTGGACTAACTCGACACTACTCGTTTGTCAGTGGACTAGCTCGACACTACTCGTTTGTCAGTGGACTAGCTCGACACTACTCGTTTGTCAGTGGACTAACTCGAAACTACTCGTTTGTCCGTCGACTAACTCGACACTACTCGTTTGTCCGTCGACTGATTAGACACTACTCGTTTGTCCGTCGACTGATTAGACACTACTCGTTTGTCCGTCGACTGATTAGACACAACCCGTTTGTCCGTCGACACTACTCGTTTGTCGGTCAGCTAACTGGACACTTCTCGTTTGTCCGTCGGCTAACTCGACACTTCTCGTTTGTCCGTCGACTAACTCGATACTACTCGTTTGTCCGTCGGCTAACTCGACACTACTCATTTGTCCGTGGACTAACTCGACACTACTCGTTTGTCCGTTGGCTAACTGGACACTACTCGTTTGTCCGTCGGCTAACTGGACACTACTCGTTTGTCCGTCGGCTAACTGGACACTACTCGTTTGTCCGTCGGCTAACTGGACACTACTCGTTTGTCCGTCAACTAACTGGACACTACTCGTTTGTCCGTCGACTAACTCGAAACTACTCGTTTGTCCGTCGACTAACTCGATACTACTCCTCTGTCTGTCAACTGATCAAACGCAAAAGCAGTGACGCAAAAACCCAACCTCTGAAATTCATATCACTCCAAATTTGAGGATAAAAATATCGAAACTCAAGCAAGCGCAAAAATATCGAGCTTTCGCAAAACTGTCCGCTTCAGTGTCTGACACTCCGACCTTAAAGAAGAACTCTGATTTCTTTCCAGATCATGAACCAGATCCTGGACCCCCTGTTGCAAATGTGCGCCATGTCAGCCAGCCAACTGCAGCCCGCCGACATGGCCGCCTACGTCATCAACTGTATGCACTCGATCAAGTTCATGCTGTCGCTTTACGAGTTCACCGATAAGAGGTTACGTCGTCCGTGTTTTCGTCTTGCTCTGTTGCGGTTTCAGCAAACTTTGCCAGAAAGAAATGCATACAAACGTGGTTTTGCAACGTGCTTTCCTCCCTCCCAATCTCGCTTTTTTACGTCGCATATCTCTTTTTAACGCCATATATCGAGGGCAACCAACTTTTTGACCTAAAAACTTAGATCTTGACCTATCAATTTCCTGCGTTTGCAAGTGAAACGCAGAATACAAAGCATATGCTGGAAGTCAAACCGCGCGTAGGTTAAAAATATTTTTTCCTTTAAAATGAAACAAAAATCAAAAGTGTGAACGAACCAACGAAAATAGAGATAACAAACAATAGACGAAAATCAATTCAAATGCACAAAAGAAAATATCCAGTGTCAATAAATCTGCTGAAGTCACTGAGAAGGTCCTGCAATGTTATACTTCAACAACAAGTACTACCACACCTAGTGTACTTTCGGTCGTCCAGCAGTGGACAAAACAACAAAATGACGTCAGAAGTCGCAATAAATCCATTGTTATGTGAGAATTGCAACCAAACTTGCAACAGCATGTCAATAGCTGTTACAGTAGCTTTAATGAAATATCCATAAAGAGAAAAAACTGTGTTGCAAGAAATTTCGACCTATCGATAAATTTTGACCTAATTACTTTGGAATCGCACATGGTATCAGCGTGAAATTTGGTTTGTGGACGTTTCATTAAGTTTTAAAAAGGCAGAAAGTTTTTGACTTTTGGTTGCCCTACATGCACGGCTTTTTAAGGTGTTTTAGGGACCCGATTCGGGTCCCTAGAAGTAGCGAAAATTATCATCTGGTACCTAGAATCAGAGAAAATCGGGTCCCTAGAATCAGATAAATCGGGTCCCTACAGGTCCATACTAAGCACCTAACCTTCTCAAGAAAACCTGCCTACATTAATCTTTTTACCGCACGTATCTCAACTTTCTACTTCGAATCAATCTCAAGCGTTGCTTCGTGTGGGTACGCTCTAGCGGCACCTAACGGTATTCCAAACAAAGCCGTTGCTGAAAAATCCATCGCGCCCAGTCAGAACGGCTGAGCAGTTACGTAACAACAGCTTTTGTGACACACACGATTCATGTTTTCCTTCTTGCAGGATCGAAATGCTGACAGCTCAGATCGACGCCCACCTCGACACACTCATCAACGAACAGGTTCGCTTTTTTAGTTTCTTGTGCAAGTTTTTGAGACTAAGTTTTTTAATGAGGCAACTAAAATTTGGACCAAGGCGCGACAGGCATGCCAGATATCAACAGGAAGCTGAACTTTGATACTCGTTATCACCCCCTAAAGAAAACGTGTTGTTTTTGACGTTGTTTCCCAAAAAGCTGTATTTGTATTTGATGGTTTCTGAATTTTTTCCGCCCAAATAGCTTTTCATTGTCCTTTAACGCTTCTGGGACAATCGTCAGCCGTCCTGGATGTTTCCGGGCTCGCTCCTGCGGTCGATTCTCTTTGTTTCAATCAGATCCTGTCATTTCAACCAAATCATCGGACACCCGTCCCTCCCGTCTTGGGATTATCCCAAGTTATTGGTTCGTCAGATACTGCGTTCGAAATTTTCAGGCGCAATTTCAACACTCNNGTAAATAGCCTCCACAAAGAATGCTATTTGAATAAGATCCCGGGACGAACACGGCGTAGTGTTACGTGAAATCGATTTCTTATCAAAAACTTGCTGATGGATGCAAGCTTACAGAAAACCTAGAGCTTTTAATAGAAACGTGTGCATTGTCTTATTTCAAAGAAATAAACAGAAAAAGTTAGCTTTCAGCAAGTCTAGAGCTTTTAATTGCAATTCAATACTTAATTTTTATAGCCAGACTGCTTTGTTTTCATGCCTGTCATGCTTGAACGATTTCCAGGCGGCCGCCGTTCTGACGCGAGGTGGTGTCGGCGTCGTCTACAAAGCCATGTTGCGTCACGAGCACGACACGTCACCGTTGTCAAAGCAACCCGGCCTGGATCGGGCGACTGTGCTGGCCTCGTTTCAACGATTCGACGTCGTCATTCACTCGCCTGACGAGTACGTCCTCCCACAGGTAAAGATGCACCTGCGCGTTTACTCAACTACCGATGTCGCCAAGAACATTAGGGGTGGGTTTGAACGTGAGTGCGTGTGGCCAGGGCCTCGGGTAAATTTTTTACCTGGGAGGTGCGAAGGCCGATGCCGCGCCCCCTCGCTTCTGAGGCCCTCGAGGAAACTTTTGCAGTAATCGGGATGAAAAGATAAAACAGCTGCCGCGCTAAAATTTTGAAATAGATTTATTGTCATACGTGCAAGTGGCTTACACTCTCGTAGGCCCTACGTGTGGCGCAGAAAAGGAACGTTTTCAGGCCTGAGAAAGACTCTCTCCTAAAGGCCAATGCGCTGAGGAGGTCGCAGAGTCCTTCGTTTTCTTCAGTGCATGTATTTTTCCGCCAAAGTGGTGATTCCTTATTCGATGTTAGCCTGCGTATGGTGTCTGTACAAATCATCGAAAGGAGTTAATTTGCTCTTTAAACGAAGAACGACAATGAGCGATTTGACCAGGGTTGCTGAGTCGCAAGGAGTCGGAGGTTTTTCGGCGGAGTCGGATTTTTCCTCCGACTCCGGAAGTCCAATTGGATCATTTTTTTACATCACACTCCTAGCTAAGTCGGGAATTCCTGTTGAAATGGTACAATTTCTTTTGAAACTTTTAGTGAAACAGAGAATTCTTGCTGTGTACCACGGTTTCCGCTGAATGCTAGTTGCTGCAAAATTGTGGACAGTCAAACTTCATTCTTGTTATGCTAAGGAGTCGGAAATTTTGAAAAGCTCGGAGTCGGACATCTTACCTCCGACTCCGCAACTCAGTAGATCCAAGTTGGGAATCGAACCACCAACCTTTTGCGCAGACGTGTTGATTGCATTCGGTTTGACGAACGCCTTAGCTCACCTAAAGGAACGCAACACCAGCTGTAGCTTGATTCTGGTGTTTATTCTTAGTGGCATTGGACTCTTCTCCATGGCGATTCCTAGCGGTGATTCTCACGTGACATCCATGGTCGGTCATCCGTGACCGCAACAGCACATCGGTAATAATTTGGATTTTGCAATCTCACTCCTTGTTCAGATATCCATGCTCGCCAGCGCCACCCTGAAAGAAGTGGCCACGTCGCGCGCGAACGAGGTCGTGACGTCAGCGTACACGTTCGTCTACGACGCCTTCACGCGATCGAACAATGGCTACGATTCCGAAAACGTTACCGTGAAGACGCCCGATCAGATCAAGCTCCTGCTCTGCTGAAACATATTTAGAGAAAAAAATAAATATTTTGTTTTATTTCTTGCTGCGCGTAGAACGCCGCAATACAAATACTGCCGTATACAGATCGCCGATTCTTGCTTACGCACAGTATGTGGTCAGTCGCACGAAAGCAACAGCGTGCTGCTGTTGCCAAGCAACGAAGTGTTGCCACGCAACGGTAAAGGCAACGGCGATTAGAAGTCACACCTGACTCGTGAATCAACCCTGCCTGGGTCTCTGCTTTAATGAGTTTGTGGAGTATGTTCAAGTTGGATTTCGTAAGTCCCGTCAGGTGGTAGAACGAACCTAACTGCATTTGAAAAAAAGCTACTCATCTGACCCCCGTAACTGGGCACGAAATTTGTCTTTGTCCCTGGAAAGCAAAAACTTATTCTCTTGAACAATCTAATGCACCCGTTGACAACGAAGTGTAAAATTTTGTTTCATTGCGGCAGCAAATTGGAGGATTTAATAAATACACCGTTGAAAAGTCCTGTATCGTCACTTCAACGCAGCATGGTAAAATCCTGCACCATCTCACACAGAATCTAATTTATCTGAATCTGACGGTAGTGTAACATCGAAGATGCACAAATAGACTCATAGCAACTTCTGGTGCTTGGTAAGGTGAGTGGGCCTACTTAGTTTTGTCACAATGTTAGCTTTTGTGTTTTGGATCATAGGCAAAGCCATGGGGGCATGCCCTCCTTCAAATTTTGAGAATAGTCATTTTTTGCTTTGAGAGGCGGTACCCCAAAAAATAGTAAATTTTTGGGCTGGCTACGCTACTGTTTTGGATGAACGCGGATGGTAGACATACAAAGCAAATCTATTAAAATCAAATGACCTTATAAGTTATAGAGAAACATTTACATCACAAGGTTTCAAAAAGTTTTGATTGCCTTCAAGCGAGGTCCAGAATGGCATTCGAATCCACTTTACTTATTCGTTGGAATGCAGAANTAGCCTACAGTGGGTTATCAGTGAGGTTTAAAANTAAACAGTCAGCAGAAACANCTTTGGGACTTTTACTGGAGGGGTTGCACTGTTTCCAGTGGGTTCTCAGACAGCATGCAAACGCAAATTATGACGCAAAGATGCCTTGTCAAGTTACTGCAACAAGGCCCCTCCCACTAGTGGTGCAAACCTCTACTACCAGCTAAGGCATTCGCCGTGATTTTATGGTGAATAATTCTTGACAGTTTGTGCACCAGGAGAGATTTTGAACCCGCTAGCGATTGCAAAAAATTAACCAACAGCGTATTTGGTTTTTCATCTGTTTTTGTTGGCTATCAAAAGTCTTTCAACCCTGTGAACAAGTAAAGTTGGTCTTTAGGTGTAGATTGGACGAATTTTTGAAGTTTTTGAAAAAGTGGGTTACACAAAATTTTGAAACATGGGCAAATGTTCGTGAAAGCTGAACAAAGGTGTAAGGACGAGCAGTGGCGTAGCCAGCCCAAATTTTTTGGGGAGGCAAAAATTTTGATCTTAGGCGAGCAACAGTTTTTTGTTTGGGATACCGCCTCTCAAAGCACAAATTGATTCCATATTCTAAAAATTGGGGGGCATGACCCCCTGGATACGCCAATGTGGCACAGTTTTTCAAACAGGGTTGCGGGAACGCTGTCTTCAAAAATGTTTTTCTGCAAGATATTTGGGGACCTTTTGTGAAAAGTTTCCTAATAAAAATAGTGTGTGGTAGTAGTATCATTGGCCTTTTACGATACAGCTGTGTTGTTGTTTTCATCCACCTACAATGTCATCATGACGTTGGATTGAATTGAATCTCGCAAACACAAAATGACCTGTTCATTCTTCGGCTTGACTGATTGAACCTATTTACAAAGTAGTCATTTTGTACAAGAATGGTTATTGATCGCAGCTCCATTTAAAATCTTTCAAACTATTAAACAGCATGATGAAGTGATGTTGTAGCTGGATGAAAAGAACTTCAAAACAACGATGTTCACGATGAGGGCAGTTGATTAACCTGCAGCAATACACTCACAAAGCTAATACAGTAAATGTGTCTGCAGCCTAAGCCTAACATTCGTTTTATTTATAAGCGCACTTATTTATGTAGGATAAAAATTTCCTATATCCTAACTGTTCACTTTGATCAGTGGCGTAGCCAGCCCAAAATTTTGTTGGGGGCCAAAACATTGGGGGGGAAACAATGTTTGATTTTAGGCGAATAACACTATTTTGTTTAGAAGAACGCCTCTCAAAGCACAAAATGACTATATTTTCTAAAAATTTGGGGGGAATGTCCCCCCTGGCTACGCCTATGACTTTGATTATTTCCACATAATGTTTTTTTAAGCTTATGTCATAGCTGGTGTAGAGACATTCTCCAGCGGTGGCGAGACCACAGGTTGGCGTCTCCAGCTCTCAGTGATCTTGGAAGAAATACGTGTTGTGCACAACCAGCGCTTTCTTTAGTGTCGATGATCATGTCGTGAATAGCAAAAGAGCAAATTTAAGAGTTCCTCAGTGAACAACATACTCTTTTTCAACAGTGCTCGGAGAGAGAAACGCTGAAGTTTGACTAGGCTTCACATTTTCATCTTATCGTGTTTTTCAAGACTAAGGTATTTTATGTAGCTTTCGTTGGCATCACTGAATAAATTGCCACTAGCGATGAAAAACATTCCATGAGTTTTTAGTGGTTTTCAGATGCACAGTGTCAGATGCATATTTGGGACGGAAAGGTTGGGGCGGGTGCGGGGCGTGTTTAAATTTTGCGGGGCCGTGGCGGGCAAAAATTCCAACCCGCGCAGGACTTTAGTAGCTAGGTGCATTTTGCAATAGCGAAAGTGGAAGCGCGGCTATTTCTAAAGTAGTGGTTGCCCACCTCTGGAGTACTATGATTATACGTAACAATGCAGGGAAGCATTGTGTAGAAGTGCTTCGAATTTACTTGTTACGTCACAGAGAGAGGTGTTATTATCGTCTGTGAAAAGATCTGCGGCATAGGCGATAGGCCTACTGCGCAGCAGTGTTTCCACTGCTGTTATTTTCACTAGATCTGTTTTTTTTCTGTTTTATCTGGGGTTCTGGGGTTTTTATTGAAAAGCTGTGGTTTTTCCACTCTGGTCAAATTTTAGAAACGTATGTTGTATTACTACATTTTCCATTCAAGAACACAGTAATTTCACAGGCATAATATCTGTCCAGAGTCATCAGTAGCCAGTACAGATGAGTAGTGGGCTAGACTTAACCAAATTGTTTGAAATATAATGGTTTACAGATTAAGCA
>JGI24159J19872_10007400_pt1 | contig 14389 bp, 13 predicted proteins | sample Ectturendosymbi4_FD_19872 | JGI IMG/M metagenome (IMG submission 19872) | reverse complement strand
GGGGGGGGGCAGATCCGTAGTGACGTCAGGCCCACAACCACGGGGGACACCGGGAAATTGCCCCCGCCCGAAATTTTCATAAACAAGCTTAGTTGTTAGATACAATAACAAATTACAACCATTTTTCCACCTTCCAAAAAATAGCACAACAGGTTACAATAAATTGTCATTTCCGCCTCGAAAATGTATTAGCTGTTACGTCCCTGGGTGACGTCGGTAACGAGCAACAAGCAAAGGTGCTTACAGGGCTCCTACGCAATTTTGAACATGAATTTCCAGACTATTCCCAGACTGAAGTTCTGCGAATGGCATACCCCGGTCAAATACATGCACTATAATAGTTAACATGAAAGTAAAATTATCGATGTGATCAAAAGTATCAGATTTAAATATTTATCAGAATGCATGTCGAAAGATCAAGTCTGAAAAATAATTTCATTTTTCCATACTAACAGACCAAAATTTTTTCCATACTTTTCCAGACTCTATAGGAACCCTGTGTTCATTTCAAAACAAATACTAACCCCTGCACGTCATGGCACTGCACTCTGGGTAAATTAACACAAAAGGCAATTATCACGAAATGCGAAGCTGTTCATTGCCAACAAACGAGCTCACCGACGCAATAGGAAACCTCTAACGGCGGAAACCACTCGCCGTCGGAGCCACAGGTCAAACGGGTTTTCATCAGGCCGGGTTTGAACCAGTAGCCCTCCTTGCACGCGACCGTCAGCTCGGTCCTGTACACAGGAACGGGCCCGTCTGTCAGAAAAACACGTGGAGGTGTCGAAAACCGTCGTTTTGCAAGAATTATAAAACGGCGCAACAAACGCTGTTCATGCCAAAACACGCACAGGAAGGTTCGCAACGTGATGTTTGTTACAACAGATAATCACTTGCCAGGATTTCCATCACACAAATGCGTTCCCACGGCATCATTTCCCCGGTACGCGCGTGCGCACACATACAGCGGGCGCGTAATACATTTCTTGCAGTGTATGGGGATGGCGATTTACACAAAAATGCTTTGGTTATTTTGATTTTTCTTTTTATACTTATTTCCACTTTTTACAGATTTTGATCGACTTTTTATAATCGAAGGTTGTTTCTATCTGTGGCACTAACAGTCCATACTCTTGCTAAAAAAAAACTTGACTTAAAGTTTTCGCTGCCAGTGTCAGGCAGTAGCTCGCTGATTTCTGAAATCAGCGATGTTTTTAGGTTGGGACAAATGAGGTGCTTGCCTCAGACTTACTCTTTGTTTAAAAAAGTAACCGTCCTCCCCTTTCTCAAAATATCGATTAAGTTTTGTGCTTTACGTTATGCACATATCACCGAAGTACGTTGGTCTACGTCTCTACGTACTTCAAATAATATCTAGTCGTGTCGTGCCATGATAAAACTTTCCTCTGCGTAGGTATGTCGAGTTTCTGGATTCGTTATCTGTAGTTTAGAGTGGTTGCAAGAAGGTACTCGCGCGGGAATCATTTCAAAACTTGGTAGTGAATTGTTGTGTAGGTTGTTTACAGCACTGTGTGTAATTTCAAATAACAACATATACATATCATGCGATGTTTGCAATATTTCCCGTGATTTTTAAGTAGCCCTAGTGCCAACTCCCGATAAAGGCTCCCCTAAAAACCTTTGCCTCAGGACCCCAAATTGGTGGATCCACCACTGGCTGAAACACGATCATATACAAGCCTTATGTGTTTGGAAAGTGTCGCCACGAACATTTTCGTAATATACTTATTATTAGGGCAACAAAAATTCAATAAAGTCAAAAAATTTTCGGCCATATTTAAAGATTATGAAACGTTCACAAACCAAACTTAACGTCGATACCATGAGCGACTCAAGTTTTTAGGTCAAAAAATCAAAATTTATCGTTAGGTAAAAATTTCTTGCAGCACAGCTTTTTTCTTTGGTGAGCAATGCACAGAGTTGCTGTAGATTCTTATTGCGAACAATATAGTCACAATTATTGAATACATTGTTTTATTCGACGTTTCTAGACTAAAATGCTTTTGCTATCTCGACTTTTTTCCGCACTTATTCCATTGCTGCAGAGTTCGATCGACTTGTATTTATATTCCTGATGATGGCTTACGAACAAACTGAAATGTTGAATAAAACAATGTATTCAATAATTGTGGCTATATTGTTCACAATAAGCTTTATCGATATTTCATTAAAGCTACAACAAACAGATATCGACATGCTTTTCCAAGTTTAGTTGAAACTCTGACATAATACTGGATTGTTTGCGACTTCTAACGTAAAAATGTTGTTTTTCACTACTGGACGATTGAAAGTACGCTAGGCGTGGTAGTAATTGATGTTGAAGTATAACAATGTGGAGCCTTCTCAGTGACTTCAGGAGATTTATTGACACTGGATATTTCTCTTGTGCGTTTGGATTGATTTTCGTCTACGGTTGTTACCTCTAGTTTCGTTGAGTCTTTCACACGTTTCATTTTTGTTTTTATCCTATCGGTGTGACTTCTGACGTATGCTCTCTACTCCGCGTTTCAATGGCAAACGCAGGAAATTGATAGGTCAAAATTATTATAAAGGCAAAATTTTAAGTTTTTAGGTCAAAACATTGGTTGCCTCACTTATTGGATCTAACCGTGGGTGAAACAGTATTGTTCGACCTGTTTGCAGTGGGAGTGTTGTGGGACGGAACTGTTAAATGGAGGTGTCACGGCAAACAGTTCGAAGGGAAAACTGCCTGACCACTGCGGATATAAGTCCTGCAACTGAACTGCAGACGCAAGCAAAAGACAGGTCATCCGCTATGCTTCGTGACGAGAACGGCATACATCACTTGCGGAAGAATGCAAAAACAGGTCAGATGACTTGAAAAGACGTTTCTACAAAGCGTTTACGATTTTGAAAAACGGCACAGGCTGTTTCGCTTATGTTACAAAGTTGACTCACGCAAGGTAAGGTTAGCTCGTCCAACCTTTGGCACGACGCAGTGCTTCACAACGCACACTATCTGATCGGGGGGTATGCTCCACTGACCGTAGCGCGTGCACATGGTTTCTATGGGCGACCAGCCCTCTGCGCAAGATGAACGGATTAACATGCAGAGCAGCTTTAGGTAACACCTATACAACGAAAGTATAGTTAAACTGGCAACGAGCAGTGAGAAACAAATGATTCACATGATAGACATCAATAGAAAGTGGTCGTTGTCATTAGTATTATGATTTCGCAAACGTCTATTAATGACAAAGGCTCACGTGCACGAGATGAACCCGGAACTGAAAACCTGACCACAAGAAGTCCAGTAACTTACTGATGGTAACATCAACGGCTCAATAATGAATTTAATCGGTTCGTGTTTTAGCTGTTAGCAGTATTTATCAAACAGACGGAAAGTTGGAAGAATAACTTGTTGAATAAACGTGTTGGTGCAATAACCAAGGTTTGGGAACCAGAACCCAAATACAGTATAAGGCTCCGACTCCAGGTACGTAAAACTTTTTGGCTCCGGTTCCGGCTTCTGAAAGTTGTTGGCTGTGGCTCCAATCATAAAAAATTATTTAGGCTCCGGCTTCGGGTCCACAGCCTTGCTTTTAATACTAGCTTCAATGGCATTTTCACACGTCACATTGTACACTACCCACTGCAAATGCGTAACGTACATGAAACGGTTAAAGTTTAGACATTTAGACACTAAATGCATTGGAAGTGTTAAAAATTACGCATTTTATTCAGTTAAACAGTAATGAAATAGAAAAAAATGACTCCAGCTCCAGGCATCAACATTTCTTGGCTCCAGCTCCAATCATCCGAAATTACTTGGGCTCCGGTTCCACAGTCCTGATAGCAACTCCGCAGGAGAGGCAAAGTGCCGAATACGAAAACTCAGTTACCCCTGATGGGAAATGGTTCGATTGTAAGGGCAGGCGGCTAGATTTTGCCCCCCTTCTGGAGCATGTCGCCCCTGGCTACCGCCATACTAGCTATTGGGCTCCTACGCTCCTGATATGTTAAACAGCTATAGTTTGCTACAGGAACAAAAATATACCTTCATTTCACGTGCCACGCAGTAAGATGATGCCATCAGTATATCCAACACATTTACGAGTTAATAATGTATTTGTTGGACAACAAAACTAAGTCTGCGATACGAAACGTGACTGCAAAGCGGAAATTCCTCCCTTGTGGGAAAGACTGCCCCGTGACATGCTTCAACCAAAATAGAAACGTTTCTGAAAAAGCAGCTGAATTAAGTTTTTTTGAAGAAACCGCCTGCAAGGACGGGACTAATATGAACTGAGCAGTAATGCTACGTAAGCCGACACTGTGTACGTTAAAAACTTGTTCTACAACCAATCAAGCAAATCTATCAGTTAAGCGACAAAAACGCGGTTTGATCAAACAAGTGTTCCAGATTTAACGCACTTTGAAACGAACACACGTTCTGCAAGTTCCTCTTCCCACCGATCGACCACACAGCCAACATGTCGATAGGGCCTCCCATCCTGAGGTCGCTTGTGGCGGGGTCTATGCTGCGTTATCGAATAAGCAGGATTAGAGCAGCTGAAATGATGCACTTGTAAAATATCACGTACCAAAGTATGCGTGTCATGTTTTTAAGAGTACAGAAGACGCGAACCTGAGCACGTCGGTGGTGGCGCTGATGACGAGAGCGTAGTCGATGCCAATGGCTGAAGGACAATCCCATCTTTGGCTGAAACGATAAACTCATTGTTAACGTTCCTCAACGTTTGCCAAACTGCCTAGGTATTGAAAAAGGTTTGTGCAGGTGGAATTACGCCTCAACGCTCAAAGCTGTCCTAGATTATTGCGGACTCTTGCGGAGTGTAAGGTTACTTGCAAAGGTACCGGCAACGTGGTCTAGGCCAGTGGTCCCCAAACTTTTTATAACCGCGGCCCGGTCGACGCTTGGCAATTATACCGCGACCGGGGAATACCCTATGCTCTTTGTTAGTTTTCAACTGCTGCCAAAATGAAGTCACATTAAAATCCAGGCTTGTCCATGGGAATGCCATTCCTATGNGAAACGTCCCATGAGATGGGACAGGCATAAATTGCTATGGGATGGGATGGGAAAGACAAATATGTGGCATGGACAAGCCTAGGCTTGTCCATGGGAATGTCATTCCTATGGGAATCTTATGGGAAACGTCCCATGGGATGGGATGGGTTGGGACAGGCATAAATTGCCATGGGATGGGAATGGGACAGATAAATATGTCGCATGGACAACCCTGTTAAAATCAGATAAGTGCTGCATGTTTGTTTGCCCGCTAAGAGTGCTTCAACAGTATCAATGCACGCAACAGTGCTTTCAGAGGAAGAATTGACCAATCACATGCCCAGAAAGCGAGTGGTGTCACCACCAGGATAGATTTTGTAATTTCGTTGTCCCGTTTCAATGGATACGCGGCCCGGGGATTGGTGGTGCCACAGATGCCAGAAGGTTGGGTTCGAATCCCAATCGGGCCACACTAAAGATTTTAACAGCGGTACTTGCGACTGTAGATTATCTGGTGGTGAAAATTGTTGAGCATTACGAGGTTCTCGCTTTCGCACCAAACAATAGGATACACAAAGAATTTCGCGCAGCTTCGCAATAGTCTGAACCAGCCTTAATTTGCCAAGCGAGCAAACACGAACGTAAACGGAAGAGGCGCACGAGTGGACTTTACGAATAATTTGAAAAAGTTCCCGCTCACTTGCTAGCAAATGGATCGCAGTCCAACAGTTCCAGCCCAGAGGCGTTTGTGTTCAAAGGTGTCAAACATTTCTGATAAAAAAGAAAGAAAAGCACGTGATGAGAGAATCGTTTTTACTGGACTTGACAGTGAAGGGCTGTCTGCGAGTGTAAGAGCATCGATGGAAAATGTGCATCGCCCCTCAACGGCAGTCCTTTTGTGAAGATGATGAAACGTGGACACATTTCACTTAAAAGAAATAGCTGGTTAACTTTGCGGTAACCAACAGCTCTGTTCAGCTTTAACGTAACAAAGCAACCCATCTGAGATTGACATCGCGATCCCTCGAGCATGATGACGTCAGTTAAACAACTGTGCTAAAAAAAGACGACCCATACACAGGTGCCTGCCTCGGTCTCGCAGAACTAAACACTTCCTTGCCTTTGCAGCGAGCGACTTGATCTGATTGATCTCTTCCCAGATCCAGAGATGAGCATGATTCTCGGGGTCGCAATCCACCGACAGTTCCACGCCAGTGCTCGCCGCGTTTGATACAACGCACGCCTTACGCTCCGGATTGTAGATCATGAAAGCGTAACGCAACTCGTACCCTGGAGAGCAAACAGGAAAGCTTGTAAAAGAAAACATAACGGCGACGAGAAATGGCGCAAAAAGCACTGCGTGGCGAAACCATGTTGCGTGTTGTGGAAAATAATCAAGCCAATAAATACAAAGCTATAGGTTTTCTGTCCATCGACAGGAATCCTTTCTCCGTGGCCTTTCCTCCAGCATAGACAGATGTTAACGGTTTTGGGGGGCAAAATACAATTTTGCAGGAAAGATTTGTTTTTATTATATGTTCAAAATTAATTTTACTGGGCACCCGAATGCTCCCCGTGGCTACGGGCCTGGTTCTGCTTTCATCGTTTTGCGATGATTCAACCTTGCACATATCTGTATTCATGCGAGTACCATCCACAATGTGGGTAAGGAAGGAATCGATGGGCATATTTTTTGAACAGGAAATCGATTTCACGTAAAAATACGCATCCCAAGTCCTAAAATCTTATTCAAACAGATGGCAAGTGCCTGTCTCTTCAGAAGTGCCCGCGTTTTCTCACAATTAATAAATATAAAGCTGTTAAGTCATATTTACCCGTATCCTTGCCATAGTTTCAGGCGCGATACATCTGACAAGGGGCCATGGGCGTCGGAAGGGGGAGCAGGGTTGGCCAAGGCCCCTTCTGGATTTTGAAATTTGATATTTTCCTCTCACCTGTTTAGTAGGAAAATGTTTTTCTCTTAGTTTTGAGTTGGTGAAACGAAACTGCACCCCTGTTGCTCCTCCCCTAGAAAAATCCAGTTGCCCCCCTACTGGAAAAAATCCTTCCGACGCCCGAGCAAGATGTCTTTTTATTCACGTCCGTTTTATAAAAACTCTATCCTAACCATCACCCGGTACGCCAGTTAGTTGCAAGACGCTGGATTCCTCCCCAACACACGACAGGCATCCAAGTTGCTGAACTAGTACAGCACAGTCATACTCACCCGTCAAAACATGCTGTCGTATGAAACTAGGGAGTACAAACTTATTTGCTACACATGACAACACATACCGGTGTCGTTGCAGCCGTAGATCAACAGGTCGGCATAGTAGTAGATTTTCAGTGTCGGGCTTTGCCGAACGACGCGAAGATTGGTGGCGCGTCCCGGTTCGGGACAAGTAATATCTGCGAGAGAAAGAGCTTTGTTGCAGCATCTGTCGCTCCACCATGGACCGCAAACTGCAGCCATGTTTGCTTTCAATATAAAGAAAAAAAGAAAAAGAAATGCCTCAATGACAAAGAAACGCTTTTAATAATATGGCTGCGATTTACGCATAACCACCACTGCAGCCATGTTAATTACGGCGTTTCTTTTTCAGGCATCTGGCGAGGGCTGGCTCATACTTTTGCACATGTCGCTCGTCACAGGAGGCTCCCAATCGCCCCATCTGTTGCACTTGTTCTTCAGATCGACGGGCACCAGAGAGAAGCCGGGCTTGCATTCAACTGTCAGATTTGCCAGGTACCTTTGAAGTCAAACAAAATTATCGGTAATTCCACAAAAAGCGTAGACGTTTTACGAAAAATTATCCGCCTCTTATGTCATTCGTCAGTACAACATCTTTTGTAGCTGATTAACTTATGATTTCAACTCAAGTCAGCTACAGTAGATATTGTAGTTACGAACGCCAGCAATATCAAGGCAGGGTCTCTTCTTCGTTTGGGCTTATTACTTTATAATCTATCTCATAATGCTCTTTTTAAACTATTTGCTCGTTTTATCTACTTACAGCAGCATCGCAATCGTAGTTCACAAGTAGTGCGAGGGCCAATATTTTCGGAGGGGGGAGGGAATTATTGTAACGTGTTGTACCTAACAGCTAAACAAGTTTTGAAAATGTCGGGGGGAATTGCCTGGTTTCCCCACCTGGTTGCGGGCCTGGATAGTGCAATGAAAATTTTCCAGAACCGTATGCAATAACAGAATCAGAACAGCATTTCATTGCCGGATAATTACTACGATGCAAAATTAATCACGTAAACTGAAATGTAGCACAATTGCAAGACAACCCAATAATGGTTTAGAGTTACCTGTAGCTTGGCGCTATGAACCGGTAAGCATCAGTAGGCAGAGTGGGGGTGGGACAGGCGAGGGCTGAAACAATATGACAAGTTACTCTTTTTTTAAATTAGTTGCTTATATGGCTTTTTCTATAAGTACGAAGTGAAGAAGCCGGCACTCAAAAGTACTAATCTCGACAGCTGTAAACAGTTAACAATACAACCAATCATGTATATAGCGAACTACTACAACTTCTCTACAAACAAGGCAGATTTCATTTTCTTCAGCAAACAAGAACGATATGTCGCACTTTAGTAAAAGATGGAGCTAATCCCCCGTGCAAATTCACTTGATCAATTTTTTATCCCTCATAAATAAAAAAAAAGCATTTCGCGTTTAACATTCAACCAACGAATTTATCGCAAAACAAACGACAAAAAAGAGCAGCATCACGTGATTTTTATCACAGCGGAGTCAACCGATTAAAAACAAACGACTTAAACGTTGCAGCTTACGGACGCAAAGCACGGTGGCAGCGGGGTCAGGCCTCCACTGGCCAGACGCGGCGTGGCAGGTGATGCCGTTCACGTCGTGCACGCCACGACTAATCCAGTAACCGGCGTTGCACTGGTAGCGTAGTGTGTTGTTGCCGATGAAATGTGTCCGCTTCGTGTTCCAGATTCGTGGGGGCGAGGCACAGGTGACCGCTGCCGCGATAATGACGAAGCGATCAGTCAACGCGCGTGCGAAGGACGTTTGCGCGGTGTTGCGAAGCGACGCAAAAAGATAAGACCTCGTTGGAATTAAAGAAGTGATAAGCTAATAACCACTTTCCAAGTCAACGCGTTGGCCTATGAAGTAACTGGCGCTAATTAAAGAAAAACAGACCTTTACGATAGATCGAAGTAGAAAAAAACTTTGGAAGACAGACGTCGTGCTCGCTATTTCCCTGAAACCCTTGTTTGGCACGCGTGGTCCCTGAAATTGAATCCTTTTCAAGAGAAAATATCAAACTTCGAGAAACAGCAGAGCCAGAGAAGTAAAATCAACGAAGCGTGAACAACAAAGCCTCCATATTCCAACTTGATATTTATGTCAAAAGTGGCCACATGAATTATTTTAAAAACGTTTACTGACGCCTCAGGCAATCGTACGTACATCCTCGAAACTGCAAAATTAGTTTCGGTCCATTGCCAAGATGGTTATTATTCGAAATCTAGAATATCTATTTGACGATTAAACCAAGCGCTCTGTAAAGTACCATTCGTTTTAATACCCGTGGGGGGAAACGCATATCTGTTCGTCCGGGTAACTAACAAAGCATCGCACTCACCTGCGCTTGACACAGACAAAAAATTCTAAACGAACACGCAGTGCCTTCCAATGTCATTCCACAAAAAAGTAAACGCACGTTACGCTAAAGACGCCCATACGTCTAGCACTCGCAGAACGAAAAGCAAAACTTTCCCAACCTTGGCAGATGGTGAGCTGTTCGTTCGGCAACCAGTTCGTATACTGGCTGCATGTGATAGTGAAGACCCTTTCCGTACCAGCGTTGACAGTGAAGCCCACGTCACAGGTGACTATGGCCTTGTCGCCGTACTTGAAGTTTCCTGACGAGATGCCGGGCGGGTCGGTGACGAAGCTGGCGTCGTGGAATGCCGGCGGGTTGGGACAAGACAGGCCTGTGAAAAAGAAACGGTCGATTCGTACGGTCTAGTGACGGGACCTTTGGCAAACTTACATTCGGTTACCGGACGCCCAGCGGTGCAAAAGCAAAAAGCAAGTTTTAGACAAAAGCAGCTTTCGAGTCGGGCACATGGGCTGGGTCCGAATCTTCGATTACGTTTCGCTTTGAAGGCACGGGCGTCGAAAAGGGAGGGCAAGAAGGGCCTTGTTCCCCACCTGGATGTTGAAATTTGACATTTTCCTATGAAATTTTCAGCGTAAAAATGTTGTTTTCTTAGCTACGAGTAGGTGAAACGAGATTTCCCCACTTTCGGTTCCCCTGGAAAAATCCTTTTGGCTACCCCTTGAATCATTTCCTGCTTCCAAACACACACACACTGAAAACACCGGCAAGCTTAACATGTGGAAGTAGTAGTTGATTACTTGTGATGATGAAATTACGCGATTTTCATTCCCCTTAGGCACCAAATGTGGTTGGCCATGGATCTTGCTCGCAAGAGGTGATGCAGTTTTTGCGGCGGAGCGATGGGTTGGGGTTGTGGTATTGGGGTGCTGGGGTTGTGGTATTGGGAGTTTGAGTTTGATTTGTTTTCAGATCATATCGTTGCTTTAAGTAAGAGAAAAGCAACAGACAATAAACAACATGCCTCCTGTGCAAACAAACGTATCTCGTGAAAGAAGAATATTGCAGCATCACAACCACACTCGATACGAGGACACAACGAATTGCACAGCACATTGCGCAACCCAAAGCAATTTTCTGCAACATACTGGTATTAAAAACAGATAAAGGGGGCAACACGCGCGTCAACGTTTGGGGCGCAACCTTAATCACGTGACTGTACCAATCACCCGTTAGGGGATTTACACGGTACGAACAGAATAGGAGAAAAATGGAGAACGATCCAGTTCCTGAGGTTCCTAATTTTTTTTAGTCGCACCCTCTTTGCTGTTAGTCATTGACACTCGCGCCTCACCTAACATCACAATCAAACCCAAAAAGCAGAACAACAATTAATTTGCCATTATCCTGCTTTTCAACAACATACCGTTGCCACATACTCGCGCCCCCCCCTTGCGAACCTTTCACGCCCCCAAGTTTAAGAATCCAGGAGTGTGACTAACGTGAACAGGAAGACGCTGCCGGATCCGGATTCCAGCTTCTGGTCGTTCCGCTCGACACACAGTTGGTCGCGAGAGTGTAAGCGCCCACGGCGCCTCCGAATCCGTACCCAACAATACACTGGAACGTGACCCCGTCGCCGCCTACGCGCCAGTCTTCGCGCGTGGAGTAGCTGTTGGCGGGTACAGGCGGCGCAGTGCAAGTGTTGTCGGTCTCTGCGAAAAAACGAAGTCTTGTAAACAACGGTGGAGAAACGCTGAGATTCAAAGGGTAACTTGTGACATGATTCTCCGCGGCCTGCTGTACGACTGCTACGTCCTAACACGAGCACTTCACAGGGATCCCCAAAACACTGTTATTTATGCAGGCAATGACTAACACCTCTTTTCAACGTTCGTGCAAGAAGCATTTGGATTATCCCTGAAACACGTTCTGCTGTGAGTTTGAAAATGACCGCGTTTCTGGTTTTGATGTTACAAGACGTTGACGTCAACGGAACATTGACGACAAGATGTTCTGTGAAAATCGCAGCGTGCGAACTGCAAACCAGACCACACACCACAACGAGTGTTCGTTACGAGGATTCAGATAAAGTCACCGAGAAAGAGCTTAAGAACAACCGAAAATCGATAAAATTATGCTTTGCAACTTGAACACAAACATACATCACATTCCAACAAAACCACTGAGAGCAATTTTAATATGTGAATGAACACTTTTAAGTTTGCAAGTTACATTAATCTGTTTTGACTGAAGATCTTACCAACACCTGGCAGACTTTGATCGTGTCTTCAAATGGGTAAGTGAAGCACACGCTACGGATGCTTTCTAAATCACGCACTAACATAAATAAGCAATAGAAAAATACATGTCAATCAATAGCCTATCTAACACATACTTTTCCTGCAAACAAAGTAGTTGGCTTGCAGGCAGCTTCTCTCTTCCAAGCCGACTTTATCCGCTGCTAACAAAGAGAAGGTCGCGCACCAGGGGGCGTATTGCACACCGTGCAGTCGATTTGTACCAATCTCGCCTCTGCGTCGAACAAACGCGTATTAATCGATTGACAATAGACTGCTGACGTATTTAATGAAGTTTCCAGAAAATTATTTTTGCAAATAAACAGTTTAAGGCAAATCACCGGAAAAACAACAAAAAACGTGTCGGCACGTGACTCGAATCTAATTATTTTCGATACTTGACTCCAGCGCGGTTAACACGAAGTGACAACGCTTTTTGCAATTCATCGGACTCGGAAGAAGGTAAGCGAATGTGCTAGTACAGATATGTCCAACCCGCGGCCCGCATGCGGCCCAGTCGAGGGTTTTGTGCGGCCCAGTTTAGTTTTCGCTGTAGTAAAAGTATCCTACATACTGACATCCTGTTCATGTTTTGATAATCTTAAATATGACATTTTTGAGGCAAGTGGTCTTCAGTGCCACTTTATCACGTCTGTTACCGTTGCATATAGGATTCCAAAACTTTCACTATATTCGTTTAAGCTAAATTTAGTTTGCTAAGATCAAAGTAAGCCATGCAATGTGCGGCCCTCAATAATGTGTCATTCAATGTACGCCCTGGTCAAGATAGTGACATAGTTTTTGGCTCAGTAAGCCATTTGGGTTGGACATAGCTGTGCTAGTATAACCGAAAGGGAGTTCTTAAAGAAGCAACGTTTGGTTGAAATGAAGTCTAGCTTTTCTGGCACAAAAAACTAAAATCAGAAGGCTTATAGCAGACGTTCCATCGAAATCGTCTCAGCGCAACTATTACATTCGATTTGGACTAACCACACTACTGGTTCTACGATTGTCAGCTACAGTCGACAAACAAACTTAACGGCAAAACAACTGACCAGGGCAGAAGAACAACCTCACGGGCTGGAAATACATGCAAGCGCAACTGCAACAAAACGAACACCAAGTCCAGGCAGTTTTGATGAACACGAATTCATTTTCGACAGAGAGATATTTGACACACAACAGAGCTGACACCGATTGCAAACAACAGAATATGGGAAGTACTCGCAAAAACCAACAAGAACGTAAATCAACACAAAAATTTGGTTAAAAAGATACTGAAACTCAAATTTCACATGATTGGAAGCTAAGTCAGCTTTACTTAATTATACCTGTAACACCATATAGCGTCGGCCGCGTTCCCCGAGCAGCTAAAAACGCCGGTGGGATTCGGAGGCATGCCCGATATGCCCTTGCAGTCTCTGTCGTTAATGGTGGACACACCAACGCGATCGTAATTGCTGTCGAACGCGCATGCGCAGCCGTCGACGAAACCGTCCTGCAGAGCGCTGTCGATGTCCGTTCTGGACGCAACTCTTCCGCCTGACATGAAATGAAAAAAAGAACTTTCTGGGAGGAGACTGTCAGTATCAACACGGTCAATGTTCCTTCTGAGGTAGAGATGCCACGGGCTCACATTTTTATGACCCGGATCGACCCATACCCATCACAACAAACCCGTACCCCTCATAACTTTTGGACCGCACTCAGCCTGGCCCGTAAAGAAGGCAGTGTCTGTTTTGCCTCATAAGCAGGGCAACCAAAAGTCAATAAAGTCAAAATTTTTCTGCCGTTTTGAAACTTCACGAAACGCCCACAAACCAAATTTCACGTTCATACCATGAAGGAATCCCAAGTTATTAGGTAAAAATAAGTCAAAATTGATCTTTTGGTCAAAATTTATCGTTAGGTCAAAATTTTCTTGCAGCACATTTTTTTTCTCTTTATTGATATTTTATTGAAACTGCAACAACAGATAGTGGTATGCTTTGCAAGTTTAGTTGCAATTCTGTAATAATAATGGGCTTGTTGGGGTTTCTGCCGTCATAATGTTGTTTTGCCCACTTCTGGACGCTTGAATATTATGTAGGATAGGCGAGAAATGTGGTCTTACAATACTTGTTTTGGTAAACGCTCAATCCATTATGCATATAGTGTTTCAGCATTATGATGTTCTCAGGTTTGACTCTGCTGTAGTTATTAATGTACTTATCAATATTCATCCCCAAAGTTAAACAACCAAGTTTTTTAAAACTTCGAAGCAGAGTGAATAAATATACTTCTCAACACCTAAGGCTGAATTATTTTGCAGTTGCAAACGCAGAAAATTTATAGGTCAAAATTTTAAGTTTTTAGGTCAAGAAATTGGTTGCTCTGCTCATAAGCTCATAAGACAAAAGCACTGTTGTGTCTATTTAGCCTCATGAGGCAAAAGCATTGTTTTGGCGTTATACTTGTACATAAGAAAAACTTTG
>JGI24159J19872_10007399_pt1 | contig 14389 bp, 3 predicted proteins | sample Ectturendosymbi4_FD_19872 | JGI IMG/M metagenome (IMG submission 19872) | reverse complement strand
GGGGCAAAGTCGAAATTTTGCTTCGGCCTATCCTTTTCGGCTTGTCAACGATCCAACGAAAATGGACGTACACAAGGCGCTTCACCCTTTGTACAACACAAGGAAAACGCCTAAAATTACGGCAGCAGTTGCAAACAGGGTTTTCCCTCTGAGAAAATTTTACACTGAGCAAATGTTTGTTTTAGTGTGCTTTTTTAAAGACTGAGTTGGCAGAGTTCTTTTTTTAGATATTTTAGGCAGATATTTTAAGACAGAGTTGGCAGAGTTCTAAATGAATTACAAGCTTTGTGAATTATTAGAATAAGTACAGGGTTTTTAAGGTGTTTCAGGGATCTGAATGGGGTCCCTAGAATTGAAAACCGGGTCCCTGGAAGAGAAATCGGGTCCCTACGGGTCCATACCGGGTGCCTAACATTTTCCTTAAAAAAACCTGAATAAATATATAGAATCTTATCAAAATACGAACAAAGTGCACATTTAATTCAAATAGCTTCTTGTTTTCGTGTTTTTTCCTTGTTTTGGAATGTCGCAAGTACGCGAGATGAGATTTCACTGGGCAAATGGTCTGCGCAGTTGCGCACTTTAGAGGGAGTATTGGTTACAAAAATGCGCCTTGCTGGCAGCAATGCTTCTTTTTCACTCATGCTGTTTTACACATATGTTATAAACCAGGCCTCATACATGCGGCTCGCGTGCAGCACGTGGCCCGCGAAGGTGTTTCGTGCGGCCCGCGATGCTTTTTGGGAATTTTCAAATAATTAACATTTACGTCATTTAGTTTATTCGCCAGTGCTTAGAAGTGCTCGGCCAGCGAGTGAACAAGTTCCCTTTAACGTTTAAACGAACGTTGAGATGGCTAGAAATGACTTGCCTGTAACGCACGATAACTTTCACAGGTTTAAATGCTTTTAGTGAGGTTCAGGTACAGCCACTCTTGCGTCAGCGCCGTATATGCTGCCCTCGAGTTACTTTTCTTTTGACCCTCGGAGCAATTAGAGTTTGCGACCTCTGGTGGTATAAACCTCCATGGCTTACTAATATCAGCAGTCGCTGTTTCGCTGCATTACTTGCCAAGATGTCTACGTTCAACAGTTGTGAGTGAACTGCCAGCTCATCACTGTATATGACACCAGAACAAGAGCAGTAAACCTGGCTCTTGTGCAGAGTGAGTGTTTCACCGGCAAACACACTGTCATTACAAGGCTTAACCCAACAAACCGGAACTAAACTTCTGATTTCGCGTTTTCAAGAAATTTTTGCTTGTCAGTCCCAATTTCCAAGGGGTAAAGCCCGTTTCCCCCCCCTGCGCACCCCCATGTGCCTGGTCCTTGTGTTGCCCAATTCAAAACTTCATCAAGAAGATAAATTTTTTTTATGAAAAAGGTATAGATGTTTTCATCTCCAAAAACTGTCGAAACAAATTTTTGTCAGGAATTTGTTACGTGTTAAGCCGCCCAAACGGTCCCTCTAGAAAATCAGCTAACTGCTACAGTGGTGTAGGTGGCGGGGGTGCAGGGGATGCAAACGCACCCCCAAAAGTTTTGATTTGTCAAAAATTTGGGCAAAATCCCTGAAAATCTGGGTAAAATCCCTGAAAATCTAGGGCTAAATCCTTGAAATCCGGGCAAAAATGGCGCTCAACATTGTTTGACTTCAAAAAATGGCGCCCAACGTTTGCAGAAAAACACAATTTAAGACCTATTTTGGAGGTCACACCAAAGACACATCTTCATGATCTTTGTGGGAGAAAATTGTGGGCAAAAGGAGCACAAAAGCTTTTCGGGAAAGTTTGGGGAAATTCGGGAAAAAATCTTTCGCATCCCAAAAAATTTGCCTGCTCCTACACCTATGAACTGCTAGATTGAAAATTTTGCTGCTGACAGTGAGAAAAACCTGCTAGATTTAGCAGCAGATCAGCTAAAATGGCAATACTCTCCGTAACTTGAAGTGAACCTTGAAGATTTGTTGCCATGTTGTTGTTACGAAATAAAGACCAGTAGTAGAACAATCCGCTCCCACGTTTCGAATCATGACATTGCAGGCAAAGGAACGGATGTAATCACTGCATGATACCAGAACAGTGAACGCCATACCGCCAAAAAAACTGTCATTGCAAGAATTAAGTGAAACACGGCCTACTTAAGATGTCTTAAGGCCGCGAGTGAAATAATCGAAACAAAGCTGCTGACTTCAGGTTTTCTAGAAATTTTTGGCTCTTAGTCCGAATTTCCAGGGTGGAGGAAATGCCCGTTTTGCTCACCCCTGCGGACGCCCATGCCAGGGGGGTTTGACACAAAGGACAAGTACTTACGGGGGCGTGGTAAATAAAAGGTTAAAAACCACAGGATTAGACGGAAGGAACTTATGCAATTACTCAGTGCAAAAAATTCGCAGCTGTCCTTGGTCTAAATGCGTGTGAAAGAAAACGCTTTTCTTCGCAGCTGGCTCAAAAGTGTGACAGGAGAACCTGCCGCTTTATGCTAATCTCCGTAATGTGGCGCTGGTCGTGCACTGAAAAAGTACTCGTTCTTTTCATGCTGTTGTTAAGCCGCGCGACATTCCGCCGTCCACGCGGTCACATCTGCAACTTCGGGAAATGTGCGCTTGANTGAGATGTTTCGTTTCAGCAAAAAAAGGTGATAACGTCGTGTTTTTATCGCGTAACTTAATCAGAAGCAAGTCATCGGCGAAGTCTCCGTTTTCACGGTTGGATTTGAAAAACACTTCTGTCTTATTTGATCATCCGTCTGTCGCGTATTTGATCATCCGTCTGTCGCGCGGCATCAGTGGTCACGAACGTCGATAGCGAAAGGAGAAATCTGCTTAGCGTGCAATTTCCTAACTGTTTGCTGACTTCGACGAATCCTAGGGACATTATGTACTCACTTTGCGCGCATTAAGACAGAAGACGATTTGATTACTGAAGATAAACCACTGCCGCCAAGCACCTTCAAAAGGTTCTCAGTCGCGTGACGCACAGACCTGCACTTTTCCTGCATGCTTACAGCTAATCAGAACTGGCCATCCTTCAGAACAACCGACAGCACTCAGGCACGCACCGTAAAATTGGCAACATCCACGTTTGCAGACGACGTAACGTTCAAGATTCTTTTTGGCAATTTCGCCATTCTTCCGCAGCAGCACGACGACCTTTCGCTCTGAATCTTGGGCGAAGTTCGAACACGCATCAAGGTGTCACGTTTCGTTCAGTTGGTTCACTTTGCGAAGCGCGTGTGGCTTGGCTGCGCGGCATCTTGATGAAACTCGCTGTTTCTGGCCATCCAAACTGTGTCTTCGGAAGATTTTTTTCAAAAGGCACGCTGCACTGCCGCATTTTCAGTACGGGACCCGAATTGCTTTGGACGAGAAGGCTTTTCGCGAGAATTGCTTGTGGCGCAACTTACTTCCAAAATATTTCTCATGGTGTGTGTTTGCCTGAGTGTCCGAACTGTGAAGCGTTATCGGTTTCTCTTCGACTCGTTGCTCCAAGATGTTATTTCATTGCAAGTCAGCAGGGAGAAGGTTTTCAAAGTAGCGTGGTGCAGTTTCTGCCAAAGATTTCTTTCGCTCACCTGGTGTTGCCCACAATCATCGCACTTAGCTGCAAATGTAGCACAAGGAGAAAGCTACCATGATGGAGGCTGCAGTCGGTGACACATGGCAGGAATGCATCACAATGGCGACATCGACTGGTTTTGTGCTTGGTTTTTACTGAATTCAAGATGTCAAGATCTTAACAATGAAACGATCAGTGCCTTCAACATACAACACGCACCATCAAACCATCATTTCATCTTTGGTTGCGATTGAAAGCTCGAGGTTTACTGCAAGCTTTCGAGGAACAAGCCGATTGGGCTCTGCTTTCATGGCTTTGCGATCATCTTTTAGCTACTGTTTCAATTTAAGATGCGTCGAGTATTCATTTTTCAGAACATCCTTGTTTCGCAGAACGTTGAACAAAAATAAAGAAAATATGCCTGCGATGTAAGCAGCGGTTCAGGACCTTTGATGCGGATTCGCTTTTTCGCGTGTAAATCGATACACCAGCGGTTGTAGGTTATGATTGTAGTAATCACAAACAGCCTAACCGCAAACCCCGATTTTTACAAACGATAGCTCTAAATTGGCATTCCATTCCTTGTACTTGACAGGAGATATTTATTAAGTAATTATTAGAAGGCGCAGCTTAGTCTTGCTCCGCGTTTCTATCACCGCGGCGTTGGATTGCGATAAACCCGAAGAGCTTCCAGCGGGAATATCGCATCAAATCAGTCGCGTGCGGGCGTGCCGTTGTAAGTCCTTGTCACATTGCACTTGTATCGATTTAGACTTACTGGCTTTATGCCTTAATGCCAAGTCATGTTTTGCCGACACATTCCTCGTCGATGAGGCCCCGGGCGCTGCTCGACGAAGTCAGTGGCCTTTCCACAGCATACGTCTGGAGATTCGACGCGGACAAAACCCCGCTTGCTGATAAGCGTGAAAAGGCACCAGAAGCCTGACATTGGATGTTTCTCGCAGGGCGCACCGCCAGAACGCTGCCGTACCAACAAGAATTACTACGGCTGTTTTGGCAATATATCGCCTTTGTGCACACCTTCAGTCTCGGGGGTAAATGCTGCATGGTGTGCGGGCTGTGCTTGCATGAGCCTCTCACAAAAGCCACGGTTAAAAGTGCGGTTCGACTTCTGCGTATATAGCGATGGTGCGCCCATCTCTTTCGGCTGTCAGCGAGCACGCTTCCCGGTTTGTTTATGGTAATAAAGTGACTCAACGACCAGCGCTGAGTTTATGTTTGCGAAAGCTGCTGGTGATCAGCAGCCCGTGGCTGCCAGACCGGCTGCCATGTCATGACAAGTGAGTTTGATGGTCCGCGTCACCTGAGGTGCTCGAAAATCGCTGATTGGGACAATTGCACAAATGGGAGTGATGATCACGCCCCGATAAAGCCCATGCGCGCGTGACCAGCCAGCTTGAAATATTTTTTAAGTGTCGAATGAGGTGGCAAATGAATTGCCATGTGGTGTTTTAAACTTGTCAGTGTTCCGGCTACGATGACTGCCAAAAGTATCCATGATGTTGTGTGTCTTGTGAACACTTGGCACGGGCTCAGATTGAATCTTCAAAATCCGTCCTGTGGAGGCCATGGCAGTCTGTGCCGGTGTCGTCGTGAAAGCAACTGCCAAATTTTAAAAGTCGGTTATATATTTTGCCGTCCAATATTTAACTCGCACACCATTAGATATCATTTACTGTTGTCACAGCTGCTTGCGAATGGCGAAACAATAGCTGCTGGCAGTCGCCGCTGGCTTAAGTTTGTAAGTGGTCTTTGAAAAAAACTGACAAGAAAAATATCTAGGATTTCCAATGTATTATGCATGCTTCACAGTGGTATGTTAGGATTGGCTATGAGTCTTCACGTTCACACTTTTAAGTTGTTTTACGTAGTGTAGATATAGCCCGTTCGTGTGCAGGTGTGTGTGTGTGTTAGAGGTGCTGCGTTAAACAGGAGAGAAAAGCGTCTTCCGGGATTCTGGGCGTGCGGAGGTGGCGCGTAGTATTCCACCGCTCAAAATCGATCGAATGGCTCCTGTCCGTAGTTGACCCCGCTTAATTTGTTTGCAGAGGATGCTTGATTGTCCTGCAATTGGTTGTGACTCAGGCGTTGCGTGTTGAGAATTTATTAATAGCTCGTCATCGGTCACGCTTGACCGCCCGTTGTGACGACAACTTGCTCCCAATCCGACGGCAGATGATAATGAGAGTCAATTTTCCAGGTGGCTGCATCCTACTCTTGGCCTGTTGTGTAAAGAAAGTTGTTCCGCTATCGAATGCGCGTTGCTCGCTAAAGTTTTAAACGATGCCCCTCCTGCGTGCTCATTACAATCCTCCGAGCAGTTGCGTTGTCATGGCAATTTTCACGGCCAACGACTTTTTGTATTGTCGGTGATTTTTAATAAGGGCTGTTTAAGAAGTCACAGTCAGTGTAACACCCGCACCATACTTCCGTTATCTCCAACATCCTGGGTTGTGCGTCCCATTTTTCTCCGCGTGAAAGCACACGATCCTGTGTAATGCTGCACGATGTTTGTCAGCGTTAACGTGAAAATGTGGGTGTAGAAAAATAACCCTTGGGCAGCTGCATGTCCTACTGTGCCCGCTGTTTGAAGCACAAACACTTGGCTCGTTTTTTCGAAGCTTGTTATGATTTTGCCGAAAACAAGATTTTTCCACATCGTTTGTCATCTAGGAGCCGCGGAATTTTGATTGATGGACACCGACCGAAACGGGCTTCTTTTCGGGCGAAAACAGTTGCTGGCCTGATTGTTGAAGTGGCCAGGGACGTTTGGCCGCTGACCCGCACGAACGGTGAATCGGCGATTACCAACCGATAGCCTGCTTCGATTGCGGTCCGGAAGCATTTGCGCGCTTGACATCCTCGTCCACCCACGCTGTAAACTGCAGGGCATCTGTGTGTGTATCAGAAACGCGCAATGTTACTAAATGTGGTTGGGATTCTTTCGATTTCGCCTTATGCAGCTGATTGTTTCTAAAAGGCTCGAGATGCCGAAGTTGCGCCAACGCGTCTTCCATTGACCGCGCTGGTTCTGCCTAACTTGTAACGGTAGGGAATCGGACGCACTGGTGAAAATATACGCTTTAACGCATTGATTTTTGTCAAATCTTATTCATTTGGCTGGCGGAACTAAAGAGATCCATTGCTAAGAGCGTGTAAAGCTTGAACCTGCTCGGTGGTGGTGACAACTAATCGCAAGTCCACTTGCGAAGCAGCCCAAACGTGAAATGACCACTTAGCTGGGGGTGTGGCAGCCATTCCTGGCGACGGCGCTTTCCAGGATTAGTTCAGTGCAACCTGCAGCAATCTTCCAACGAATGTTACTCTGTTGGCGTAGCCATGATCGCGCCGCCGTCGTTGCACGCGATCATTTATTGTCACTTGCTTTTATTCATTGTCACGTGCCGCTTGCCGTTTGCATCGTTTATTGTTACTTGCTTTTATTTCTTGTCACTTGCCATTTTGATCATTTATTGTCACTTGCTTTTATTTCTTGTCACTTGCCGATTTGATCATTTATTGTCACTTGTTTTTATTCAACAAAACAAACTTTAGCCTGGCGGCAAGCTTGTGTGGAATCCGCCTGCTTGTTTCTGCTTCCATACTTCTGCGATGATTAAAACTTGCACGTATCTATTTTTCCATAGCTGCAAGCCACAAAGATGGCGCAAGTAAATCGATCACAGTTGATTTCACAGCGAAACTAGTTTCGCGTTTTTAAACGCATCTTCAGTGTGTAAAACCGTAAGACAAACCTTACTGGCGAAAAGTAGAAAGAAACACACACGAACTGTGGCTAGTTACGATGAGCAATATATTTGCAAATTTAAAAGGCGGGCCTTCCTAGAGCTTCATAAACCAGCCACTGTTAAGAAAACCTACGTTTAGTAACGGCCTAGAAAAAGCGCTTTTGCTCTGGAGATTTGATGACGGGTGCAAACGGCGCGGTTAAACAGAGCGCAGCGATCCACGAAAGATCGAGAAAAGCCGAGCGTTTCAACGTACAGTATTCCGAAATCTAGCCCATCAAAGTGGTTAATTTTGATGAAATTGAACAATTAAATTAGCTTTACTAAAATAAATTCAATTAATACTTATGTTTAGGCACAAACAAACAAACAATACAGTGGTAGTTTACCATGAAGCAAATTTTCAGTTTTTCCTCGTGTCAAGCACAGCTTTGTTGTTGGGACATTTCATCAGTTCTCTTTTTTCTTGTCTCATAGTTCTCGCTGTAAATGTCAACATTTGTGGAAAGCAGTTGTTTTTATTCATTGTCACTTGCAGTTTTGAATTTTGACAATTTAATGTCACTGTGATTCATTTAATGTCAGTTGGATTTATTTGATGTCACTCGCCAATTGCAACGTGCTGTTGTTGTTGCAGAAAACCTGGCGATCGTCGAAAGAGCGGAAGAAGAAAAAGCGCAAGAGAAAACAGCGCGGCGGCGAGCGCCGGTCTCGTCGTTCCGTTGCTTTGCCGTACACTTGGGATTTTCGGAAAGACGGCTACTTTTGCGAAAACCCAAGTAAGCCAACATCTGATAGTAGATGGTGCAGACCCGTTGAGATTGCTTTACTCGCGCACACGCTTCGCCACCTTCTTCAAATGAAAACCTTCGCGCTAATTTTCTCAAGAAAGCCCTTGGCAGCATGTTGCATGAGAAGTGCTGTCATGAAAATATTGAAAACGTTTGCTTCCACATCTGTGTTATCTGCACAGTAGCAATCGTCGGAAGGTGTGAACGCGGCAGCACGATAGCAATTCACGAGAAATCCAACTGCGCATTCCAGTGCTCTGGTGCGTAAGCTGTCAGGTTCGTTATTGGCGTTTCTAGATAAAAAAGGAGAGGTTGATATAAAAGTGTTTGCAGGATGCCGTGCTATAAAGGGTGAGAAGCAAAAAAGGGGGTTTACTGTAAGGGGCAGGCTGGTCATTTAAAGTGCTCCAAGTTGGCTTTGCCACTGCGCGCGGAAATGTGCGAAATGTTTAAAAAAGCTGAGGCAAAAATGCTCGGTTGATTTTTAAGAAACGTTGGTATGCTTGTTGGAGTTAACGTTTATTGGTTGCTCCAAGCTTCAAACTGGTCGCACCCAGCAAACAATACAGAAATTTCCTTATACTATATTTTGCCTGCTTGCACGATTGAAACACCACTTCTTTCGTTTTGATGACTTGATATGTTCGCCTTCGGATTTTGCTGCAAGAAATCTTTCAAGTTCTGCCTTTACGTATCGCGGACAAGAACTTTCTCGTGGCTGTCAACAATACGATATCAGGGAGAAAGGTCTTGCTTGGGAAAGCGGCGGTGGATATTATCATCGGCCGCTCTCTGTGACGTGAACGCGTGAGATGCAAACAGCGTTGTAATGCAGCATCCCTAGCAAGGCGCCATGGAGTCACGCCGGAGACACAGCAATCGTTTCCCTGAATGAGCGCACGCCGGGGCGGATCCAACCAGTTAGGTTAGGGGGGCGATTTCAGTGATATTTGTTAGGCAGTCAAGTCTCATTACGAGTTCGCTACTGCAAGAGAGATGAAGTATACTTCACAACACTGCTGTGGCAAAACAATGGACGGCAAAATGGTCTTATATGGCGAATGCTGTTTTCCGAATTGTACAAGATCATGGTGAATAAAGTTACTTTCGTATGGTTTTAGGGGGGAGGCTATCGCCCCCCGCTCTGGATCCGCCCCTGAGGTGAAGTGCCGCGCGCTGCCGATTTGGGAAACTGATCGAAAACCTCGACAGCTTGTCGACAATTGACGGGCGACGACTGGACGATTGTGGAAAGGAGGGGACGGTTAATAAGTAGTTTATTGGATTACCGAAATATATTTATCAACCCTCGCTTGTCACGCGTCGCTGCGCATTTCGGCGTCAAAGGAATCTCGGCCGCCGCGAACAAATTGCGAATCCTGGCTCCGACGTTCTTCTGCGCGACTCGAAAGCTGAATGTCACCGGAACTAATCAACCGCGGCCCTTGCTTGGTCCGAGTCATGCGAGCAATTAGCGGGGGAGGATTGTCTTTTGTACAGTTTTGACGCCGGACCGCCGCGATGCTTCCCACACTGCCCGCACAACCCGTCCGAGAAGGACGCGGTCTTGTTTCCACCGTACGTGTGGCGCCAACCGATGACCCAGATACCAGTTGAATGCCGGCGTGTTGTCCTGTGAAGCGGGAGTTTTGCAGTAGGAGTGCATGGCAGGGAACTTCGTTCGCAAGTCTGCTGAAAGGGACCCAGTCAGCACACAGTGTGTTACATTTTTGAAACTCAGTCCAAGCACCGCACAAAATTTTTTTAAATTTGAAGTCCAAGTCCAAATGAAGCCCAAAATTTAACAAAGTGTTATTTTTTTTAAAAACAAAAGTGCCGCAATTTTTTCCATTGACCCAGTCCAAATTCGGTCCTGATCCTAAATTTTCGAAGCGATTTACAGTCCGGCTCCAATCCAAAAATAAATACGTTAGAGTCCGGATACAGTCCAACGCTCATCTCTGCTAGGAACTTCGATCACGTGACAGGCGCGGCATCAGCCAGCGCCCGTCATCATCCCACGCGCGATCTTCGGTTCGGATTGAACCGATACGGGCCGCGAACGGAAATATCCAAAGAACAGCTTGGCCGCGTCGCAAGGTCAATTGTGCGCAATGCCACTATGGTATCGGGAACAAGGTTTCCCGTGACGAATCGGGTGTAAGAGCGTGGCGAGATGCTTTGTCCGGGCGGCACGTGAGCTTGCGTTGATAATGGGAGACGTCTGTCCTGAAATTCGCAGTCAGCTCTTTTCGTTTGGGAAAGATATTTTTTTGTTAAAGTCATTGACGAAAGCGCGCATACACATGTTCTACGTCGTCTGTAGTGCACGGATCATGGGCGCATTACGTTTCTATCTTTCGCACCGCACTGGCGATCAGCGAATTGCAATAATGCCGCTGTTTGCAGAACGTCCGTTTTAAGCATAAATTAGTAGCAGTAGCGTTCTTGTGTCTTTTCCTCGCTTATGGTTCAGTTCACCACCATACCATTTAATTATCACGAAGCGTTAAAATACAAGCAATTCTCAAATTGCTTTCAAGGTTCTAGCGTTGTTTACTGTCGCGTAATTTTTGGAGCGCATTCTGCACTCTGCAGGTGTTGTATTGAGCTTGGTTGATACGCTTGTCTTCAGCAAGTTTCTCTCGTCATGGAGGAAGTTGCCAAGTTGGGCATCTTTAAAAATTCCGGCATATTTTTCCCCATAAATTTGCTTACCCATAAGCGACACCTGTGTTTGTGCAGTCGTTATCTGGCCTCCCTCGACCGAGCATGAAGTCTTCAAACGCCTGAGTTCGCTGTAGCGATGGCTTTCGCGTCGGTTCCACGCTCGAACAAAAACCCTGAGCGATGCTTTCGCATGTACAAACCAGGCGACGCGTACCTGTGCTTCCGTCCCAGCCAGACGTTACTCGCTCATGTTTTTCTTTTGCGTAGAGTCGTCGTACGCCAAGTGGATATTCGACCGTGCCCACGGAGAATCCGAGTCGTTGTGGTCGACGCGCGCCTTGCGATCCATGTGCGAACAGGAGAGGCGGCTCTTGTCGCACGCGACCTACCAGTACATCTGCTTCCGCCAGAACCACACGTGCTGTCCGACTCTGTCCCTGTCCAACTCAGTCGCCTACCTGGCCGGGGCCTCGTCGTGTGAGGACATCAACGACAAACTGCTGAAGAAAGTTGGACGCATGTTGAAGACGTGCGCGGGTTTTTACTGCCGCCGCAAGTTGACCATGGGTTGTTGGAAGCCGACCGCCGAAAGTAACGCCTGCCCAGAAGTCCCCGATAAATGTACTCGCTACAACGCGGCCTACACCGTGTTTCACTATCTGCTCACGAGCGACATCGTGTGTCAGGATGGCGGCCTCAATCTCACCGCGTTGCGGCGCACGGCGGTCCTCTTGCCCGCCCGAACCGACCGTGAAATGTTGCCACTCTATTACGATAACTTCGCGTCGCAAAACCGCGCCAACAACGTGACGAAGGTGAGCGCGATCGACTTCGGACCAGTGGTGAAGGACGAAGTCTTCAAAGAGGAGCTTTTCCGCGACGCCCTCTTCCCGGCCGTTGCCATGGCGATCGTGCTGGTGATCATCTTGATCTTCACGGGGAGCTTGTTCGTGACCTTGTCCAGCGTCCTGCTCAGCACCAGCGCCATGTGCCTCTCCTACTTCGTCTACGCGGTCGTGCTCAACTTCTCCTACTTCCCGTTCATGAACGTCACGGTCGTCTTGGTCCTGCTCGGCATGTCGGCCGACAACGTGATCGTCTTTCACAGCGCCTGGCGGCAGTACGCCGACGAGGACTGCCGCAAGCTGTGCCCCAGCTTGCGGCCGCGCGCCGGCCAACGACCGCTGTCGAACCGCGTGGGCGTCGTGCTCAAGACAACTATGAAGCACGTCGCTTGGTCGCTGTTCGTTACCGGCTTCACGACGTCCGCCGCTTTTCTCTCGAACATTTTCAGCCAGGTTACAGCGATCAAGTGCTTCGGCTTGTATGCCGGCCTCACTGTTCTGTCGAACTTATTCTGGTCGCTGACCTGGCTTCCGGCGGCCGTGGTCGTCCACTACAAGTATTTCGCGCCGTCCTCCTCAGGCAAAAAGTCCCACGACGAAAAATCCGGCGGATTCTGCGCGAGGCCGCTCACGGGCGCCACGGAGTGCCTGCGCATCTTCTTCCAGCACGTCCAGCTCTTCCTGATCGTCCGGCTCCGCTTTCTCTGGATCTTGCTTTTCGCGGGCCTGGCCGCCGGGGCCCTGTACGTCGTGTTCCGCGACCCGGGCCTCCGTCTGCCCGACACGAACACTTACTTCCAGTACTTCCGTTCGTCGCATCCGTTCGAGGTGTACGCCCTGCGGCAGGGCCGTCAGTTCGCGTTCGAGAGCGACCGCGAGCGCTACATGCCCGTCCGGATCGTGCTGGGCGTGCGCCCGAGCGACAACGGCGACCACAATAACCCCGACGACAAGGGCTCGCTGGACCTCCGCAGCGGCTCGCGCCTGTCGACACCGCACGCCCAGCTGTGGCTGCTGAAGTTCTGTCGCACTTTGCGCGCGAGCCCGTTGTTTCGCGTCGGCGACAAGTACTCGTGGTGCTTCGTCGAGTCGTTCAAGACTTGGATGGAGACGCGAGATTGTAGCGACCGGACCGGGCCGTGCTGCCAGAAGTCGCGCTTCCCGTTCCCGCGCGACGTCTTCGACCTGTGCCTGAAAGAAGCAATCTATCAGCTTTACATCACGCCCAGCGTCCGTCTCTACCCATGGACGCCGGGACCGAGGTGAGAAGTTCGAAGCGGCGATGTGACTTCGTTGACAGTTTCGTGTGTTTTTGTACTTCGCAGCGGCGGCGTATCTTTTACTAATGTGCAGATGAATTTTAATAGCATCTCAAATATATTTTTGCTGCCACAGATGTGGCCTTAACAGACATAGCATTTTAGGTGCTTGGTGTGCTCGGTTAAGGATCTAGCAACTTTGTGTAATAATATTTTCGTCTCTTGTTGCTTACTCGGATTTCTCTTGTTGCAGTCCACGCTTACCAAATTTGCTCCTTCGAAAGGCTTTCTTACAGAAAAAAAACTCATGGAGTAGTTGCTCGAACTCTACGTTAAGCGTTCTCATTGCAACAAATCTTTGACTGAAGCTTGTCGTTAACTGCCTAGCTTGTTAGGCATTATGTTGTCGCCTGGTTAACGGAGCACGTGCCGTATTTACTCGATTGTCAGCCGCACAAAATGGTGTTCCAAAATTAATGTCACGTGATCATAGCTACCTAAGCCCCTGAGAGACTTCACGTGCTAATACGGTTTGCATTCAATTGGCAACCCTGGTAATGATGCTTACACCACTACAACTGCCTTCTGCTCGCAATATTCGCTCGTGTGACGGATGTGCACGTGATGCTGAAGAGAACAGAATGCGAAAAGAGAATGAGAATTTGCTCGGTAAAACGTAAGCCCAGGAAAGACTGAGCGTTATTTATACCTTTCCATAAGGTAAAGAAATATAAAAGGTAAGCCGCCCTTGATAATAAGCCGCATGAAATAATGAAAAAAAACTTTGCAAGCCGCGGCTTACATTCGAATAAATACAGTACATACTGATTTTGGGTTGCCGTGGTGTTGGACGGCGCAGCAGTCACTTGGCTTCGTTGCAGCGACGCCTGGTGCACCACCTCATCAGTTACTAAGTCAACAACGTTTGCTTCTTCACAGATACGATTCGCGCGACAACCTTCGCGCGGTGATCATCGAATTTGAGAGCAAACAACGTTACACAGGCTCGTTCGAGGACATCCGTCACTTTTACGAAGAAACGGACAAATTCCTGAAGCCGTTGCTGCGCGACGCGCCGATCGACCGACGCTACGCGTGGTTTGTAAGCGACTTGGACTACTACTCGCTGCAGAAAGGCCTTTTTGACGGCACGATGGCGTCGGTGGGCATTTCCCTGATCGTGGCGCTGTGCGTCATCTTGCTGACGTCGCGCAACTTCGTCGTGGCGGTGTTCGCGACCGCGACGATCGGCGCGATCATCGTCGTCACCGCCGCCGCGCTGGTGCTGCTCGGCTGGAAGCTGAACGTTCTGGAATCGGTGACGATATCGGTCGCCATAGGCCTGTCCGTCGACTTCACCTCGCACTACGCCGTGTCCTACCTGGTGGCGCCCGACAAAGACGACCGCCAGCGGCGCGTCGAATTCGCCGCCACCCGACTGTGCCCGGCGATCAGCGTCGCCGCCCTCACGACCTTCATCGCCGGCGCCGGGATGTTC
>JGI24159J19872_10007396_pt1 | contig 14391 bp, 9 predicted proteins | sample Ectturendosymbi4_FD_19872 | JGI IMG/M metagenome (IMG submission 19872) | reverse complement strand
AATCTATCATGCGATTATAAGATCGTTTTTTACGATAGTCAACAAACCTACCTAAAATGGGAGCAGTGTCCTGGCAAATGCCTTTCATTCACGTGTTGTTTTTGAATTGTCGCTTCAGCAATAAATCAGTCGTTCATGTACATGCAAATGCACAAGTTTGGCTTGGAAACATGATCGTCATTTAGCTTTTTATTTGAGTCCTATCGCGCGACATAAGTTGTCACTTCCAAGTCTAAGAAGAACCGTTCTGTTTCTAACCAGGTCGGGAATGCGTTTCAGATACTGTTTTTCACTGATTTCGTTTTTCACTGAAGATAACCACTTATGTGTGACACACAGCGATTGTCGCAGACAACCTTTGATATTTAAGCAAGTGAAGACATTTTTGGCTCCCCCCAATTTGACTGCCCCCCCAAACGCCTGGTCTGGATCCGCCACTGCTTATGATACTGCTATGAAAGGGCAGCTGTGCCCCGTTGCTCCCCTTTCAAAGGGCAAGGGGGCCAGAGTTGTAAACGGGTCTTAATTTGAAGCCCGAACCCGGCCCGAGCCCGACATATGTTTTTGAAGCCCGATTAGGCCCAAAAACCAAATTTACCGAGTGAGTCAAGATATGCGCAACTGCGGTGTATCAAAAAATGTAGTGTACGGGCATAGCTTCAGGTATATGGTTTTATCACACCCAAAATAGCAATCACCTTTACGAAAACATTGGCTTAAACAAGCACAAACCTAGCTTGTTAAATCAGCGATACTAATGCGGAATGTAATGTTTCTCAAGTAAAAAGAAACTGTCACGAAACCATCCGCGACGGCTCTATCGGCATAAAACAGGGGTGAGGAACCTACTTACTATCATGGGCCGCGTGAATTGTGCATTATCGGCCCGCAAAAGCAATTGTCCTAAAATTCTACCTTTATCCAACTATGAGGAAGAGTGACTTCTCTTGACGTACTATCTAAGTACGTGCCCTGCTTATCATGGAGCTTCGTTTTGACGCGATGTTGTACCCTTACTTGGGTAACGAAAATTCTGATGTGGGCCATATCAAATGTTCACGCGGGCCGCAGGTTTCCCACCCCTGGCATAAAAGAAACTATCTCATAGCGCTTTAGGCATGAAAAGCCGGTTTGTAAGCCGTTGTTTCTTAAAATAAGCCAGGAATCGCGAAAGTGATCGATCTTTTCGAAGCAACGCCATCGCGTGCTAATTTCATCACGGCTGTCGCCTTCTGAAAAAGAGTGGGAGTCTAATTCGACCAGAGAACAAAAGAACGCAGCTGTGTTTGCAAGTAGAATTAGCTGCTGAAGAAAAAAATCACAATTACTTCGCTCACAGAAGTTACCCAGTGAGCACAACAAATGTGCGTCACAAAAGAAAAAATCACTGATGCTATTCAGATTGTTGTGACTCCCGTGAGAAACTAGACGGAGTTTCTTTCGTACCAGTGTCTTCACTTTAAATACTGATACAAATAAAATTGGTTCAGTTTTATTGTTTATGCCATAATATTGTTATGTTTCAAAAAAGCTAACAGTCGTTAGGCTAACATCAAACAAACTTTTTACTGAATCAAATGCGGCAAAGAGGCATCAAGCACTGGCGCGTCGTCAGAAAAATATTTCAAAGCTTAAGCAAAATCTTATTCACGTTGGTTTTCTTGCTGTTTCCGGAGAAAAGTGCATAACCACACAAATGTCCTTAATTTTGCGGAGATACTTTTTTCTGGAAAGTCATCGTTTTTGAAAATTTGAGGAAAACGCCGGAGTCTTCCTCCCCTGCTTGGCTACCCACAGCACATAGCATACAATAAAAATCCTATGCGATCAGACTGAAAACAGACAAATGGCAATATGCTACCCAGTTAATCGCTGCAATTAATAAAGTCATTTGTTTTAAACATAAAAAACAAAAATGTTTCCCCATAAAAATTTATTTTGCCCCCCCCCAACCTTAAAACCTGGCTACGAGCCTGACGGAACCGCCTGCAACTATCATAGTCGCTTTCCACTTTGACGCAATCACGCTGTGAACACGAGATGTATCTGAGAAAGTTCGCAGTCTTGCGGCGAGTCCAATAAAGCATACTGTACCAGATAGAACAAAAGACAACAAAATTAACAGTGACAAACTTAATTTAAATTTTATGTGGAGAAATCTTTTTTTGCGATGTAGTAGTAGCGTCACATTTTTTAAGTTGTAAGTGGAGCGACGTTACAAGACTCAAGAATCAGAGTGAAATCAGACGTTAGAAAATTTTTCAAATGGAGCCGAGTGACAAAGTGACTTTGAAGTCATTTTGAGTTGATGGATTGTCAGCTTGAGACGCTATAGTAAGATAAAATTAAATGCATTCATCATTTTTTGATTAATTTGCACTTCCAGTTTCTAGAGTATGCCTCAACTCGAGTATCAAATAAAAAAGCTGTGACCCAAATCAAATTGGCACAAAAACAGTCGGGCTCCAGAAGAGTTATGACACTTTGCAAAATCGTGGCTCAAGATAACTCATGACATCATATTGACCAAACGTGATTCCTACCAAACCGAGACAAAGAAATTAGTGACTCAAGTCGATTTAACTCGAGTCATTTAAAATTTTGATGATTGTTTTGCCTTGAAGCGGGACCACTTTTCGCCAACACAACTTCTTTACAAGCGAATATAGTATTGCGTCAGCTTTATCGTTCCGTGGTCACAAAGCGTTAGCTTTCAACCACAGCAAAGCTTTCAGTTTATCAGTCTTTGCTCCGATATTCACCTATTGTCATTGAATCTTGGGTAATGACTGAAAGAAAGCTATCTCAAGATCAAGCGGCAGAGATGGGATTTTTCGAAGAGTTCACGGTGTGACGCTTTGTTACAAGGGGCGTAACGAGGGGGGGCAAGGGGGTGCAATTCCCTTGGCGCCGAATCACTATGGGGGTGCCAAATCACTGTGGTAGGCGCCGAATGAATTTTTGGGTGCGCCGAAAAGTCCAAACAATGTCGCAAGAACTTTTTGTAATATCCTACATTGCTTGCGAAAGACCTCAGGTTCGAACATGGGGGCGCCAAACTTGCTTCTTGTCCCGGTCGCAATCTAACCTCGTTACGCCCGCGCCCCTGTTTGCTACAAAGTGCGCACCTGTGAAATTCTTAAAACCTTGAATCTCGAGCCACTTCCCCAAGTAGAGAGATCTCATAGCTACGATGGTGCGGTCACATGATCCGAATATTCCACGAAAGATCGGCGAGGCAAGTCCTGCTGGCAACACCCACGGGAAAGCGAAGCGACCCATTGGCTGATTATGGTCTAGGTGGAGTGATTGCATTTCAGACCTGGCTTGGTCCTGTTTTGGTGTGGAGTCATGCAGTGGAGCTATCTCAAGTTGCTGCAAACGGCATGTTATTTCTTGACTTCATGTAGCTGCTGCCCTGCGACTCTCCGAAGAAGAAAAGTGGGTGTAAAAAGTGAGCAAGTAGTCACATAATTTTCCCCAAAAAGATTATTGGTCCCAAGCAGTACCCAATTGAAAATATCTCTTCTCCCTGCTTGGCTCTACGCATAACGTATGTGTACATTTTCCAGTGCATAGTTGCAGAGCAGCCTTACAAAGGTTGAAACTTTCCGAAAAAGCAGCGAAAAAGGACAACAAAACGCTTTAAACAACTATAAGAGAAATATCTGAAATATAATTTTGCTGAGATGGCTAATTTTTTTCTGGTATCATTTGCGGAAGGGACAATTTTTGTGATTGCATTGATTATTTTTGATATTCGATTTTCTTAAATGAATTGGGCTGCTTTATTACTTGACTACTCGCAAACGTGCTCCATTTGGAGATCTGATGTCACATGTGTCGAACACAGTTTTTTTTTTTTAGGAAAATGTTAGGAACCCGGTTTGGATCGGTAGGGACCCAATTTCTCTGATTTTAGGGACCCGATGATAATTTTCTCTGATTCTAGGGACCCGATTTGAAATTCTACGGACCCGCTTCGGGTCCCTAAAACGCCTTAAAAAAACCTGCGAACATATCCTCATATTTGGTTCTCAGCGCATCAGCTTTGTCAATTTGAATAAAAACAATGAAAAACCTATCAAACTAAATCCAGAGAAACTAACTAACAAAAACTGGTGAGAGTTTTTCGTCACTTTGTTGCGGCTTGGCCTTTCAGAAAATTGGTTTTATTGGTTCAGAGGCAAGATGAAGATCAACGCTCGCTGAAAAATGAAGACTAGGCACAACAACCCTTTGCTGATGGCTTTGATCTAACTCATGTGTGCACAACCTGCGGCCTTCGATAAAAATTCATGCGGCCGTGCACACGTAATTATAAATGTATGCTCTGGCGGCCGTGTATTAATAAAAACTTTGTCTACTCATCTGTATGAGGGTACATAGTAGAAACACGGCCATACACACATGTGGAAACAGGCTTGGATCAGTCTGTGGAAGCACAGCAGAAGCATTGCAAACAATAACTTGAACTCACTGGCGGCCGTAATTCATAACAATAACGTAATGCGGCCGACAACATAGCGAAACGGTTCATCGCCTACATCAGTGGTTCACAAACTGGGTTTAAACTACCCCCCGGGGGTAATATGCGATTTTTCGGGGGGTAACACGGAACCAAAACAACAGTGTTGTTCTGTATTATAAGCGATCACTGCGAAATATTGAGGGTAATATGACATAATCGCTACCTTGATTTGCGCAACGCCTGCACCTACACTCTATTTCTCAGCTTGTCGTGATATAAAACTTTACTTCTGCCTGTTACGTTTACACAATTTGCAGGTGTAGGCCTACTGCATAATTAGATTGTACAAAATGGTCGTATAGATGTGCAAACCGAAATCACACCAGGTCAAAATAATTGGAATCTAACCAAGGGCTTACACTGTATATATGTATTTATATGAATATACAGAGCTATTTTATATTCTTAAGAAAAAATCAAATAGCTCTTCAGTCTTGAGTTACAGCACTAAAACGAAATTATTTTGTTTTGAAAATCCAACACTTTAGCTGGGGTAGCAGGTAAATTTTTCCAGAATGCATGGCGAAATTTTTGTGAAATTGTTCTGTAAAATTTCACCAAATCTGACACGCACTTTGCCGCAAGGATGACGCGTAACAATGCGTGATGAATACAAATAGGTCGCCAGAAGCTTCTCTACAGCTGCGTAAATTTACGTTCAAATGACTTTGTCCCTTTTCTTCGCGACTCTGCACGATTTGTGGCTATTCCAACCCGAAATGTTAAAATAAGCCCAGCTGAAATGTTTGCTGCGCGGAATGTGTAACGAACTGCCTGAAGCTTTTACTCGGCGCTACCGCATTCAGCACACAATGTTTGCACAGCGGAACGACGCAGCGGGCTACATTTAACTTACCATTAGATTGTGTTTGCCTGTGCTGGCAGTTGGCCGCATTGACATATATTCCCCGACGCCCCTTGAACAAACTTCGATCACGTCCACGTCGACAGCGCGTTTGTTAAGAACGCTACTCGTGTCACAGTCGATGGAACTAAACAAAAAATACTAATTCGCTTTGAATAGATTTGAAAAGGTGTCCACCTGGGCCTAAAATGGTGCAAAGATACGAGCAGTGGTTCTTATGGGTTTTGATGTAGCGCTGCAGAAAGAGCGATCATGCCAGAGCTTATACTGCACGCGCCGTGCACGGCGGCGACTGTTTTCAAGAGCGGTTGTTTGCTCAGAGGCCTATAAGCAGCTTTAGAGACACACAACAGCACTTCAACGTGGGACAGTGTCACCCGGATGCGAAGTAACAGCCAGTCAAGTTTATGATGGCATTGAACAAGGCGCAGGTCAGAAAGTCGTGCAACAAGCCGATGATTTATACATCGACCGTATACGAAAACGCTAATTGCATGTTGTCGTAACCCTGAGGAGAACTATGGTGGGACAAAGCTGAGCCATCTTACAGAGAGTTCGAGAACCAACGTTAGAGCAAAGATGCAATTTCTGCAACAGGAAAAGTCATTTAACGAGGAAAAATGTCGATTTGGTTTACGTGGTGGGCATTTGGCAATTGTTCGGCTTGAACTCGCTCGCTTTCAAGGTAACGTCTCGGTCTCTGAGATAAGCCAGCAATTGCAATATATTGTTTTGACCGGGTGAAATATCTCCGTCAAAGCCTGATGTACGATTTCCTCATGATTAACTTGAGTTCAGTGCTTTATTTGTTAATACCTTCAAAAACCGTTAGAGTGAATACCTGCCAATGTTTGGATTTTCTGCTTGTTGGTCTCCATGGAGTTTGGTTGCATTCGGGTATGTAGCCTACCATTGAAGTGTGACCGTTTGATTTCACAAACACTTTCAATTCAAGTTCTTGTTGTGCATTTCGTCACCCAGGCTTTTCAAAAAATACTTGCTTGATGCCAAAACCTCCGACAAGACTCAGTTCTGTATGGATGGAAAATATTCAGCCAAGAAGTGAATCCAATTATTTGCTGAATTGCTTTTGTACAGTCAGTTTTAAATAATCCGCATATCTGCTTGCGTAGTGGCAAAAACCAGCAAAGTAACAGGACGAATTGTATAGTGCACATTGGAATCTTTTTCGAAGACTGTTTTGTCAGGAAATGTCAATTTTATCCACGAAACGTTACGGTCGTTGCGCATGTAAAGCTCAGGCAACTGATTGCAAATTAAGCAACTCTCGAATAAATCATAAAGTCGAATGTACTTATAATTTAAAGCCTATTTTAAGTAATCGAAAGTCATTTGTAATCCGTTCGAAAGTCAGAAACAGAGTAACGTGGGCGTTGCTTTCGGGAGAGCCATAGTTATATGGATGAATCTGCATCACATACAAAAAAAACGATGTTAGCATGAGAATGAATGCAGCCTTTCATTTTGCTGTTTGAAGAAAAATGTTTCTTGTTTTTATTTTGTTTTAGTGGATTCGATTCTCCACTTAGAAATAGCGTATTCTTTAAATCATGCCGAATCACCATGTTGCTTACGGAACTAATAGAATCGATGTAGTATACGTTTTCTGTAAATTACTGAGTCAGAGAAGCAAGCAAATGATCAGTTAACGTCGAAAAACTGCAAAATTATTCGCTTTGCAATCATGGATGTCGAAATGGAAACTTCTCATGAGAATTTTCAAGGCAGCTTCGAAGAAATAACACTCAAAGCAAGGGAATTATTTGCTGTTTGCGACAAAGAGGATAAGGGATTTATCAATAAAGTGGACATGCAGGTGAAAAGAACAAGCTCAAATTTGTAAAAAGTACTTTAAATCCCCACAAGTGGCCGAAGCATTTTGTAATTTTCTGATAAGCCAAAAACCTACCTAGGTAGACAACGTGACACTAAAAAAGAATCGCGAAAGGTATCAGGAAATATAGGCAAATCATTTCTGTCCGTCTCTACGTTCGTATTAATCAATTCTAACCGTCTAAGGAACTTTTTCATTCGCTGAGTACTTAAACATCGGTGAATAAACTGAATAACGTAAATGCTATTCATTTTATTCATTTTCATGCTCGCTTTTCCTCCTGAGAGGGTCGCGGGGCAACAGCCCTAGGAAGACTGGAAATAGCTCATGGTTAACAGCAATTTCAGGTAGTTCTGCTGGCTCCACATCAAGGCAGGACCAAGCAAGGTCGGAGTTGCAGTCACTCCAGCAAGGTCTTGGACGACCTCTTCTGGGCCACCTTCCCGTCGGTTATGCCAGCAGGACTTGACTCGCCAGTCTTTCGTGGGGTATTCTGAATATATGGCCGAACTAACGTAGCTGGGATCTCTCAATTCGAGCAAGTGGTTCGACGTTCAGGGCTCTGCAGATTTCACAGCTGCGCAGTTTGTCGCGCAGTGTCACACCAGGGATGTAATGACGGGGTACAATACCCCGAGCTCCTAATCACTGAGGGGGGCCGAAAAATCCCAACAATGACGCAGGTTTTTCTTCAGTACAGTACATTTACTCCCAAACGACCTTAGTTTCGATCATGGGGGCGCCAAACTTGTTTCTTGCCCCGGATGCCACCTAACCTTGGTACGTCCCTGTGCCACACCGTGGAGTCTTTGCAAAAATCCTATATCTGGCGCTTCCACCTGAATTAAAACTTTTTCAGTCATCGCCCAAGATTCATGACCATAGGTAAGGATCGGAACAATGACTGATTTAAAAATGACAACTTTGCGGTGTTTAAAAGCTCCCGTTTCGTGACCACAAAGAGCGACCAATCTCACGCAAAACTGCGTTGGCTTTACTAATCCGTGTATAAATATCCTCGCTCCGCCTTCCGTAACTGGCAAATAGGCTACCATCCCTAGGTACTGGAATTTCTCCAAAGGCTGCAGTGTATTGTCACCAGAGGCGAATTTTCATTTTCGGGGCCCTAGGCTATTTTAAATTGGGGACCCTTCTGGAAGGTTTGCGACGCCTGATGTCACATAAATTAGCACTACACGTGCTCGTTACATTCACTGAACAAGTTGTCCCAATTTGGAAACATATTTTCTTTGTTCTGAATTCCCTCGATATGAGGAACAAAAATAGTCATAGTGAAACTTTAACGAAAAAGTCAGCGGTGACGTTATCTGAAAACACTCCCATTACATATTTATTGAGTTCCCTGCGCAACTGCAACGTTTGCAAGTGTCAAGATCTGGCTCTGAGTATAGTATCTGTACTTCTTTATGACACCTAACAGCCTAGTCGGCGATCGACGAGACTATCGCTGGTAATTTTGTGGTAGCCTACTTTTATCTTTCTAGCTAAAGCATGTTCAACATACAGAACAACAAGACTTCGCAGCAAGGCTTCCCCGAAACAAATCTGCTAAGATAAATTTTACTGGTGCTTAATATCAATTTTCAACTGTTAGAAAATAAAAGAAAGGAAAAGTCGGACTCAAAACGACATCATTGACTGGCTCCTCCCTAACAAAATTATCGGCTGGGTTAGAGGTAAACTGAAACTGGTCCTTTCATACCTCCGTGCCTCAATGACCAAGGGTAAGTCAGGGCAGATTGTGTGATGTAGATTTGATGAGAAAAGGGGCATTTTTGTGTAATTTAACCGGAAAAGGCTGTATACATTAATGTTTCGATGGAATTGTGTTTTTCTAACACAAGTGATGCATGACTTGCATTAAATGCCATTATACAATCCAAATTAAATGTGTTGCATTTTAAAAGTAATTGTCGTTTGCGGTTGCAATATGTTCTTTGATTTTTTTGTAAGATCAGGCAACACTATATGTAGGCATATAAATTACGATAACGTTATTATTTGAATGTTTTGATATTCTTTATAATAAAAATAAATCAGTATAGAAGTATATTTTTTGGTCGCTTGTCTTACGTTATGGCTTATGGATGATATATATTTAATTACTTAAAATATTAAATCGGAAATAAACATATAATTTTCGTTTTAAAACATTTATTTTCTTGTTTACTTTCGTAAAAATTGTTCTTTTATGTAATACATAAATTATTAGAAAGAGCGCACACTTCAACTTTGCCATGGGCGGAATTTCGCTTAGATATGCCACTGCATTTTGCGCCATTTAATATCTACAGCCTTAGCAAGAAACAGGCTAGTCTTGCCTTTACCCCGTATCTTACCCATAATAAGCAATAAGAGATAGACCCGGACTGAATGAAAGTACCTCACTGACCTTGTTTTATCCGAATAATGGATTCAGGCGTTTTGTTCCACACATTATACGCAACAATAACCAATTCTCAACGCCATAAAAAGAGAATGTTCAACGTCACTCACTGCAATCCTTCGCGCTAATCTATACAGATATTTTGTTAGCGGCATAGTAACAAAACGTGCATTGAACCAGAACAAAAATACAAATACAATTGGTTACAAAATTCCTGGAAACTGTCCTTACTCCCGAAATTTTTGGGTCCCCCCAAACTTGAGGGCCCTGAGCTTAAGCCTTTTTAGCCTAATGGTAAATTCGCGTCTGATTGTCGCTCACTTGCAGCATACATTGCCTTGGGTTTGTGGAGAGACACACTATCTTGGTGTTTTTAGTGCTGATTTTCATTCTGACTCGGTCGCACGCAGCAGAAAACCGATCGAGTGCATGCTGAAAAGGCTAATGCTAATCTGTTGAGAAGATGCTAGTCGTACCAAATTGTCTGCAAAAAGTAAACGGTTGACCCTGCAGCTCCCAACGGCCGTTGTTACATCCTCGTCGACTCGGCTGTGACTGTCTATCCCATTCATGTGCAGACTATGAAAAGGAGCCTTGACAGCACACACCCTTGTCGAGTCCAACACCAACGGTGAACAGTTGTGATTTTACTTTCCCGACACGGAAACAAATTTTTGAGCAGGAATACAGTGACTTGGCGGCCAGTAAGAGGCGGTTGTCAACACCGTGCTCCCGCAATACTCCTCAAAGATTTTCACGAGGAACCTGGTCGTATGCTTTCTCGAGGTCGACAAAGCATATGTAGACGTCATTGGAATACTCCCAAGATTTCTCAAAAATTTGCCGGAGAGTGAAATTGGGTCGGTAGTGCTACGGTTGGGACGAAAACCGCACTGGGTATCATCCAGCTTTGGTTCAATTATTTCGCGGTATCTTTTTCACTGCACTTGTCAACGTAAATGCTAATTATTTGGAAATTCACAAAAAGCGCCGCGGGCCGAACAAAAGACCCTCGCGGGCCACATGTGGCCCGCGGGCCGCGTGTTTGAGACCCCTGATCTAATATTAAGTTACGCACTGAATTTCTTGCGGTTGGAGCACTTTCCATGGATCCTTTTTGAGAGCGTGCAAAGCTGAGGGAAGTACTGGGATGTGGCAGAAATAATATGGGGCCAAATAGGTGAAATCTCCGAATTTTTGGACAAAACACTAAGTACAGTATTTTCCTAAGGCTTCATTAGCACCAAAAACGCAAATTACATAGAATGAATACACTACACTTCCAAAGATGTTCCATTGCACTTCGACCACATACTCACCAATGAATAAGGGACTACAACCTTGTGTAAGCATAACTTCTGCAACAGTGACCCAATTGTTGATGACACGGCAACCGTTATACCAGAAAACTTGGGCGATTTATGTATGTGAAAAATTTTGGTGTTTAGTTTATGTGAAAAACGTGCAGAACGCCTTGGAGCAAAAGGTTTAAGTTCGATTTTAAATTACATTACGGGTTTTTGCTGGTTTGCTTCAACGCAAGGTGTCCAAAAGTTCATATATCGTTGTAAAATGGGCTCTAGCATTCCCAATGTTTAAGATTCAATATGTAGCGTAAATATAGCGGTGAACAACAGAAAAATGTGAAAAAACGTTGTTAAGTACTTTGTTTGTTGAGCATTTTCACTATTACTGCATTGATTGTTCTTTTTAATTCCCGTTTCAAAGAGTAAGATTACCTTTTTAGGAATCACTGTAATAGTCAGAGCTTTTTGCTGCGTATGAAGTCATTAGTGTTGTTTGGGTCTATCATTTGGATTGAATAAAAAAATTGGATAACGTACAGCAAAATTTAAGCACCACAGCAGTGTGTAAACGCCTTGTTAGTGAAAGGGCTGGTGAACAAACCTTCGAAAAGTGTTGTAACACTTTTTTGTTGCAACAAACGCTGCATGGTGAAATGTGGTCTGATTATGATTTTCAGCGTCTGCACGGCGAACTGCACATGACTGACGATCAGCTCCGGGATGTTTTCGACAGCCTTGACGTGGATGGCAACGGATTTCTGACTTTTAATGAGTTTTGCGATGGACTTGGTAAGAAATACAAGAAATTGACTCATTATTTAAAAAAGTGAGATGTTATACTCTTTGTCAAGTAACCTGCTAACAAGCAGCATTTTATGACAATATTACTGCTTTCCTGTTGCCCTGTGAAGCGTAGAAGCCTACGAGAAACCCAGAAGCACTTGTGAGAACCAAAGTAATTTTTCCCTGTGGAAATAAGTTTTTTTTGCTAATCTCTTTCTGAGTCTCTGTAGCTCTCCCGCGGAATAGACGAGAGTAGGTTTTCAGTGATCAGAACTCAGAAGGTTTGATTCTGTATCTCAGGAGTGGAGAACCTGCGGCCCGCGAGCTAAATGCGGTCCGCATGAACGTTTGATATGGCCCACATCAGAATTTTCGTTACCCATGTTAGAACACAACATCGCGTCAAACGAAGCTCCATGATAAGCAGATACTTAGATAGCAAGTCAAGAGAAGTCACTCTTCCTCATAGTTGGATGAAAGTTGAATTTTAGGATAAAATTAATTGATTAATGCACAATTCATGCGGCCCGTGATAGTAAACAGGGTCCCTACCCCTGCTGTATCTGATCAGAAGAGAAGAACGAAGTTTGAATGCCACTAAGTTTATTTCAAAACAAACTCAAGCGTCATGCCCAAAATTTAAGTATTTATTCTGAGTTTTATCTATAAACTCAGTGTCTTGTTTTGAAGGAATGGGAAGCTGTGTCAGGCAGCTTACCAAAATTTTGCGATAAAGGTGGGGAAATAACGAGCACGCCGAAGGAATATCTATATATCGTATCTGCACTAATGAATGTGAGTGTTGTAAATGCGTGAGGGGTCAAGTACCACAGGCTCCACCTTTGCCGACGTGCCTGAGTCGTAACCCGTCTGTTTGATAATACAGTATTGTGGTACCATTATAAGTGGAAGACACTGTAGCTTATCGCGCGAAATACGGAACTCACCGTCAACAAAAATACGCCTTCTGAGCAGGGTCGCAGCCAGGATTTTTCTAAGGGGGGCGCTGAAGTTATGTAAGCAAAAACCTTGAAAAGGAAAAATTGCTTGTGATTAGAATAGTCAGGAAAGCACATAATTTGTGGATAAACAATTGACTGTACTCACCACGAAAACTGGGAGTTCTTCCAACTTAACAGCCATCTTGTTTCTTTGATATTCTTTCCTGACGACCGCAAAACTCGACAAACTTAATTACATGTCTTAACCGTTTTCTGTAAAAATCTAGCCCTCGTTTTCTGTAAAAATCTAACAATCGTATGTCGGTAGTTTAACAGCTTGACATAAGAATTCGGTAACTCTTTCTTTGTTCGTTTTCGAGTTTTGCGCTGGGTAGAGGTGCAGGGTGTTAAGATGCTAGATTTTTTCGATTAACAGGAGTTTCAGAAGCGGGCCGTACGCACGTGCCGATTTCTTGACGCCTTTGGGTGCGCGTCTTTAAGTGCCTTGCTCAAGCGCACAGCACTTACGATAACACAGGCAGGTGTAGGGAGTCAGATCCTTCGATCCGAAACCATCGCTTTTAAAACATTGCGTTGCGCCACTGAAGTCGCGTACATATTTGCATCAGTAAAAGCAATTACCATAAAGTTTCTTGTCTGGGAGAAAACAACACGCAAGGAACTTCATCCCCTTGAGTTAACAAGCAAGGTAACTACATAATTTGCCCATAACGGCACCTCTAGGGGATTGCAGCATGAACGTTATTGCCGAATTGACGTTATAAGCAAATTGAAACGCATGTAAAAGATGCCACCGGGACCGAACAAAATGTAATGTTATAGGCGAATTGACGTTACAGACGAAGCCGTTATAAACGAACTCAACTATATAGAGCAGATTTACAAGAGGTTTCAGGCCCCCTTCGGATTAGACTAAAAAAGTTAGTTTCAGGGCAAATTCTTTCCTCCCAGTAAAATGCCTTCCCGTACGGCTATGATCTCATGCATGCTTGGGGGGTTCGCCGAAACATCGTCGCAACCAGTTGCACCAGACGCCTGTGGCTGCTCTTCTACCGGTGGACACAGGTAGGCCTACCGTTCTGACACCGGTCAATAAAAACTTTTTGAGGCTCTTCACCCTGATCTGTTCCATACGAAGATGAATGTCTTTTTAATTTCACCACAAACTTGTCCGACTTCACTCAACACTTCTCGCTGACTAAAGAGCATAGCCAATTAATCCAGCCTGCAGCTAGCGGTCACTCATACCTCGCACTGCATATCAGACAGTCTTGCCACTGGAGTCAGTCTCGTTAACATCAGATTGTTGCCTTTTTTCAACATCAGATTTTTACAATACAGTTTAATATAAGCATTATCAATACACTCCCGTCGCCACTGGGGTCTTTGGTGGGCTTAGCCCCCCAAACAAAGCTCCAAGCCCCCCAAAACTGAAGTATGAAACACTTCAAATCAGCGGAGTTTTTGTCAAATTTTAGAATGTGAAGCCCCCTACACAAACGTAAAGCACCCGTATTGAAGACTTTCTGGCGACAGTTCTGCACCAATACCTAGCAAAGTGCGATAACCCACGTTGAATTCGAAACCGAGCGAAGTATCATCATTAAATGGAAAAATCGGTTAAATGCGTAACGTGTTATGTTATTCCCAATGCTAGGAGGAGAGCTTCTTCAGTTTGGAA
>JGI24159J19872_10007395_pt1 | contig 14393 bp, 10 predicted proteins | sample Ectturendosymbi4_FD_19872 | JGI IMG/M metagenome (IMG submission 19872) | reverse complement strand
ACAAGTAGATGTTTCTTTAAAAAATAAGTTCGTGACTTAATATTTAGATTTCCTTCCTTAGGTATTGGAGTAAAACAATTTCTCACTGCACCAAATCAGAAGGAATTTCCCTCTGCATGGATGAAATCTCCCACCGGTTGAACCCCTGGTTTAGAAGCTCGAGTGATAAAACTGGTCAAACTTTAAAACGTCACGTGAAAAGGAAACCATTTTAAGCGTTACCGGAACAAAACAAATACAAGGTGTCCTCCTAAAAAGCATAACCTGTAAACGCTGGTCGACCCAAAAAAGCATAACAATGCTCATAAACACAGGGTAACCGCAAAAACCCGTAAACACTGGGGTGAACCTGTACAATGATTTTTTCAAACCCACACTACAGTTACGTTCATTTCAAGTGGAGTCCATGACTTTACGAAGTCATTTTTCTGACCATTGGCTTTCACCAAAGTCAAGTTTCTTTTTCAACTGTGCACAACTTTAATAAGCGGACGCTACACGCTTAGCCTCGAATCAACCTGCGCAGTCGCGCGACGAATGAAGCAAAATGAAAAGCGTGGACGATGTGAATTGTATTGATTTCTCGACATCGATAAAACTCGCATTACGGAATGGCGACAAGGTATTACTGCACATAGATGCAACCGATCGAGCCCTGCAATTGGCAACGCTCGTCACGAAAATGGGTCAGAAATGTTGCCTGCACTCTGGCATGGCAACGACGCCGACTTCACTGTGGCATTTTTAAGGAGTTCCGGCGAGCTTTTGCAAACGAGACAAACGTTACATTGCACCAAACGAAAATTCAGTGTGGAAAGAACAGGCTTGAAATCTTTGCTTTCGGTAACAATGCCAGTTTTTCGGCGAAAAAAACATACGAAAACCGCAATGTTACGAAACGAAACAGGCACAGAACAGCTCCTGATAGAATCACACACCTTCGGTTCCACGGAGAGGCCGATACCACGCTAAAAAGCTCAAGGTGCGCTCTTCACTTGCGAAAAAAAAGCATTGGATTACTCTGTTTATCACAAGCCGAACTGAAAACAGGCGTTCTTCAGCAAGCACAACACTTCCTTGACATGTACCATCAGAGAAAATCTGTACTAGCGAGTCTGGAACATTGCAACGAGTGATTGACAAAGCCTTGGTAACAAACAACACAAAATTGCTATCAGAGCACAATGTCGCGATCCGAAAGTCTTTCACCAACACCAACTAAAAAGGAAGCACACCGCGTCGATACCTGACACCGCAAACACCCGACCGCATTCGACAGCTGCTTTTACTGATTAAGGCGGAAAGCAATGGAACGTGGACTGAAGCACTGCGAAATTTACTTTTATCAAAACATCTACAAGTTGCCCAGTCAACAAGATAGCTTTTTCTATCGTTTCAGTCTAGCTTAGCTTCTCGGAGTGGTATAAGGCCGTAGAAACACGCCAAGCAAATTATATTTCAACTTTTGAGCGCTCCAAACCAAAGGATCGCGTTATACCCTTCTGCCTTAATGAGAAGCTGTCGTTTGTGCAGGATTTTAACGAGGTTGGTGTATGGTGCGGTTGATCTGCTTGTTGGGCACTGGCTTTGTCACTGTCGGTTGGGGCTTGTCGTGGGCGACTCGCACAGCTGCAGGCGTGAAGTCCTTGTCTCCGTGGGTCACGGCGCCAGCGACCACCACGTCCTGGCTGGACCTAATCAAGCAAACAAGACCCCATCAAGCATATCCATCGTGGGTTCCGACCGAAAGAATCAAGCCGCTGGCCCATAAATTTGCAGCGATGGGCGAAGCGCAACTTCCACACCAAAATACTGCTTGTATACAAACAGTGCGTTAAGACTTGATTCTGGATATTCACAGTAAACTGTACAGGGCTATCTGCATTGACAGGAAAACATGTTAGGCAGTGGTGGATCCAAGAATTTGGGGGCCAAGTCAAAAAATTTGAGGGGAGTCTTTAACAGAAGTAGGCACTTAGGCTACTTGAAAAATCACAGAAAATGTCAAACTCACATACATCGCATGACATGCGTATTGCATACTCTACTAGTTGAAACAATTTGTACATACGGCAATAATATCCTATCTCTGGAAGTGCTGCTAATCACAGAGTGCTGTTTCACAACCTGGGAGATTTTTTCTGCTCACCATCAACAAACCTTCGCGGTTCAAATTGTTATGTTCCAACTTAGCAAATGCCCCCGTCTGTGCCACACGCAGGCAAAAACATATTGTAGTACATGCTACAATTCATGTGTGCTGAAATGGCCGTTTTGTACCTTTCAATGTGGTGAATGATCATGCATGTATCATAACTAGACTTGTATCTTGGCTATGTCTCTCTTTCTGAAGTATTTCAGAATTGTATCTTGCAAAAAAGTACTGCATTGGTGATGATACAATGTTCAAAGCTGAGTGGATTTGAAGCATTGCTATGAAGCAGATTTGGCAAAAAAAGCCTGCATGTTTTAATAACAGTTGAAATAAATTCAAATTTCAAAAGGGGACTACAAGGCATTTCAAAGAAAAAGGCGCAAACTACGTGCCTTATTTGCCTCATCCAAAATCCACCACTACATGTCAGCTTTTTTCACTGAAACATTTTGGTCATTTCTCCCATAGTAGTATTAAAACTTGCCATAAAAGTTATTCACTGGTGTACTTTTTCAGATATTATGACCTAATGGACTCAGTCTATTTAGGCCATTTAAAAAAGCAATTCAGTCTATGACAGAAAAATGACTGAAAAAATAAACCCAGCATGAAGTACCTATGCTTGAAAGAATTGGGTAAGAAGATATGAAAACATAAATGACAGACTTACTGTTTTGCTCCTTCTGTTTCCCATGGAGACTCTGCATCCTCTTTCGTTATTTTTTCTTCATGGACTCTGGCAGCTTTAATTCTCATTCCACCTGCTTTCACTGAAAGTCATGCAACAAAAAATATCAGAAAAAAAGGATTATGCAAATCCTTGCAGGTAAATCACTACATGTGCTTAATCACAAACTGCAATTGACAAACGTACATCAAGAGCTGAACAATTCAGTCATTTGCTTTCATCAGAAAGCGCCAACTTCTGATATGTCCCCATACTTCATTGACTCACATATCAAATGACAAACAATGACATCGTCAATTTGCAGAATGCAGGACTACTTACAATTTAAATCACAACACAAAACATCCTCTATATTTAGCAATTACAGATAGATGAATTTAGCCATGAAAAAATAAATTATAAATACATTTAAATGATGTTTAAACATACACAGAAAGGACTAACCTGCTGGTGCATGACCAGCTTTCAGTTCTTCACCTTCTGAGGACATGATAAAGATTACGAGTACGTCACGCAGCAATTAAAGTCTAAGTTTCCTGCAGGCAAGACATTTGTTTTGGTTTCCAGACAAAACAAAAGATTCAAAAGTAGTGTTTGCAGAGCATCATAACAGGGTTGGCATGTGCCATTGCATATCATGTTATAGGAATTAAACTAAAAACCAAAGTAACTGCAACACTAGGAAGTTCAGGACAAGGCAAAAAGGTTAACTGCTTTTATCTAATATCTGCACATTTAGAGAGGCACATGCATGGTTGATACAAAAATTTAATCCAAAATTAGCTTGGGTCAAAACTTTTCTTTGAAACCAACTCATGACAAAACATCTCATTTTATGCAATGATTTTTAAGAATGATAATTAAGCTACAAATTAGTAATGCATTATGAGTGTAAGAGTACAAAAAAAATTTAGCACAAATGGGTTTGCCAACTTATTTAGTCTCTATATAAATTTTTTCTATAGGCAAAATCTTCGATTTATATAAAGTATTTATTATTTTCTACGTTGGCAATAAGCTACTTTCTAATGATTTGTACTACTCATCTCAATGTATTCAAGAATTTTTTGGCATGAAACAAAGGAGTGTTGTGTTACTAGCTGTAGCAACAAGCTACATTATAAAGATTAGCGAAATGATTCCACTTAATATCAATATATACAAAGAAGTAAACGCATTGCAAAGTTAAAATTTTTTCAACATGCCCTACTTTTCAAGTTAATTCAATTGGAAAAGTTCTTCAAAATCTTTCTGAAGGGCTAACAAATGAAATAGAGAGAAAATAGACAAATTTGTGGTAAGCAACATTTTAATGCTTTAAGTTCACAAATTTGTGGTAAGCAAACATTTTAAAGCTTTAGAAAAGTTCGACCTAACATGAAAATACTGTAATAAAGCAAAGAAATTTGAGTGAGAAATTTGGTACTGTTTAGCAGATATGTGGCGCATGAATAGGCTAGTGGTAATGCATTAGCTCTGCAAAAACTAATGAATAATGCTGTGTATCAAATCAGAAATTACGGTACATTTATGAAGAAAACCTCTCTTTTCCCAATCAAAGGTTGACTGTACTTATCACATCATGCTTACAAAACAAAAATTGGCATCAACAACTGAAACACAATAGGAACGGCTGCCATCGAACTGGACTAAAAAATAAGGACAAACCAGGAAGCAAACGAAGATAAAAAAGGTAAAGTATATTGTTGTGCAATGTCATGTAAAGTTATCTCATCCATATTTTGCATTTGTTTTAGCTTGGATTCCAATGTTAGCTGTCTCAGTTTTTGCTGAAAAGCACATACATTTACTGGGCGGCTGCATATTGTAACATCATTCAAACTGATTCAAATGTAACAGTTCCCCAAATTCTAAGTGACTCCTGATATGGCAACCTTTGACTAAAATAAGGATGCAGGTCAAAATAAGCACATTTCTTAGAAATAAGGACAGAAAAAGTTTCTAAGACACAGACCTTCAAAATAAGACAAATCTTAAAATTGAGGATGGTATGGCAGCCCTGACAATAGGGCCCTGAAGTTTCATGCTTCCTACTCAGACAATAGGATTCAGTGTACTAAAATAGTAGATATCAATTCTTTTTTACACACATATAACAGTGTTTCATAGGATCTGTTCATTTTCTCATGCATATTATTGATGTTGTAAAAATATCTTTTTAAACCGTTTTATATGCTGACGATAGGCTTACTGTAAGCACAAACCCATTTGTGCAATTTTTATGCTCACTGTTTGCCAATCACTAAAATGTATCAATTATTATTATTCATAAAGTAATTTCATGCCCACGAATAATCCTAAAAACGAACATTTTCTGATGTGAATATGACCAACCAATACAAAATAATGTAACAGAAAAATATCTAGGTTTTATTCTGGATAATAAACTTATTTTGACAACACAACTTCCAAATCATATGGATTTGTGTTCAAATTAAAACAAAACACTAGCACTTCAGTACTCAGATCTGTTTATTTTGCTCTTTTTCATTATCATTCATCTTACTCAATACTTAAATGGACGAAACCCATAAAACTACTTTACTTCTGCTAAGTATATTACAGAATAAAGCTATCACTACCATTAATTATTATAAGACTAACACAAACATCTCTTGTGGTAAGTATTGAATTAAAAAAATTCCTGGTTATTTTAAATTGTCAGCTAAATTTATGTACTCTGTTGATAACTGCTGCCAGCCTGAATACATTAAGTAGTTTTGTAAGGTAGTTAAAAAGTACAAGAAACCTTATGCCTCTGTCATGAACTACATTTAGAACAAAGCTTAGGTCTGCACTGGTAAGCAGCATCTTTGTGGCAGTTCACAGGTTTTGAGGCAAACAGAGCAATGCTAACCCCCAAGACCTCATGGGCATTGGCCTCAGTATATATCCTAGGCCCACAATTCTTAAAGACTGTATTAAAGACACATTTGCCAATGTCACATATCATAATCCTGGGATGATTAAAATAGATGTACTGCATATCACGGTAAGATGAATGGTTTGTNTGTATTTTCAGACCTGTTTATTTGATTTGGGTGACACCAATTGGCAGCAGGCCAAAGCCTGAATTTTGCTTCTTGTCAGTGTGGTTATGGTGAATGCTTTTGCCAAAGAAGCATTATGGCCTTTGGTACACGAAAAGCGGAAGTGCTAAATAGCCTTATAATAAATACTACGGCCAAAGCAAACAATACAACTGACATCTTGCAAACGTTTCAATAACAACTGTTATCATCTGTGCATAGCAATAGCAATTGCGAAACGTTTGCAAGATGTCAGTTGTATCGTTTGCTTTGGCCGTAGTATTTATTATAAAGCATTATGGCCATTCACTAAGTGGCAATGATTCGAACATCCAACCTTTCCATGGAGATGCATACATTTATTCTACCACTGAGCTGTCGCCACCCATTAAATTGAATTCTTCTTCTTCTTTTGAGCTAGTTGTTGACACCACTTGCTTGGCCACACTAGGTCTCAGGGCAGGTGTTGAGCAGCCATTTGATTGTCTCATCATCCAGAACCATCAGGCCATGCAGTTCACGGGGAGGTCGATGGATTGGACATTGGAGGACAACATGGTTGACGGTTTGTTCTTCTGCACCACACTCACAGGCTGCAGAGGAGGCCCTACCCCATTTGTACAAGCAGGAGCGGAATGTCTGACACCAGTGCGGAGGCAGTTGAGCCAGACCCATGCTATTCTTAGGAGGGTCATTCTGGGGGGTGGGTGCTGGTGTCGGGGATGAAAATGCGGAGTCTTGTGAGGTTGTCGGTCCACTCCGCATTCCATTGGTGATCTGCCCACTGCGCCACACATGTTGCTCTTGTCAGATGAGCTCATGAGATGTTGTGCGGCGAGTACAAATGGGTGTCTCGATTTAAGGCGCTGTGCGTTTGCACTCGATGGATGGGTGAGCGTTGAGTGGAACAGGTGTCCGGCTCCATGGCACGGTGTGCCAGAGACAGTGTGGCTCCAATGCGACGATGCTCAGCAGGTTTGATGCCTGCGAGGATTGGAAGGTTGTCTGTTGGTGTAGGGCACAAGCATCCAGTCACAATTCACAAGGTGTCGTTGATGGCAGGGTTGATGAGGCGGGTTTGAGCACTGCAGTACCATACAGGAGTGCAGTACTCTGCGGTTGAATGCACCAGGGCTAGGGTGGCTATTCGCAGAGTTGTTGCTCCAGCACCCCAGCCGGAGCTGCAAGCTACCTCAGGAGCACGACGCATGTTGTCAGCTTCTTGTGGAGTGACTCAAGGTGTGGGTGATACATGAGCAACCTGTCCAACACAACACTGAGGTATTTGGGCTCAGAGCAAAAAATTGTAGGGTTTTGTTGTTATATTTGACCTTAAGCTCACATTTAGCTTCCTTGTTGTTAAGGTGGAAGTCTGCCGACACCGTTTTTTCCAAATCTTTAGAGGGTTTGCACAGATCTCTAGCTCAATGAGCTGGCGAGTTACAGCCTGCAGCCAAAACACCACTTGTTACCTTTTGTGGGACTTGACTTTTTATCATGAAAATTTTCGTTTTTGAGCCTCAAATTTATATCCAGAAATGCTAGAAACCGAATCAAGGGCTTTAAAGACTCAAATTATAGCCTAGTTTCTAATAAAAAACTTATAGTAAAAAATTGGCTCATTGGGTTAGCACTCAGGACCTGATGCCCTCGGCCAAAAATGTGCATACCCATTCTCGTTATGACATCATCCATAAAAAAACAAAAACTTTCTTCTTTTTTTTAAATCTAAACTACAAGACTTCCTGAATATTTAGAGTGTTTGAATTGAGCAGCTATCTATCTCAACTGGCTGGTAAGTTATGGTTGTGCAAAGTTTAGCAAGAAATGTGGTGCATGCAGAACTCAAAGGGTTAAGCATAGCCAAAAATGACGATGTGGACGCTCTTAAACTACGGTCAATACAAAATTCTAAATCATTACTAGAGTGCCCCGCAATCACTGCGCTTTTTGCTGCCTTTGACGTAAAAGCGTTCAATACCACAGAATTGTTGAAATCGTACTTGGCTGGAAGGAACAAGATTATCAATTTTTGCAGGCAAACCAACCAGAAATGTCATAGTTAAATATTTGACACAACACATGGCCTACGGTTTTAGAAGTTGCATATCTGGTTTTTCTTATCTGTGCTGAAAAAAAAACACCTTGCACATATGCGTGGCGGCATAAAGACGTTAAACCACAACATGTGAACCACGCTGCGACTCACTTACCATGGATGTAAAAATATCACACACACGAGGAAAACATGTCACGTAAAATGTACCCAAATGGTTGCAACTGGTAGGTTCACGAATCGCATGTTTATTACTTTTTCAAATTGCTAAGGATCTAATGCCAAGTTGCAAAGAAACAGTCACGCAAAAGCATGTGAGATTAAACCAGAACCGTCACCAGAAAGTCTTCATTATAGGTGGCTTTACATTTGATCATGGGGACTTGACATTCTCAAAATTTGATAAAATCTCCACTGCTTACAGTGTTTCATATTTCAATTTGGATGGAATGCTCACCGTGGTGATGGATGGGAGTGTTTTAAACTTCCCATATGCGGTCATTACTTAGAAACGTACAAAATGCTACAATCACCAAATCAAGTAAGACTGAACAAGGCACAGTAAACAAGTAAAAAAGATTTTTGTCCTGGTCTTCTTCATAACAAATCANCTAGGAANTCATTAAAATTTGTTTGCCTAAGTTTGTCACTTTTAATTCACCGATTAACTGGTGTGGGCAACCTCTCTTGGAACACTGTGACCATTTAAAAGTATAATTCAATTTTTTTGAATCTTGAAAAAACCTTCCTCCTGAGCAGTTGTTGTAGTAACCATCAAGATAAGAATTAAGGGTCCGCAGGGTTGGATAAATCAAGAACCACTAATCTAAGGCAACAGACCCAAACACGTTTTTGTCATTTTCTTAGTGTTATCCTTTTCTTTGTGTCTTTGGGGTAAGAGTTCTGTGGTTGCCAGTTGGCAAAGTGCTTTTGCTTGCTATTCAAGATCTTCTCTGATTTGCTTAGCATGGGAAAAGTACAAGCATGCGCATGTACTCAATAGCAATCTGATTTCTGAGTGACATTAAAGAAAATTTAAATGGAAAAAATCACATCCAAAAATATGAAACAAGCTTTACGTAATAGAAACACTAACAAAACTGCAATACTATTCAGAAGAAGCCACTATGTTTTGATTGTAGGATAATGCTCCTAGCCCTACACAACGTGTAAGATGTAGAACACATAAATACTTAGCTCATATCTGCAGTGCAACTTTTTAGCTTGGTAGTGCTTATTTTACCGCCAAGATTCTGGTGGCAACTCATCGGCAAGAGCTATTGCGCCGCCAGTCAAACACTTTGTCTCGTGGCATGACACAATTCAAATAAAAAGGTCACTTTGTCAAGAAAACGCTGTTCTGCTTCTGGTGTAATGGTTAGGTGCTACAGCTGCTATGCCAATGGTTTGCGGTTCAACTCTCGTCTTGCTGATTTTCATTTTTTTCTTTGCTTTCTTCCAGGCTCCGCTTAGATCGGTGGTTCTCAAACTTTTCTGCACGTTGACCCTGAATTAAATAAACACTTTTCTGTAGACCCTGTGGCCTACTCCAACAGTTACTAATACAAGTATGTGCCAAATTGTTCTCCATCCTACTGCGTAGCCTATGCTGTACTCTACCATTCCAACAACTGCCAAACGGGACACATGCACTACAATATTGTTTGTGACGTAACAAGCACAACAAGTTTTCATAATGTTATCGCAGTGGATTAGCCTATTTAATAAAAACTATTCGAATCGACTGTACTTTTAAACTACTGTAGCTGAGACTTGAGCAACCCTTTTAATTTTGTTTAGTTTGTTGAAAAACACTGTTTGCATTTCTTGCCCAATTAACAATAATTTTGAATTGGAGGCTTCATTGCTCCAGTAGACCCCAGCAATTAATTATTCACTGACCCCCTAACCATTCAGCGACCCCCATTCGACCCCGTGACTATTTACCGACCACTTGGATTGTCCATTCGACCGCTGGGCGTCGATATTGACCACTTTGAGAACCACTGGCTTAGATGTGATGATGTTACCTTTAGGGGTTAGTGTTGTTAGGTCAGGATTAGGGTTAGGTTAGAATTAGGGCTAGCTTAGGGTTAATTATTTTAGTGTTAGCTTAGCATTAGGTTAGGTTAGGGATAGGTTAGGTTAGCTGCTTAGCATGAGGTTAGGGACAGGATAAGGTTAGGATTGGGGTTAGCTTAGGGCTACGGTTAGGGTTAAGGTTAGGTTGTAGGTTTATCTTTTAGTTATATTTACTTCCTTTCTACCACCAAGCCTTTTGCTGCTGCCATCCTGGCGGCAAAATAGACACTCACTGCCTTTAACGTTTAAGCTTTGATTGAACGATTGTATTTCAATCACGAACAGTCACAAGTTCTTTTACCTGATTCACACGTAACAATGCAATCGGCACGATTCAGCAAAAACACGAGGCAGCCAACCTGCTTGAGTACTGAACTGTATATCGACACAACAGTGAGTCGGCTGCGGCTTGACGAAGGGTCATATTGACTAGATTCATGGAAATTCGTTGGAAGACCCTGGGGTTGAACACGAAATCTGAATACGTTAAAAAATCTAAATTTCACGAGTAAAATTATTAAGGCATAAAATTTTGACGAATAATGGTCGAACTGATCATGATCATCATACACCGCCAATTGACTCTATGCGTACCACAGTTGCTGGAGGCGCTTGTATTCTTGACACCCTAGGGCTTAAGCCTGTACGTAAATTCAGCCCTGTTTCCAGGAATGATTAACCAAAACTCATAAACAAACCCAGCGGACTTTTCCATCTTATGAACTCGGTGCACTGCAAATCCAAACAATTGTAAACAACAAAACCTACCACGCGTCATGAACAGTACTGCCCCTCTTTATCTCGACTATTTTGAAAAACTTTAAACCAGAAGTGGAACCAGATCCGGCTAACCAAAGTCAACTCCGGCGGGATTCTGCGTTTTTCTTTCGGACCTGGAGTCAAAAACTTGGGAAAAATCGGACCCGGATCCGGAGTCACTGTTTCATTTCGGCAGTAGCAGGAGTCTGTGCGGTCATTTCTATGGAAAAAAAACACGGGGAAATTACGGTTGGATCGATGATTGTAGCCGGAGTCTAAACAGGAGTCGGATTCTCAAATTTGAAGAACAGCCGGACCCGGATTCAAAAATTTAGGAACAGGAGCTGAGTCGGAGTCTGAAAAAGTGACTCCGGCCACATCTGCTTTAAACTTGCTAAGGAAAATTGGCGGTAGCGAGTCCACGACTCCAGAGCAGAGGTGGCGGAGTCACTTTTGTCAGACTCAGACTCTGATCCTGTCCCAATACTTTTAAATTCGGATCCGGGTCAAGCGAAATTTCTGACTTGCGAATGCCCAGAGTAATATTCTACATATCAAATTCGCTGAGCAAACTACTGATTAGGGTTTTGGGATTCATGCTTAGGTACGTGTGTCGGGTTAGAGCTTGGGCTAGGATGAGAAAAAAAATAATTGAGGTCAAAGACTAAGTCCAAAAATTTTCAATGGGTAAAATTACTCCCGCACTATAGCTTGTTGTGGATGCATGACATCTAATCAAAATCTTTTAATTTACACAATACGCATTAAAAAAGTAATTGCCAAACTTTATTTCTTTATTCTGAGAAGCAAAGTAACTGAGAAACAATAACAGGTCAGAAATTTTGCTTCACACCGGGTCGGGAAAGTTTTCAAATTTGAGAATCCGATAGTGATGAACAATTCGGAGATTTTTGGAATCCTCATCCACTCCAAAATTTTGCATGAGTAATCCGGTCCGATCCTAATCCAGTAGACCTGTCGAAATATTTGATCCAAACCTGTTTATATCGGAAAAAAACTCTGATTAAGCATTTTTCTGCAGTGATCAATGCAGTTTGGATATCCATATCTGATCTGGTTAAGTTTTTTCAAAATCCAGTCCAATCCAGATCCGATTCTGAAATGCAGACTCCGGTTGGATCGCGATCCGGAAACCGTATCATGTTCAACACTAGAATCCAATCCGTATTCAGCCTCCAGCTACCATCGATTAGTGTTGACCAAATCGGAGATTTTTGCAATCCTAATCCAATCCAAAATTTTTATTGAGTAATCCGGTCCGATCCTAATCCGGTATACCTGTCCAAATATTTAATCCAATCCGGTTTGTATCCAAAAAATCCTCTGATTAAACATTATACTGAAGTGATCAATGCAGTTTGGATATCCATATATGATCCGGTTGAGTTCTTTTCAAAATCCAGTCCAATCCGGATCCGGTTCTGAATTGCACAATCCGGTTGGATCGCGATCCGGGAAAAGGATCATGTTCAACGCTGCCATCGATCCAAGAATAATTTTCCCATGTTTTCAATATTAGGAAATGACTTCGCAGACTCCTGCTACTGCTGAAAAGTGACTCCGGGCCCGAGTCCGGTTTTCACAGAATTATGAAAATCAGAACTGGTTTCGTAGAAAAACGCAGAATCGTTTCGGAGTCGACTCTGGCACTTCAGATCCATGGTCACCTCTGATCCAGAGATGATCATATAGAGCAGGAGTGCCGGAATACAATCTTGCCGAAGTTTACATTTTAGGCCAGATCGGGAGCCGGAGTGTAGGTTAAGGTCTGTGCAGGAGCCAATTGAACTTTTTGAAAGATCTATTAAAATTTCTGCAATGATGCTTGCTGTTGTCAAACAGAATGAAAGTGATTGAGAATTGTTTTCTGACCAGCGTCGCAATCTATCGCTATAGTGGGACACTGGGTGGGAGAACCGAGCATTTCACCACTAAAGACGGATTTAGAAGTTAGCGCCTACTGCCAATACAAATTACAGTTTAACCAACAATGCAGTTCGGAAATTTAAGAATCCATGCCCCAACCATGACAATGTTGAGCTAATGATGTGGGCAAAAGCAAAAGAAGCATGACAAAAAATAATGGTCAGTGAAACAGACCATAAAGATGTAAAACTGTGCCGAAATGACCAACAGTGATAAGATTTGATATGTTAGAAGGAATTTGCATTAATACATACAGACTATTTATCTGCAACGTTCATATTTTTAGTTTAGCCACCACTTGCATGGGCCAACCTTTACTTCCATTTTGGAGCCATCCTAAACAAAGTTGAATGTTTGCCCTGATATTTGCAATTCAAAGATGACCTAGGCTTGTTTTGCACCTCTCTTGTCTGCGTTAAATCTTAAAGGGATTGTTAGTTATGTGTAATCACTAATCAGGGATGTAGTGCTAACCAGAGCCGTATCAGCCGCACTCCATACCCCCCATTTGGGGAGGGACCCACGCTGTCACAGGGGGGCCAAAACTCCAGTCCCGTCACCACTTAACACCCCAGAGAAAGTTTCGATTCCAAAAATTGAAATATGAAGCACTAGAAATCATTGACGTTAGGGGGCACTTTGAAAGAAAAGTGCATTACAGTTACTTTGGGCGCCTTTGAAAGTAATGGATTTACACATTACAACTGCTGCCGGGGGCCCCTTTGAAATCAGAAAAGTGCATTACAGTTACTTTGGCTCCTTTGAAAGCAAGGTATTACACATTAGCACTGCTATTGGGGGCCCCGTTGAAAGCAAAGTAGGTCAATTATACAATGCAGTTGCTGTTGGCCCCTTCAAGAGCAAGGTAGGCTGCTTTACACATTACTGTTGCAAAGGAGAGCCCGAGGCAAGTGTTTTGCTTGCCTTCCCTCAAAGACACCACTGTATATAATTCTGACATAGGTTTTGTATGAGAANATGAAACCGATTGAACACGTTCTGCTTCATCGGATATGCATACTTTATCACCTGATGTGCGCATGTAAACACGTAAAGTTNTCTTTATATTATTGAACACATTGAAGTTGTTGATGAGTTTATCACTTCAAAAAACACAGATATCATACGATTTTTCAGAATAACCTAGACACACAGGTGGACTAAAAAACAGATATGGGTGGAAAAAAACCCTCCGTGGGAGCTCTGGTCACATGCAGCAAAACGCCTACTACTGTAACTTGCATTGAACATTCAAAGATTTATTGCCGTATTATTGTTACGCAATAAAGAACAAGGCTACAACAATCCGCTAGGAAGTTTTCCAACCTGCCGCTGCTGGCAAAGGAGCGAACTGCGCACTTGCGGTAAGCGTGTCGGGGGCCTCGTGGTAACGACTTTGCCCTGATGGGCTTCCCGTTCATTTATCCAGCCCTGCCTACATGCCTAGTTGTATACGTCTAGAAGTAAGATTTCCACTTGATCAACGTATTTCGTGTAGTGATAGTTGCAAAAAATTTACTTTGTCTAGCCCAATAGCAAGGGCGTACGCAAGGGAGGTTGGGGTTGGGGTTAAAACCCCCCTTGAGCTTGATATTTTACAAAATTTTATTACCTGCGCAAAGGAGATTAATTGTTTTCGCATACTTTTTGCTTGTT
>JGI24159J19872_10007394_pt1 | contig 14393 bp, 10 predicted proteins | sample Ectturendosymbi4_FD_19872 | JGI IMG/M metagenome (IMG submission 19872) | reverse complement strand
TATGACGCCAGGAATTCATGCCTTGCAGTAGCCTAGCTTTTGTCTGGATTACTGAAACAGAACACCAAGTTTTCCTTCAGACAGGATACCATGTTTTCCTCCGACATGCTTCAGCGCTATATATGCATGAAGATTTAGCTATACATGTGCGGAGATGGCTAATTACGCGCAGAGGTAGCTATCTCTGCGGAGATATAGCTAAATGCGCGCAGAGATAGCTATCGCAGATATAGTTAAATGTGCGCAGAGATAGCAGTTTTTGTGCTAAATCTGTCAGATATGATATTTCTACGAACGGCGCACCATAGTGAACAGCCACACAACGACATGGTAGAAACGCTAACTTACCGAAGTTTCTGGTCATTGGTTGCCATATGTACAATCAATAAAGATTAAATCAGTTCAACCTTTCAAGCATATTGCAGTATTTTCTCGCAATTTTTTAGAAGTGACTAAGGTTTTCTGAAGAGCGTTTTCTCTACTTGTTTACTGATGCATCGCTGACCATTAACATGTATTTCTCTGTGTTGGTTTTTCACAGGTTTGAAAAACGTTTAAAAGAGATGATGGGAGAAGGCATGCTAGGAATGGACATCGTTGATTCACATCGATCATTTGTTGACGCTTAGTTCGTTTTCGCACTTTGCAATATAAGTTTCTGCCATTCTTCTAGCGATTGTTTGCCTTCGTATTATGTTAAGCTGTGAAGTACTGTACGCCAGAGGACTTCAGCGTGGTTTGTATCGTATCCCGAACCCCACCAGACCTAGAATATACTAGTAAAATAAAACTTGGCCCATGTAGAGCATTAAGCATGTCTGGAAACGACCTAAAGTTTGCATCTGAATCGGTGCATTTCCCATGTATTAAAGATTAACAGCTTTTCGAAGTCCTGACTGAGACGCGATAAAACTACTCGCCTAGTGGCGTACCTAGGGCTTCCCGCGTCCGGGGGCAAACACAGTTTTGGCGCTCCCACCCAGCCCGTTCATGGCAATATAGATGCGAAGAATTAGTTGGAAATATAGGGGCGTCGAAAGCTGACTCGGGCCCTGCAATCGCCTGCATATAGTTGTTTCTAGCCCCGTCTGAAAACTTCCTGTGATTGTGACGTCACAGGATTGACGTCAGGACCTTTGAATCTTGGAAATCATTAAATACCGTAGCGCTGGGGTCCACCAACACGGTGCCCGCGGGCACCAGGTCGTCCGCGGGCTTGTTCTGAAAATAGTATTAACATGATCAGTGTCTCCACACAGATAAATGTGATTAGTTTTATTGATTATAACATGATTAAAGATGAATTGAGCGAAATGAAGCAGACAAATTAGCTCTTCTGGCGATTATTTTATTATTAGCCGACGTTTCGCCCACCTATTCAAGTGGGCTTCCTAAGGGCAATGTTTTTTAACCAGGTATAGCATGCAATTGAGCGAAATAGCAGAGAGGCTCAATTACGATTTTGATTTAGGATTACCACTTTTGCAAACCAGTTCTCATAATAGACAGGCCCAATTGAGCAAAATGCTATGTTTCAGAAATGTATATCAATCTGGTAGCCCTTCGCATTAATCGGTACCCAAGAAGTAGCTCTTAGTTTCAAAAACGTTGGTGACCCCTGCCGTAGAGTTAAGAATCTAATCGTTTCGCGTGAAGCTATTCCCTCTAAAATTTTGGTCACGGCTGAACATTCAAACTGTTTTATTACGACACTCCAAATTGCGGTAATGCATGCTCGTATTGTAGCAACTAGTGAAATAAAAATGCAAAACCTGACCGAAAAGCTACTTGATCATCTGTATAAATAGGCCTATGCATAAATTTTAATGACGTGGTTTTTCGGGTACAAAAATCTTCTGATGACACAGGATAAAATTGGCCAGAGTTGTGCACCTTGTTTTCTAAAGCAGTACGGGTTTGTCAGAGCCTTTTGAAGATGCCAAATCCAGCGCACCCGCTTGTTCCACTCCTTGGTCAGGTCTGGTTACAATCACGGCTGATGCTATAGGCGTTAGGGTTTCTGGAGAATGCACTCTCAGAGTTTTGAGTAATAAAACATAATAAAGGGCTGACTGAGGGAGACTCACGAATACATAAGAGAAGATCAGACAGAAGAATGCACATGAAAAACTGAAGGCAAATGGTTTAATGCAAAACTGCTAGACAAACATAAAATTACGAAATCCCAGAACGTTTTCTTGCATATAACACCCTGAAAAGTTGACAGAAAATAAAATAAATACTGCGAATTATTGCTTCACCTGTAATAATCTAACTTCAAAGAAAAAGTTTACTGTAAATTTGTCGATTGTTCAAAAAACTGCTATAAATGAAATGTGTCACATCCACTAATCTGAGATATATCTCAGGTCATGGACGCTCCGCGCGAAGTTCCAGGTTAACAATTGTGTCACCTGAATTTCGACTGACATCATAACTTCCTTCAGAACCACACCAAATCCATTTCAACATGAAGTTTGTCAAACCATAAAAGCTCAAAAATTTTCCTAAACATCAGATCTGTAGTCGTAACAACCAGGGCATACAGATATGTCTGGTGGTTCCCAGGAAAACTGCTTGGTTGTAGCCTATGCCTCACCATATTCTAGTATTGAGGAATGTGAAAAATGCAGGCATTGGAAATAATTAAAAACAGGTTTAGACTAATAGACAAGTATTTAAAAGTAGAATTAAAATTGTAAGCGCCTGTCAAGCAGCGCTTACATTGAGTGCGTAAGGAGAAGCGCACAGCGAGCTCAACGGTCAAAAGCATAACATCCCTAATAGTGGAAACTCTATCGAAACTCTATCGGAAACTTCCTTTGGCCTAACAGCTTGAGGCGAAGTAAAACAAAAAAATGAATTAAAAAAGTAATTTTTGTTTTTAATGTGTTAAGTTTTCAATAGTTTGTTTTATTGTGTGGGCTTGAGACATCTGTTTATAAGCAAATTTCTTCCACTCATGGCTAAGTTACGAATTGAAGAATTAGAAATTGCATTTATTCATGCAAGTACCTATTAGATAGGCCCACCAAAAGAAGATAGCACTTATGGCATGTTAGGAGACAGATTTGTCTATTGTTTCTCTTAGACATAGCATATGAAAAAGTAATACAACCATGCACTTTGATGCATTGTCGCCCTTTATATTTTTTTGAACTATAAACAAATTGCTAAGGATGTTTTGTTCAGTAACAACAGATGAAGGTAACGATACGGTGCTTCATCTCTATCCAGGTCCGTGACCAGCTTGGGACACCAGGGGTGGCGAAGAGTTTTTTGAGAGGGCCCAAATTCATTAAACTTTGTTCAGTAGTTTTCAACTATGCTCAACACATTTTTCCTGTCTCTACCTGAGGTCACTTAACATACCTTTGCATGGCCCCCCACTCAGGCAAGTTCCCATCAGATCCACGCAGCACGTTTTATTAGCCAATAATAAATGTCTAGTTCAGGGCAGGCCCGTAGCCAGGTTTGAAGATTTGGTGGGGCACAATACATTTTCAGGGGCAAGATTCTTGCTTTTACTATATGTTTAAAACAAATTTTTCTGGGCGCAACAAAATTTGGGGAGGGTCCAAAAGAAATTTAGAGGCACTGCCCCCGAATGCCCCACCGTGTCTACGGGCCTGGTTCAGGGGCTAAAAAATCGCGCCGCGCGACCAAAAACGTGGAGTGCGCGAACGTTTTTTCACCTTTTATACTTCATGCATATGAATGCTGTATGGCAAAGCTTATATGTGTGCACTACTAAAATTGCTGCGCGCTACTAAGATTCACAGAAAATTTTGCACCCCTGGTGTAGTTAAAAAATGTTGATAAAATGCACTTTTTGCAATTTCACTCGTTGGATGACCCACTGCCTTAATGTCCGGGTCCGTCGCCTCGTTCATCCCCCTCTGCACAACCCTGGTAACAACATTGTGTAAGTTTTATCGTTGCTCTAAGAACATGCGCAGTATGGCACTCTGCATACACTGTAAAAGCTCGATTTCCCTCCCATTGTGACGCAACTATAAAATGATAAGGAAGTCGGAAAGTTCGCAACCCTGACTTTCTGAAAGTGTTGTGACGTAGCCGTGAGTCAAACCACAAGCGAGCGCTTATTGCTGGCGACAGAAGCACCGCTTCGAAACGTCACTACGTTCATAATTGCTCGCTTTGCAAACTTTGATGATCTCATAGAGATTTCGCAATGACATTCGACATTTTGTACAATATAATTGTTAGCATCCGCTGACATTTGATATTTCGTAATTAGTACGTACCATTCCGACCTCAAGTTGGCGCCCCCAAAGTGCTGCGCCCGGAGGCAGGTGTCCCCCCTTGCCTCCCCTCGTTACGCCACTGCAGATGGCAAGCAATTATACGAGAAGGTGCTAGATTACAAAACGCTAGTTTCAAGTCGTGCAACTTAAAATTATGGCATCCTGAAGTAGGGGCGTAACGAGGTTAGATGGCTCCCGGGGCAAGAAGCAAGTTTGGCGCCCTTCGGAAGCAAATGTACTGTATTGAGGAAAGTGCTTGTGATATTTTGGGGACTTTTCGGCGCATCCCACAGCCATTCGACGCCCCCCGCAGTGATTTGGACCATGGTGACTCGTCGCCGGGGGAATTTCGCCCCTCTCGATACGCCCCTGTCCTGAAGTCCTTCTGAGACATTCTTCGAATTGCTTTGCAAATAATCTGATGCTATGTATTGCAAGGAGCGAGCGGTATTTCCGCAAACTGAAACTGATCCTTTGGCACCTCCTGTCTTCAATGACTAACAGTAAGTCAGGGCAGGTTGTGTGATCTAGCTTTGAGTATAGAAATGGACGAAACAGAGAAAGCTGACAATGATGAAATCACAAACGAATTTGCTTCGATAAGGGCACGTTAAGTTTCGTTTCAATCAGCATATTTTGTTATTTAAAACAAGAGAAGCCTGACTATATTGATGTTTCGATGGAATTGTGTTTTTCGAACACAAGTGATACATCATTTGCATTAAATAATTTATTGTACAATTCAGATTAAATGTGTTTTACAAGCGTTTCTTTTCCAAAGAAATTGTCGTTTGCAGTAGCAATATGTTGTTTGATTTTTTTGTTGGATATACAATTTTATCAGGCAACATTATATAGCCTATAAATTACGATAACTAACGTTATTATTTGAACACAGTCTATGGAAAGAAATCTTTTCTCAGCAAAGAACCAGACACTAAGACCTTATCAGAGTATATATTTCGCCTACATCATCAGCTCTATTCAATTATTTGAATATTTTTCATAATAAAAATAAATGAGTATAGAAGCATGTTACGGTCCTTATGGATAATTTATATTTTATTTGCGGAAAAGTTTAAAGCACAAAAACCTAATACTGTAGCCTACTTTCCTCTTCAAAACATTAATTTTCTTCATGGTTGATCTTTCGTAAAAATTTTCCCTATATTTAATGTTTAAATTATTAGAAAGGGCGCACATTTAAACTTTGCCATGGGCGCCACTTTGCATAGATACGCCACTGCATGTGGTGCTAACATAGAAGCGCACCTAAAAAAGTAGCCATTATGAACAGCGCGCTTTTTCCATGAATTATTCACGTCCATTGCACCAGAAACGAAATCACGAAGAAAGTTTGGAAATACGTTCCCGCCCCACAACACCTCTGGGGTGGCGATTGTCCAGGTACCTGTAGTGTAGTCCGGATACCTCTGTTACCTTTTCTTGTATTTAATGTCACATAATCGAAGTAAAATGTCGCCAAGAATCCTGCCAAAAATTTCATTACGTCGCTTTCACCATGATCAAACACTGGAAAGTTGTAGAAAAGTATTTTTTTCTATTTGTTACATTGCCCACTGTCATTAGGGATTCATTTACCGTTATCGTCGATGAAATTAACAAGAGCAGCCTCTTAGTCATTTTTTACTCTTCCCGGCTTGATTCTCCAGTCGGTTTTGTCGCTAAGTATCTGAGGTCAATTTTTCCAGACATGCAAATGTTATAAAAACGTTTTGAAAACGCTCATCGTTGCATTTTTATTAAAAGCACGAGACTGTATTCTTTCCTTTTTTTGAAAACACCCGTTACTTATTTCATGAGCGATGTGGTTTTGGTTTGATGAATGCATGACGATGTAGAAAAACTGAAAACAGGCTGTCAGATGCTGATCATACTGTACGTGTTATTTCGCCAACATCACGTTTACTGTCATAGAACAGCAGTCAAAATTTGCGTTGCATACTTTATGTAAGCCTTTGTGCAATCATGCTTAAGATGTCTTTATCGAAACTCCCTGCCTGATGTAGCACTGAAAGCGAGATATTTTATTTCCAGGATATTTCGCTGTAACTGTGCCATTTTGGATCATCAACAGAGTTTGGCCACGATCAGTCCTCGACGTCCGAAGAAGAACAGGATTGTGCTATGAGCCAGTGGCTTGTTGTCCTTGTATTTGGCGCATATAGCTAGTGCCATTTCGTCGTACGACTGAAGCCCGCCCAATTCCGATCACTCCAGCTGCAAGACAAAATTTACATTCGGGCTGTGATAAGCTGGGACCACTTGTTCGTGCGATCATAGCGCAAGTTACGTTTTGTGGAATTTCGTCGTGGAATTGCAGCTTCGATCCCTCGAGTGCAAACCAACCTTTGAACGGATATTCACTTCCAAGCGTAGAGACATTGCTTAACTTCATAGTTATGAACAGTTGTCGATGAAAGCCTCCGATAATGCGCCGCCCTGCACTTCATTCAACACAAATGCTTTTTAGGCGCTAACAGTTCACTTCACCTGTTGATTTGTCCGTGTCACTTCGTACTACGACTTTAGCAGCTTGGTTACTCGCAATCGCCTGTTGTGAACCGTTGAAGCCATTTGTTTGGTTCCAGCTGCACTGAGACCTGGCGTGCTTTCTCACTTGTCAAGTTCTTGAGAACTGTTCGCTGATGTAAACCTATTTGTGCAGCCACTAACTGCTATTGTAGATCTCGCCATTGATCAAAAAGTAATGTTTCTCCGCTGGTGCTGAATACGTTTTATATTTTGTTCCTGCAAATACTAAACATTTAACCGAAGGTAACAACATATTAAATGCATGGTAACATTGCAGCCTCTAATTACGCGTAATGTCTGACGTTGTACTTGTACGTTCTCTAATCATGTTTATAGTTTTATATTCTGCACATTAGTTTGTATGTTTCACTGTGTACGAAAATTTTGCACTGCAGTAGAGTTCGCCTGTTACTATCGTTACATACTGTGATTTTCACCCTCGTTTTCGCTCTGAAATACACCGCACCAACGCACTAGAACATGCGACAAGCGCTTTATTCCGTTGCAACAAAAGCATCGACCCTGGGCGAAAATAACATCTCCACGTCACCGCAAACTTATTTTATCAGACGAGACTGGCCTCTTGACGTCACGTTGGTTGGATGGTTGACGTGTTGATCAGCTTCTCGTTCAGAGCGACTTGGCTTTTGACAACGTTCGTCAAGTAGCGCACCATCAAAACGTCCTGCGCATAACAAAGAGGTCAGACTGGCGAGTAAATAGATTCGTGCGGAGACGAGGTACACAAGCAAAGCCTTGGAGGTATTACGTTAATAGTGTTGTTGAGCATTGCGTCGAACTCATCCTCCTCCATGTGCGGAACAGTGCTGACCAAGTCCATTAAAAACCTCCCCAGCTTGCTGTCCATGGGGGCGGTTCCCGTCTGTAATAATATAATGCATTCTTGTGCGTTTCGAACACTTCCACGAAACTATTATACACCACCGCCCTAGTTCAAGGCGATGTCGATCCTCTCGACACTGCAAAACTAGTAGTGGCGACTCGGTCGTCTTCGATTACGATTTACATTGTAGAACGTCAGCTTGCTTGCTTTGTACATTTGTGCCACTACCCACTTCACTGGTTAAGGCTGTAACTCGGGATTTTTTTATTGGGCCTTGTTGCTATTCATATAATTTTGTTCCATGTCTGGCCTTTCGCGTTGTCTTGCAGGTGTCCTGAATCAAAAAATATGGTTCGTACTAGGCGCTCTCTCAACTTCGTTCACTCGCGCTATACCCGGGCTCATTCAGTATAGTCCGAGCTGCCATTTGCAACAAGGCTGCAGAGCAGAGCCCAAGCAATTTTGGATATATGGAGCCAGATCCTGAAATTTGGGTTACCGTTCAACAGACATAATTTGTTGGGCAAGCGAGTTGTACAAATAAAATAGTTTTTAGTTTTTATTGGACCATAAAGTTTAGATGCCTGGATCTGAAGCCCGAAATTTGAGTTCCGGCTCCACAACCTTGCTCTGCAATTATCGATAAGTGTTTTTTGAAATATAATTCATATCAGATTGGATGTTTTCTTTTGAAGCAAAGGATTTGCACAGGACATTGGATCTGAATTCCAATCTGTGGACAGCTCCTGTTGCAACCTCTCCGGTGGCGTTGCGTTGATTGTGTGATCCACCACGAACGGGATGTACGCCAAGAAAAACACTATATGAACGTGGTGTGAACAAGCAATAATAGAGTGATCATGACGTGTGAACTCTTTTGTTGCTTGCTGCCACAGTGCGAAGCTTTGCGCATATGCCGCTCGGGCTTTTCCGATCGCAACACTCCCATCCGACCATACTTTCAAACCGACGATAAATCGCCCAGTTAATTCAGGCTAGTATGAAAGAGCCTAGTACGCAGCAGAGGTGGCCGGGGTTACTTTGTCCGACGCCGCTCCTGTTCCAAAATTTCTGAATCCTGTTCCGGAAATTTTTCACATTTGGGGATCGACTCCGGCTGACATCGATCCAACCGACATTTACCCATGTTTTTACCTAAGAAATGACCACGCAGACTCCTGCTACTGCAGAAATCGAAAAGTGACTGCGGGTGCGAAAGAAAAACGCAGAATTCTTCCGAGTCGACTCCGGATCCACGGCCACTTTGGTACGCAGAGGATCACGCGGGTTCAACCGTTAGAGCCCGAGCTGCCCTCTGCAATCAAGGATTTATAAAAATATAATTCGTATCAGATTGAATCTTTTTTAAGCAGTGGATTTGACTTCCAAACCAATGGACAAAATCACATTTGAGAATAATTTCAAATGAACGATAAATTGTCCAGTAACTCTGGCTAGTATGTATGAGTCTAGTGCGCAGAGGACTAACTGGCGTTATCAATGCTCTATTACGTAGGTTACGCAACAATGGATGCGTTCTCGTGAGAACTTTTCATTCACTGTTAAATAACCAACATCACAGAGCAACAACAGTGCCAGTCACAATAAAAGCAAATGGAAATTTCAGTGACCTCGAAAGGTTGGCTTCAGTGTCAGTCATTATAAAACGCGTGACGAGCCCGAGTGACGCTATTGACCTGGAGTCAACCCTAGTTTAAAGAAGCTCCTTTTTGCTCAGTATCAGACAACACACATTATTTCTTTGAAACACCCGTAACGGCAAGCTCCGTGTGCACAGTGTTCCGAGAAATTGAGGATCCGAGGCAATGATTTTGAAGGGGGTTTTAACGGAAGCAGGCACTCAAATCACAGCAAATATGATGTTGCGAACATCGTACGATATGCGTACGTATTGCACATTTTAGTATTTTCACCACTACATGCGTATGCACCGAACAATTTAACAAGCTTTTAGTCTTGTATTCCAGCTGGCATTCAGCAACACAACGTACCAAGACACTGTTCACATGTTTCAAAACTTTCTCCAGTATGGCTGACAGGTTGCTGGTCGCTTCAATAACATTGTCGTATTCGGTTGGCAGCGCCACCAAGTTGTTTCGGGTCGGAGCTTTTTGCACACCCTGCAGAGTAATAACGAACATCAAGCACTGGCTACTGACAAGTTGCTGGGCCGTCGAAAGCAGCATGTTATACACAAAGACACACCAAGGTGCTCAGGTCGGTGGTACTGGAAGTAGGAAGTGTCAACGAGCTCCTCAAGCCAATAGCTGCTTTGGTGAGGAGTATCTTCTCTCCAGATCATCAGATTTGATTAAATTTTTCACATACATAGCGAATGTTATTTCTTAGTACATACTAAATTCACACTGCTTGCTATAATGCTAATGTGTTAAGACAGTGGTTCTCAACCTTTTAAGTGATGTATCTTTTGGTCAACATTTGCATAACAAGTAGGCCTACCCCTTGACTGTAATCGTCAGCACAATAATTAGAAATGGACCTATAATGATTGTACTGTACTTTCACGTTGAAATTTCTTATGAAGAAACAAACTCCGTGTGAGTACCTTTGCATACCCTGATTTGAGAACCACTGTGTTAAGACGTCGAGGGCCATAGGCGTCGGAAGGGGTGACCAAGCCCCCTCCTGGATTTTGAAAATTTCAGCAAAAAACGTTGTTTTCTTGATTTCGAGCGGAAAAAACAAATTTCACCACTTTTGGACCCCCCTAGAAAAATTTTGGAAAAATCCCCTAGTGGCCCTCTGGAAAAATCCTTACGACGCCCTTGTCGAGGTCTATGAAATTGGTTCGGCTTGGCTAAATGTTGCTTACTGTTTGTATTCTATCCACTCCCACTCGCTCAGTGCCGTAAAACTGGACAGCCGCTGGCACAGGAGTAAACATCATGCCTTGTGTCTTTCCAGGAACGCCAATGCTTGTGCTAAAACGGAATGAACATTCTCAATTAGACGAAACACAGCNAGTAAACGGTGACAGACTACGAGCAAAACTTTTTCCATCGTTGATGCTTTTGCACAGATANGTGCTGATCTCTTCCACCAAGAGATTATCCGTTACGCAAATTGCTGCGACAAAGTGCCACAGCCAAACAAGTAGCAGGGTAAATCAAAACCATTCATTTNTAATGCTTTAAAGTCGACCTTGCCACCGACACGTATACCGTGGTTCGGGTGCAATTTTTCTACACATCCAAGCCGGGCATGGTGTTCATCCAGTTTCAAATAAATGTTTTGTCGCAAACAAAGATATTTGTTGCAAATTGCAACGCCTAACAGAGACAGCGATATTATCGACGCGGAAAAGTTACAACCTTCAAAGTCCTTATTTTCAGTCGAAAACGGTAGCGATTTTCAAACGCAATGGCAGTAGCAAGATATGTTTAANNTTTTAATGGCGAAATACCGGTCAAGGATCGAAATTTTTGATGTTATTCACCTGATATACGCTTTGAAGTTTATTTCTCCACCACGCAGTTCCGTGTCCACCGTCAAATGTATGGGACATTTACTCTCGCGACTGTAATACTCATGGATTAGAACAGAATGCTCCGTGATATCTTGACCAGTGGCGTACCTGAACAGATGTGCAAATATTGTTGTAATCCAATTCAAAGTTTAGCACTTCAAGTTCCAAAACATAAAAGGAAGTACGATCATGCAACGCTTAACCCCCTCAGTCCCGGGCCGACCACTTATTTGCAGAGCTTTGCAACACCATAAAACCCGTCAGCCGATTGAGCTAGAGAGCTGTTCAAACCATCTACGGATTCAGCAACTCTTCTAGTTCAGATTTTAAAAAATATTTTTTTCATTTTGGGTTTGGGGTTTCCTGTGGATAACGTACGTCACAATGGGGACACGTTTTCGCCTTTTTGGCCAAGTTTACCTGACCCTGGGCGCCAACCCAACGTACCATTTTTGGTTCATGTTATTTTTTGGAAACTAGACTATGACCTATGGTCCGCATCTTCAGAGCCCTTGACTGACTTTCTAGCATATCTGGAGCCATAATTATGGCTCAAAGTCCAGTTTTTGAGATAAACCGAAGTGTCACGAAAGACATAATTTGCCCTCTCAGGGAGAACTTTGGCCAGCCATTACTCACCAGCAGATTGAGCTCGAGAGCTGTTCAAATCCTCTAAAGCAGGGGTTCTCAACCTTTTTTCTCCCGTTTACCCCTTGCCCGCTTCTTAACATAAAATTTACCCCCCGATTTTGGTTTACCTACTAGCACTGTAGAAAAATGTACAACAGCATCATTAGATTTACCCCCAAAGGGTAAACTTACCCCAGGTTGAGAACCTCTGTTCCAAAGACTCGTGATGTGTTTTTGAGTATTGGGCTATTGGCCGATGACGTCATGAGCGGGGTATGTTTTGCAGTTTGTTTGATGATGTCATCGGCCGATCCAATGAGCCGATTTTGTGGCTCAAAGCTTTATTGGATTTTAGGCTATAATACGAGCCTTTAGAGTCCTTGATCGAGTTTCTAGTATTTCTAGTTCAAAAGTTATGCCGGAAAATCTATATAGTTAAGGAATTCCCTAAGGAATTTGCGAGGATTTCACTAATTATTTCGAAGTAGTTTGGCCCGTAATTCTGGAATCAGAAATGCCAGAAAGTTAATCAAACCCTCTAAAGACTCGTAGTATAGTTTAGAGTCCAATCAAACTTTGAGCCATGAAATGGGCTCATTTGGTCGGCTCCCAGGGGATGATGACGTCATCCAAATGTAAACAAAATATGCATAAACATACTTCCATCATGTAAACATAAACAAAAAAACGACATCCAAAATTGAAACAATTTTTTACTTGCAAACTACAAGACTTTTCCCATCTATAGAGGGTTTGAACAGCTCTCCAGCTCAATCTGCTGGCGAGTTATGGCCACAGCGTGAAAAACACCCAGGGTTAGCGTTTGTGGGACTTTAATTTTTCCCAGTTTTTGTTTTGAATCAAGGGCTCTAAAGACTCAGATGATAGCCTAGAATAAAAAATGGCTTGATGGGTTGGCGCCCAGGTCACCTCAGCCGCAAAGGCGTGAAAACATACCTCCATTTTAACGTCGCGCACAACGAAAAAAATTTTTAATCTAAAGTAGAAGACTTCTCAAATCTGTAGATGGTTCGAACAGCTCTCTAGCTCAATCAGCTGGCAAGTTATGGAGCTGCAAAGTCGAGTCAAAAAAGTGACCCGTGCCGGACTTCATGGGTAGCAATAAGAGCAGTGACACATCAAAACTTGTTTTCGTTATGGTCATAATAGGAAATAGCTGAAAAAACGAATGGAATGGTAAAGAAGTCTGAAAGCTACATTTCTATGTGGGAAGATTTACAATCATGTTGGCAAAACAGAAGTATGTTTAAATATCGGTAAATTATATCTCTTGCCTAAAGTGACTGAAAATGTATATTTGACTAAAATAATGCATTCAATAATTCTTGCTTTACTATTGTAGTGCAAACTACTAGCAATTTCACTTTGTATGAGGTTTTATTTTATTGATCCTACTCATATACAAAGATAATATTTAATAACCAATATTGATAATAAGCAGTTAAATCAGGTCCAAGCACTACAGCATCCATGGATTGCAACAAATAGTGTAACTCTTGCATAAAAAACTTCATGTTGGAGAATGGACAAATGTAAAACTAAATTTGAATGGAAGCATAAATACAATGCTAGTGACACTTGGAACTGTGATCATTTTTTTGCAAAAATTCTGATTAATTGTTAGGAATAATAACTGTTATAAACATGCACAAATGAACCGTGCATGCACACACCAAAATTAACCATATATTATACTCTAATTCTCACCATCCAACAATAGTTTCCGATGGATTTACTTTCCTATGTAACTCAAACATATTTCGAGCAAATTCCATATCAAAAGCAACTTCATCTTCTGATTCTGTGTGTGGTACACAAAATGTGTTTGTAACAGTGATGGAAGTTGCATCAACACTTCCTGAAACAAAGAACGAACTAGAATTAAAAGATAATTGGATTAATAAACCAAGGTTCTACAGTAAGATGGCAATAAATAAAGTGGTTACAGTTTGTTTCTTCTTGATTAGAGTGGGAAACACGTACATTAGTAATTTCACAAAAACTTGTTAATCATCTAAACAGTGGTTCTTAATATTTTCACCATCATGCCTCCCATAAGTAATTTTCCTTTGTTTCAAATGCAGTTGAATCGTCATAAATACACATAGTCGCATCACAGAAGAACATGGGAGTACTGTAGAAAATTAGTATCATGCAGGTGTACAGCCACAATGCAGAAAGCTCATCTAATTATAGAAAGCCATAGCGGCATCCCCCACTGTGTGGAGCTGTACAAAGTGTATGCATTCATGTTTATCTGGAATTAGGCGAGCCGCTCTGTGATGCAGCCGGCTACCTTAAAATTCTGTGTGCACCATGCTTTTCTCAAATGCAAGAACTGCACAGATGTTATTATCAAACGGACTTGGCATGGCGTACCACCTAAACAATCCCCTTAGTTCAGTGGTTCTTAACCTTTCTACCCACTCGTACCCCCTGAGCTTTCGTTAAATTTTCTCGGACCCCTTGTCTGAAATCAAATAGTAATTGACACCAAGTTGTAGAAAATTAGCATAGTTGCCTGATCACATGAGACAAATACAGCTTGAAAGTTTATTAGTGAAGG
>JGI24159J19872_10007392_pt1 | contig 14395 bp, 8 predicted proteins | sample Ectturendosymbi4_FD_19872 | JGI IMG/M metagenome (IMG submission 19872) | reverse complement strand
GGACACTAAATTACTAACTTACAAATTCTTGTCTTCAGTTTAGACTACTTAATTTCAAGCTAAGACAAGAAATTATTAAAGTTTGCTATACTCAATATTGGAGCTGATAAATATTTTGTAGCTCCAGCTCCGGCTCCACAAGAAATGTTTAAAAAGGCTCCGGCTCCGGAGAAAATACTTGGCTCCAACGCTCCGACTCCGGCTCCCCAGCCCTGGAAAGTAGACCAAATCAAATGTTTTTCCAATGGTGCTATAGCAAAGATGTCAGGATAGTTTTTTATTATTGTTGAGCATAAACATGGTGTGTTAGGGCAGTACCATGTTGTTAATATTGCTTGTGCAGTGGAAGTGTTTATTATATTTAAATATGAAAACATGATCTTTATGTAAGAGATTTTGTGCTATTTCAAGATTTTTTATGATTTAGCCTTGTTAAGGTCTCCTGTCCTACAAGAAGTAGTTTTGTTGGTAAGTGTGGTTCAGGTTCATTCAAAATGTGACAAAGGCGTAATTCAACTTGTGGCTGTTTGAGATATGAAACAGATTAGGGGTTTGAAATGTGGCTGATTTATTGTCTTCAATTTTATTGTTAATTCTAATTCCAAGAGTGCACAGCAGTAATTTTAACCAAGCATTGATGCACATAAAACCGTGATGCTCTAAAGCAGCTATGTACAGCCCGCTGGGCTGCATGTAGCCCAGTTGAAGGTTTTTTATGTCCCAGCAAGAGCGTAACTAGGTGGACTGTTTAGTTGGCATGTCAAGACCCTTTCGAATTTGTTACAGTCTTGCATTTGACAAAAGTGTGGTGCACATATAATTTCAAAAAGGTAGCCGGTTACATTGTAGAGCGTTCGCCTAATTCCAGAAACACACGAATGCATACAGGATAGACTCCATGTCAACAGTATCACTTGGGCTATCACACAGTTATACTGACTGACACTGAATGCAACTGTTCAAGGCGTGCGTCACTGAAATTTCCATTGGCTCTCATTCCAGCTGGCACTATCATTGCTCTGTGACATTGGTTATGTAACAATGAATGATAAGTTCTCATGAGAACTTGTCCGTTGTTGCGTAACGTTCGTCACAGAGCAATGATAACGCCATCCTCAGTATACTGGGCTCATTCATATTAACCCGAGTTTCTGGGCTATTCGTTTGAAATTATTCTCGAATGAGAGCTATCCATTAGACTTGAATTCAAATCCAATGTTCTATGCAGAACTTTGATTGAAAAAAACATTAAATCTTATATAATTTATAATATTAAAAAACGCTTTATTACCTGAGGTAGCTTAGGCTACAACGGATTGGCCTGAGTAAACCTCTGCATACTAAGCTCATTCATATTAGCCCATGGGTATTACTGGACAATTCACCGTTTGTTTGTAATTATTCTCGAATGGGAACTGTCTATTGTATTTGAATTCAATATTCTAGGCAACTTGGACTCATATGGATGAAAGTGCGAGCGAAAGAAGTCGAAAGCGCGCCTTCTGTGAATGATATTTTTTGATTCAGGTCACAGAATTTTTGACTCCTAAAAGTTTTTGGCTCTGGCTCTAAAACGATTTGGTCCAATAAAATTTAAAAGCTATTGTTTTATTTGTATAACTCGCTTGCACAACATTATGTCTATTAAACAAGAACCCAAATTTCAAGCTCCAGCTCCACCATCTGAATTTTTTTGGCTCTGGCTCCAGCCATCCCAAATTGCTTGGGCTCCAGCTCCACAGTCCTGATTACAACACATGGTGTGAAAAAAATTGACTGAGAACACTATTTGTCAGTATTGATTGTTTCATCATACAGCCTAGCACCGCTATTATTGTGTTAACACCGAGGAATGGGCAAAACGGAATATGCTATTCCCAAACTATTGTCATTGAAGTGACTTCACATGCATTAGCAAGCATTGTCATCATGTAGGCCTAGTTCCACGAAGCTTGGCCAAACCTGTACGAATCCTACCTCATTGGAAACTAGCTGAAAATGTGGAAAAGACGATTCTTGAAAAAGTTTAGTTTTTACTTTACTAAAAGCGGTATGGTGTAGGGTTACCATATCTGAAGAGGCAAAATTCCTGACAGTCTCAATGGCTACTTTTCACGACAACAAACAAGCACTATGCAGCATTTTTAATATGTCCTACAACTACTAATCCATCGCAAAACAGCATCTCTATCACTGAAGAAAACATCACAGAATTGTTACACAATATGTTATAAACGGTTTTTCTCTAATCCTGAATATTCATATATTTCAGAGCATCTAATGATAACATCCTCTGAACCTTTCAAAATTGCAGACATTGGAGCATTTAAAAAAATTATTTTGGACACAAACTTCAACACCGAAATTCCAGACGTAAGACAACCCTAGTGTAGTATCGCTGACAGCTAAATTCATAGGTAGCGCTTATTAACCAACTTTCACAAGATTATAAACATTGCACCAACTTGCCACCTTTCATTGCATCTGCAACATATACATCCTGCTTAGCATTAAAGTCTCGGGTGATCATAATNACATAACAACATGAGATATATCACCACAATAGCAGGTCAACTTCGTAAAGATTGTATTTTTACTCTGATGTCATGCAACGTGTGGAAAATTTCCCGGAAGCCCAGACTCCTGTCGCGGTCTCGCGGAACACCTGTGTTCCATGGAATACCAGACTCCCATCATGGAACAATAAGATTGTTACATAACAGTTGCAATAAATTTCAATAAAAGACTTGGTGACAGCACCGAAAAGTTAATTCAGTCATGCGAAAAAAATGAGGCGAAATGACAGCGAGGAACTCGCGCAGAGTACACACAACGTTGTTCCAAGCTGCTTTGACCTTTACTTCATCCTTATACAGTTAGTATGCTTGGATTCACTTCACGAGTTTCTTGCTGACATTTTATCTTGTTCTTATTGCATAACTGTATTCTTTTTCATTCCCATCACCCAGCCTAAGCTGCTTCTACTGAAAATTTATCCTTACTATTACATAACAGTCCCATTCACTCAATCAGATCGTCGTTCATTGCTTCAACTTGAGTTAAACCAGCCTAGCCTTGTTGAGTCTACCCATTCAAAACTAGCGTCTCATAGTTTATTGCCAACCCCTTTGATTATTTCTAGTAGTGTCACTGTGACCCAATATAAGTTTTTGCTGTAGTATCAAGTAGTCTACATACTGACAACATAATCTTAAATTTGATATTTTTGATGCAGGTAGTCCTCAGTGCTACTTTTTCATGTCTGTACTGCATGCTGGGAGATTTCCATGTATGTCCACTGATACTTTGGTGCAAAACTTTTCACTAGTTTTCTGATTTCTACCCTTGTTCCATTGGCACTGAACTTGCCTATGAAATCACACTTACAGAGTGGTTAAAGGTGCCAAATAGTCTTTATCATTGCAGTTATGATTCGAACATTTTCAGTACATTAGCTTAAACTAAATTTAGTTTGCTACCGTCAAATTAAGTCATTCAATGTGCAGCCCTCATTATGTCATTCAACGTGTGACCCTGGTTAAGATAGTGACATTATTTTGGTTTAGTAAGCAATTACAGTTGGTCATAGCTGCTCTAAAGGAAGATGAGCACTAGTTTGTAACAAAAAGAGAGAAAAGATAGCAGAAAAGTCAATGGAAAAATAACTGCCATTTTCAGTTTTTAAAAGCCTTGGAATCTGTAAATTCATAGCAGAAAAAATGCATTCAACTTGAAAGGGTAACTGAAAATTCACAAAATTAACATGAATGCTATGTGAACGGTTTGTTCCGAGCAAGAAGGCTCCATGAGTAGTCTATAAAAGTGCATAGATTCTAGTCATAGTTGGTCCAGTGGCCTCAATAGTACATGTAAAAGGAGTACTGTGCCTACAAATGTTTATAATTTTCAGGAAAGAGCTGTTAAATTTTCTGGTAAGTTTTTACTGAACTTTCACATTAATTTTGATAATTTCCAATGTATATACTTAATCTACTTCTAAAATTTGATTATCTTAAATAGAAATTGCAGTGCTAGAGTTGAGTTTATTGACTCAAACATTAAACAATCTCATGCATATTTAACTTAAGGTGCTGGGACACTGAAAAAAGCTGTTAAGCAGATTGTCTCATTGGGCACCCCTTGACAGTTTCATAAATTTTTATTATAGCTTGAAATTAATGGCTGAAAGTTGCCAAATCTAAAAGTCATTATTTTATTACAGTACTATTGAAAGCTTTAAGTTTCCTGTAAGCCTTCATGGAATCAGCCAAATAGGCTCAGGTTCATCTTTTTGTGATGATTTAAACTTCCACATATCTGTTTTCAAGTAACTAGTCTCCACACAGGTTCAAATCTATTTGAATGAGGTTGTAGGATTGATGGTGTGTAGTGTTATGTGAAATTGATAGTAAAAAAATTTGCTGATTGATTCAAGCTCTTCACCTGTGTGGAGGCTAATCATTATTTTAAGCAGCTTGCTATAAATTAGATTAAGAGATGAATTTGCAATTATGAAGGCTGATTTCCAACTAGTAGTGCAAAATCTTGTGAGAAATATGCCCTGCTGAAGTAAACAATTTTTTGAGAATATTTAATGAGTAACTAAACTTATTCTAGACTGGCTTTAGTGTCATGCACATAGAAACCACAGGCCATAAATGGCAGATTAGCAAGAGGGTGTTAGAATTAGTAATAATGCAAATTAATGTTCTTTTTAATAATATTACATTCTACTGTAGTGTGCAAAAGTTATGTTCCCTAACAAAATAGCAGATGCAGTAGTATTAGCACAAATAATTTTCTTGCTTTTCATTTTCAGTATTGTTAATAAAACTGTACCTCAACACTTGCCCACTTTTAGCATATCAGTTTGGTTACATTGTACTGAGTAGAAAAAATTTACACACTTGTCATTTATATTATTGTGTTGTGGTTTCCTTACACTTTTAAAGAAGTGTGAATTTTTTGTGCAGCATTGAGTTTAGTTTTGTTGGTAGCTAAACAAAGTTGCTATTCATAGTTTAACTACCAGATGGGATCAACTGTTGTTGAGTTGGTTTGACACTTTGCAGATTTTATAACAATCACAGTCTCATTTCAGATTTTTGAAAACTTGTAAGCAGTTTTTTGCTAATGTTGATATTAATTATTATAAAACATGAATAATCCATACAAACTTATTGGAGAAAGCAAACCCATTGAACATGATATTGGTCCAAATGATGCACAAAGTACATCTCTGTCCATTCCTGCCGAAGTGAATGGTTCATATGGAGATCAAAAAAGGTCTGCAAAAGCTCCTGATACTTTTCCAGATTTTTCAAACCATTTTGCTAGTCGGAAAGCAGGGTATGTGTTAATGGAGAGCATTATTGATAATATGAAGCATTCTGATCATCTTGGAAGTCATGGAATAAATATGTCAGAAAGGTGAAGGGTGGGGGATTTTGGTTTAAAGCATCTTTCAAATTGCATGGGCTTTACCAATTTGCATGACATGAGGCCAGAGGTTGTTTGCAAACAATAAGTTGGGCAATGGTTTTGCAGTGGTAATTATTAAAATATTTTGCTGCTGTTCTTCCTGGTTGTCTTATTTTGTAGAGCACTGAATAAACACTTGGCTTCCAGAGAGCGCTTTTAACTAGGCAACCAATGGCATGTACTGAAGATCCTATATTGATCCATGACGATAATTAATTTACGCAATTTCCCAAGCATAATCATCAAATTTAAGCTTTTTCAGATAACAAATACAGTAGAATTTGCCTATAGTGACAATGTGCTTGTAATGATGTCTTTTTGTCACAACTGGTAAAATTCTTACTTTTTACATTCATTCAAGTTGGCTATAATGACTTTGAATATATTGTCACTTCACTTTTAGTGATGTTTTTCGTTAGTCGCCACAAAATATTTTGTTCGTCTATAACAACATTGCAAGTTTTCTTTACAGTTACAAGTGTGAGGTCAGCTATGTAGAGCTGCCACACAAATCTTGATTGAACAGGAACACAGTTAAGTTAAACGGGGAATCGTTGAGCCATGACAGATGTAGGGTAACAACAGCATCAAAAGTTGTGCCTTAGCAGCAATCAAGGCAAACCGTTGTAACATGAGTTTTGTTGTAGGCTACTGTATTGGGGATGCTTGTGACTGTTGTCAGTTTGAGTAGTCTTGGTAGAGCAGTGCGTAAAATATCCAACAAAAGAAGCAGTATCCCATTATGGAAAAAGTGTGACATCATTGTTTCGTTCAATGATGAAAATGGCACAACTTGCAACAGATTTGGATATCCCAAAAACAACATTGACTACGATTTTGAAAGATAATGACAGTGATTTTTGACTGTTAAGCGAGGCATAGCAGCACAACACTTGGTAGCAGTTGTCATCAAAACACTTTTAAATCCCTGCCAGGTTTTGTCATTAACACTTTGAGAGCCGGGATACGATATATTCATACTTCGATTTTCGCCTAACACCAGCAGTTGTCAGTTGCCTGACCAGCACCCTAGCTCCTCCGCCGATTGCGCTAGAGAGCTGTTCAAGGGCTCAAATGGATTGGACAGTCTTTTAGATTGCACTCGAAAAAAATTTTTTTGGTTGGCGGTTTCGGATTTTTTGTGAGTGACGTCATAAGTGAAGTAGTTTTTAGGCTATTTTGGCTCATGTTGCCTGGCCTGGAGCCCAACCGCTAGGCCAAAGTATTTTGCTGAAGTTTTGATTGGAAACTAGGCTCGANTCCGAGTCTTTTGAGCCTTTGATCGACTTCCTAGCGTTTCTGATCAAAAGTTATGATCTAAAATAAACAAATTAATTAATTAGCTAATTAGTCAAATATTTTTATTACTTTAGATCATGACTTTTGAACCTGAAACCCTAGCAGGTCATCCAAAGTATCAAAAGACTCGGAGTGTAGCCTAGTTCCCAAAAAAAACTTCAGTGACATACTACTATCTAGCGGTTGGCGCCCAGGGCCAAGGTGGCCTAAAAGCCCTCCACTTGTGATGTCACTCACAAAAAATCTGCACCCACCAACCAAATAATTTTTTTTCGAGTGCAAGCTATTAGACTTGTCGTGTCCTTTGAGACTTTGAACAGGTTGGTTGCACTTACCGGACTGGAGAAATACCCACGCAAAGCCACGTGGGTTTCGATGTTTTTTCTCGGAAATCTCCTAAAGCAGCTGGACGCCAAAGTGTTAAACTGAAACATCATTTTAGGAACAATTTATTGTAGTTTGGTTGTAATGACAGTTTATCTCTAGCGATGCTTTTTTTCTGGTCTCATGAAATGATATTATGGAAGAATTCAACTGTACTAATAGTTAATAAGAGTTATTTGCAAGTGCATAAAAACATAAGATGTGTGGAAGTCTGGCTTACTTCAATGTTGTTTAATGCTAGATGAATACAATATACTCGATGCTCATGAAGAGTCTGTATGAATTACACTAAAAGTAGCCCAGCTCTCTGAAAAATTTTTGGTTGGTTTCTATGCTAGGCAAGCTAATGTCAAAGGTTATGGCAAATTCTTTTAATGTACACTGGTTGATGTTGCAAGTTTCAAACAGCAGTGCCTGGTAGATATTTCCAAGTTGTTCAATGGGGATGGGAATGCCACTATTTTAGCTGTGAATCACTTTTTTCTGGTGGAATGTAAAGGCCACTGGTTTGGCTCTGAATCACCTTATCAGTCATAACTCATGAAATGGAAGAAATATATCTTCTAAAGGCATTGTTGGAAAAGACAGTTGCAGAGTGTATCTTGTGATGTCATATTTGCACATGTGTGATGTCACTATGACATACTATAGGGATAAACCTGATTTTTGATCCGTATTGAAAGGTGATATTTTTCAAAGGGCTGTGTACAGCTCAAAGTATGCAATCTGGAAAAATTGTTTCTTTATGAGAAATTTCACTAATACTGTATCATTACCAAAAAGAAAAAAATTGGCTTCACTCTCCATTGTTCATTCAGAAGGCTCAAACATCTAAAAATTCAGGGTATTTTTTGTTATTTGTCTTTGAGGCTCCATTTAGTCATGATCCACATACAGAAGCATCTGAAAATTATAGAGTACGGTCTTGACAAGTTTGAAATAAAACTATCAAGAAGAAAAAGTTCCTAAAATATTCTACGACCTATTATCTAAAACCCAAAGAAAGAATATGTTAATCATTTTATGCTCAAAAATTGCAAATGCAGATGTTTTTATTTCTCTTTTGATGTAAAGTATATCAAAATCATAATTTGACACATTGGCTGCAGGTCTATAAAAATTTCGTACGTGGAAATCAGGGAAACACCAGGGTATTTCTTATGTTGGTTGACTTACCAAGCGCATAGCTCCTCAGCCGATTGCACTAGAAAGCTGTTCAAACCCTTAAAAGATTTGGCAAGTCTTCGAGTCTGCAATGAAAAAACAATTTAAAAAAAATTATGATCACTTTGGCAATGCTTGAGAGATTAAGTACAGTGACCACTTTAAATCTGAACCACAGTAATTTTTTTAATCAAATAACCGAATTAAAACTCGTTCAGATATTTTATGGGGCATACAGCATTAACCAAAAAGATTATTTTCCCCAAATTTTGATTATTTTACCTTAACTTTAGAACCAGAAACCTTAGGGAACCAATTAAAGGCTCAAAAGATCAGGATTTCAGCCTAGTTTCCACTAAAATCTTGAGCAAAATTCTTCCCTCATGCAGTTGGGGCCCAGGGCTCGATAATCTCACCCAAAAAGGCTTAAACCTATTCCACTTATGATATCACCCACAAAAAACCTGGAACCCAGTACTTAAATATTTTTCATTGCACACTAGAAGACTCGCTGAGTCTTTTCAGGGTATGAATAGCTCTCTAGCATTATCGACTGGCAAGTTATGGAGTTGCAAAGTGGTGCAAAAATAGTGGCTCAGTGCATGATTTTGAAGTATGAGTATTTCATATACCAACGCCAAAGGTGTTCACAAATTATGATCACTTGGCAATGCTTGAGAGATTAAGTACAGTTAGCACTTTAAATCTGGAACATGGTAATTTTTTAAGTAAACTTTTTAAGTAAAATCACCAAATTTAAACTCTTTCACATAGTTTATGGTCCAAGTGTAACCCTTCTCTGACCATGTACCCTTCAGCATTTTGGTAGATGAGCATGTACCAGTACTCTTAAAATTTTCTATGGCATAGATCGACTTTTTCCCAAATCTTTTATAGATATATTTAACAATAAGCATAATGATTTTTGAAAATAATATTCACTGATATATGCATAAATATTTGGAACTAAATAACATATAAATATATTTTTCCATTCTGGTGCTAACCTGTTTTGTGCCCCAGGTTGAACACCCCTGGTTTATAGGGATCAACCAATTATTGTACTATAGTTGCAGTCTAGAATATGTTGTACATATCTACAATAAATGTATCATGAAAATGTGGTGCCTCTGATCAGTTTCAGGCAATGAGAACTATTTGAGTAGGAGAACCAAAATCTTAATCAGCTTTTAATGCTTCACTTGAATATTATCCTGTTTCAGTGTTAGTAACGTCTAAACAGTGGATGAGTCTTTAGTCTAACATCCAGCCACTGGGCATTAGACCCAAATCTGTGACAAAGGAAAAAATACCTATCCATGGGTATTTGTTAAAGCAGTGGTTTTCTACCTTTTAACAGCAATATAGCAACCCACTGTAACCCAAAAGGCCCTATATAAAACTTGCAAAAGCAAATGTAATGCACAATGTACATAAGATACCTACTTGCAGTGTCTTAGTGAAAAAAAGAACAGTTTGTAGTATATGTGTATTAGCATTGGTATTGACACACTTCAGCAAAAAGGAAGCCTTACATTAGTAAATTATATAGTGGCTTTCTTATGCCAACATGCTGCACATGTTCAACTGCGTGATCTAAAATTTGCCCAATGCTGCTAACCTGTCACACCAGTGATTCCTGTAGTGGTGGGCACTGTCACACCATAACATTATGACAATGTATTGGTTGATTGATATTGTGTGATGCAGAGATACCACATTGATTAAAAGTTGTGGAAATTGCAGTTTTAAGCAATCATTTTCTGTTTAATATATGCATGTATTTTTTTATATGTGGTGCCTGGGCATGCTTTATGTTCACTGTAGCAAAGTGATTGCATTATTACTATTCATAAATTTTGTGCAAGAGCTAGCTAATCTTTTTAAACAGTATAGAAACCTAAATAAAAAATTGCTTCAACTATTGTAAGACAACTTGAAATAATTAAACAATGCTGTTAACTTTTTATTTAGAACTTTTGTTGTAAAAGCTGTTGGTTCTCTTATGCGGTAAAATATAGACAGTGTTGGTAACTTCTTGGGCAATGCTAGTGACTGTTTTGCCAACTATTAGGCAGCTGCAGTAAATCTTGCTTGGTTGCTCATCAATATGTTATCAAAACTCTTAATTCTGTCTGTGAGAAATGTCTTAAGATAAGCAGTTTTTGCTTGTAGGTTCTCTAAATACTACCTATATAATCGGACATGACCCTACTATCAAATACCTCCATTTTAAATATTTTCATGCTTCTGGAAAAGGTTTGACAACCCATGACGTTTATCAGGAATGCACTTCTTCCTTTTGTTGATGCATAACAGATTTGTGTTTCGTTGGAAATGTTGTACAAAACTGTATTCACATTGATAGTGCCAAGTATTTGGTGTCAAAACAGTTACACAATTTTCATCATAACCTCAGGTATTGAATAAATCTGCGTGAAGTACCTTCATGTAAAGTAGTGATTTTTATGCAACCAAATTACAGTATATATATGCCACAGATTTTTTTCACTCAGGACAGACTAGGAAATTTCCCATGGAACAGGGGAGTCAGGTACAATTTGACCTTTTGAATTTGTTGAAGGCCAGACTTCAACTATGCTGGTTATGTGGAGCCACAGCTTTGATGGATATTTGTTTTTTTTTAATACTCCAGCCAATTTGATTCAGCTAAGACATAATGAATTGCTGCGAATTTTCAGTTGCATTTTGGTATGTCACAGAGTGAACTGCATATTGATGGAAATTTCACAGTTGGGTGGTTTAAGGTTTTGTTTGTACAAAGTGCATTTTATTTCTTGAATCTTTCAAGTGTAGTGTTTTTTGCATCCTCTCATGATTTAGAAAACCCTCACTGTGTTTTTCTATTCACAATTTTTCCTTTCACATAAATTGAGTTTCACTGATAGAGTATTAAAATAAATGAAAGTAAAACCTGTAGACAGTCTATTATAAACAAGTGAATATTAAATTGCTTGCTGATACTACAGAACTTCTTTTAAGGGAAGTATATGCAAGTGATGAACTATCATCACTTAAGATAATTGCTATTATGGAAATACAGTCCTATAAGAAAGTGCAAGATCATCATGCAGATGATTATCAAACATTTTAGAATTCTTGCACTAAAACTTGTTTTTATAAATAAGTTAATCAGTTCAGTAATGCTTCTATTTTTTGATAAAATCATAAGCACTTGCATATTTTTTTAACTGTACAACTAACCTCCTGGACAACATTTTGTTGTCATGTGGTCAGTTCACACTGTGTATTCTGTGAATACCATATTCTAATTCAGTTTGCTACCTCTAATGAAAACAATCCATTCTTTATTTGTTAGCATGTTTCGCATTTTGGGTTGGTTACTTGTACTATTTAAAGATATATACCCCAAGGGTAGATACTTTTCCTACCTTTCCGTTAAGTAAACTTTTTTGACCTGAATGTTGCACTATATGTCTGGCACATTACAGTCCTAGTTATCTGCAATTTTTTCAACTATTTTATAAATTATGTTTGTGAAAAGATACTGTGATATTGGGCTGTCTGATATACAATATGCCATGTTTTTAAATTGTTTACAGTGAAAATACTACAAAGTTTGGACAAGATGCAACCGATGCAGTACCAATGAGAGAAAACAGAGAGTTGACAAAAGGCCAGATAAACACTGAGATGCAACCTTTCAATGGCATTGGTGAGTATCTATTTGCTATTTCCCATTATTCAGCTCACATTACCTCTGATCTATTTCATCTCAAGTTTTTTGCTTCATCATGACATGCCATTGAAAAACAATTTTATGTTCCTCTTTGGACATATTCAAAAAACTAAAATGAAAGCAATTTGCTACAAAGCCAGTTAAAAAGTGGATGGCATGTATTGCATGAAGGCTACTACCATAGAGGGATGTTTTGAAATGCTTGTTTTCATATCAGCGGTTTAAAACTTGAGATGCTGTAAAAACATGATTGAGAAAGTTGATTTGCAACAAGCAAAGGTGTTGGTAGTATGACCGTAATATTCCTGAAAGCATGTGTGATATTTACTGAAATATAAGCAAACTAATGTTAGAGATTGACATACATCAGTGGTTCTCAACGTGGGGTTTGGCAAAATTTTGGTGGGGTGTGGAGGTTGAAGACATTAAGCCAATTTTGGTGAGAATACAAAATGAAAATGCAGTTGTTCACAATCAAACTGATTGGTAGATGTAAGCAGGTTCACTTGTTTACTGCTATAGAATGACAATCCAAGCATGTTAGTTGTGCATTGTGCTATCTACATGGAAAATTTAGTTACAGAAAATGTTGCTCCTAACCTGCATGAAATACTATATTCTGTGATCAAATGCATCAATTCCATTAAAGAAAATGCTAAAACAGAACGTCTGTTTCAGAGGCTTTGTGAGGCTCTTTTTGCAGGGTTGGTTGACTAGATGACCCGCATTGGTTGACGAGATCACTTCAGCAATCTTATGTGACACTCCCTGTTCAAATTGATCAGCTATTTTTCCATTGTGTTTTCATTTATTCCAATTCAATGATAATTGGTTTCCTTATTGTGCAATGGCTCTTTGTATTGTTTCTGCTTGTGGGTTGGGTAATATGAAGCAATAAATCAATCCATCTAATCATGCAGATCATAGGCAGTGGTGTTGATACAGGTTTGAGCTAGGGGGGAATCTGAGCTTAAGGGAACCTACTAGCCAACACTCAGTAAAAATTTGAGATATGATAGTGAATCCAGATGTGGATGTCTATGCTAAAGCCCAAAATCAGCGGAAAACACTCCAAAAAACAAAAAAAAACAGCAACCTAACTGAAAAGTAAATACTGAAATATAAGCTAAGTGGGGGCCCACATTTCAGATTAATCTTGCCAGAGAGGGCAGTTCCTGACCCCGTCAATTACAACACTAATCATAGGAGATTGTTGCTCCACATCGAACTAAGGTGGCTATCAAAGGGAAACTGCCTAAAAAGAATTATGGAACTATTTGAACCACTTAATGAGTTTTTGAAGAATAAATCTGAAATGATTATCCTGATCATCACAGATAGCAAAGGTTATGTGAACTACATAGTGGATATTTTTGAGAAATTTTATTCTTTAAAGAATCAGCTCCAAAGAGCAAATGCAACACTTTTCTATACAAAAGCAAAGATATTTGGTTTTGTGACATTTCTCAGTTGTGCAGTTTGTCAAAAAGCAATGTGCAATTCTTGGGTAAAATAATGTAATGTCCCTAAAGAGGCAAGTACAGATATTGCTGAACAGTGGAAATGCTGATTAATGAATTAAATGAAAGATTTCATGACTTGAAAGCAATGGAGTTCCCTTCTTGGTTGACTCAATCACTTTTAGTAGATATATCTGCAGTATCAGAGAAATGTCAACATGAATTATGTGAGTTACAGCAAGGTGAATACGTGTAAACTCTTCAAGATCAAAGGAACCATGATGTCGCTGTACGAGGAATGCGAAAAGAAATACCCTAGCTCGAGTACTTTAGCAAGGCAAAAACTGATATATTAGTTTTCCCGTCATGTTAATTTGGTCGAATGTGGGCTTAGCGTTGTTGCAGATTTGTTGCGTGCTAAGAGAAATCAACTAGAAATCACCAAACGTGATGATTTGCGACTGAAACTGAGTAAACTGGAAACTCGAATCAAAGAGATATGTAAGCAGCATCAAGCGCAGAGCTCATTCATGTTATTGAGTATCGCAATAAATTTGAGTAAATTTTGTACGTTTATAATTCACATCACCTTGTAAGCAGTGTAGTGACCAGGGTTGGATTATCCGGATAACAGTTAACCGATTAACCGGAGTTTTTTTTTCTATCTGATATCTGGATATAATTCTGCCGGTTAACCGGATAAAAGAGTATCGTTGCTAATGCGTTTTACACTTTTTAGTAAGTTTGAACATTCTTTGTTACGTGGAGGCTGACTTCCGCTGAGCGCAATTAAACCTTTGCTCACACTTCTATTGTCTTATATTTTCAACTACGGTACTCGTAAAATGCACGAGTGAAATTTACTATCAGTCTATCACGTCACAAT
>JGI24159J19872_10007385_pt1 | contig 14404 bp, 10 predicted proteins | sample Ectturendosymbi4_FD_19872 | JGI IMG/M metagenome (IMG submission 19872) | reverse complement strand
TTTCTTTGTTCAGCGAAACAACGATATTTTTCTGCAAAACGCGGTCTCGTCAGCTCAAGCAGGAGACCAGATATAGAGCAGCGAAAATCTTTTTACGATGAAAAACAACGGAATAATTCGGGCGACCATGAACAATATTATCAACAAATGGGCAATCACGAAAAGTGCAAGCTTGTATTTATTCATTTCACGCCACTATAAGCCGGGTTGTCCCTCCCACCGCCATTCTCGCAGCCATCGTCATTCGAGACCAGCTGTTGTTGCGAATCGCGAACACGTGACCGGTGCAGTCGCATCCTATTGGCCAGTGGAGAGGCGGAGCGGTTACGTCTGCAAAGGAACAGACAAGTCGTGTTTGTTGGCGTTTTCCAAGTAAACATTTTTCATTTTTTTATGGAACGTGTGCGCGAAAAGAGTCAGTTTGTATAAAAGTTCAAAACAGCAAAACAATTCCTTATTTTTCCATGGCAACCACGCGCTCCCGTTCAAACTCAAGATGTCCACCCAAAGGTTTTTTTGAATGACGATGTTTTGATATAATAACTTGGACTGATTAATTGTATCGGCCACAGGGCAGAGGCGTACCGAGGGGGGAAAGGAGGGCACAATGCCCCTGGCGCCGAAAAGTCCCAAAAATGTCACAAGTACTTCTTCAAACCATTTTGCATTTGCTCCCGAAAGAGCTCAGTCCCGAACATGGGGGCGTCGAACTTGTCTCTTGCCCCGGGCCCCATCTGACCTAGGTACCCCGTTGCCCCGGGGACATTTTTTGGGTGAACAGTCTGCGGAAGCTTTCCTCCATGACAAGAGGCTCAGGGTGCGGCGCTTCGAGAACATTCCACGACGGGCCAGGCTTGTGCGATTCTATGTTAGGACTCGATTGTTGTTTCTGTCCTTTTTGTTTCTCACTAAAACAGCCTCACTGAAATGTGACGCTAACAAATAGTCACGTGGTGTGCAGCGTAACTGGTGCGGGACGGGTCAGAACGCACAAACACCGAGTTCCCGAACGTTTGACGTACGACCTCAAACTTTATCTCTTCGATGAGGTTGAGCTTAGCGAAGGACAAAATGGCCGACAGAGCAACACTCCAAACATACTGAGGTGGGGGAAGTTACCGGTATCAAGCGACATTTCTGACTTCCTGCCATGTGCGCATGCGCAGATAAATGCTCTGCACATCAGATACGCTGAGAAAACTGATGGTCAGGGCTCAGGGTTTAGGCAAGTGTGTTCGGTGAGGGTTAGTAAAAGAAAAATAATTGAGGTCTAACACCAAGTCCAGTATTTTTCAGTGGTTATAGTTATTCCGATACTGTAGCTTGTCATGTGCATCTCACATCTAACAAAAAGTTTTAATTTGCACAACACACATCAAAAAAGTAATTGCCAAGATTTATTCCTTTACTCTGAGAAGCAAAATAACTGACAAACAATAATAGGTCAGAAATTTCGTTTGACACCGGAACGGAGATTTTTACGTAAACCTTTCGTTGCCAGAAGAAGGTAACGATTCAACGAATAAACTGAATGTAACATTTGAATGTTACATTCAAACTTCCCAAAACCATCAGACATTTTACGCTTCTACGCAACAGTCCAGTCGACAACGAAGTCCACTTCTACCTTCGCGACGATGTCCTTGTCCTGTCGGTCGGCGTCGTATCTTCGAGCGAGATGCTGACGAAGGCAGGAGATAGAGTTTCTTCCCCCTCAGCCATTGACCCGTACCTCACAACGTCACAATGGAGCGGGCCATTGTTGTTGCTCTGGTTGCTGTTCGCCGTTACGCTCCGCTGCTCTTCCTTGACGGCTGCGTACTGCGCAACACAGGGGGGCAGTTACGTCACAAAGCGCCTACTTTTATTGAGCGAGTTCAGAGCAGGGGGGTGCTCAACTGGCCCCAGTCCTGGAACCACACTTTTCCCACGGTCATTAAGCCGTGATCCGCTTTAATCGAAATACAAATCAAACAAATTTGTTTATGGCAGGCAAATAGCGCTATGCAGACAAGCCAGCAGTGTTTACAAGCAAACGAATATTTGTATTCAAAGGTAAAGGAACAGTGGTTACCATGGCGACGCGAATGCTGTGCGCGTCTGCTCTGTCTCTATTTTTTGAGACAAAAAAGCGAATGAAAAATCAGATTAACAAAGTTTTTGTTTTTTACAAAATGTCCGCGACCAGACGAGGACAACTTGTGGGTCACGACCCGCCAGTTGAGGAGCCAGCCAGCTTAGGCCATGCAACGACCGTATCATGCCCGTCAAACAGCTCCCGCTTTGTCGAACTCAGTCAAATAAAACATGAACGGACGTTTTACTTGATGCAAATTGATTTCACGTTTTACAAATCGCGTATTCACCGCAGCAGGGTTGGTGAACCTGCGGCCGGTATCAGAATTTTCGTTACCCAAGTTGGACGCAACATCGCGCCAAAACCAAACTCTATAAACAGGTACTTGAATATTAAGCTACAGTTTTTTCTCCTTATTTTCCTTTTGAAAATATTTTTTTTGCAGCCCGCCATCGATACTCCATCATATATATGGCTTGTGATAGTAAATAGGTCCCCCCACACCTACCCAAGAACATTTTTATGAAGCAATGTATCATCACTAGACATAAAGGTGCGTTCGAAATGGCGTGGAATTAAAAACAGATCAATGGTTTGTTTGATTCGCTGCTCCAGACAATTAAAGGAAGGTGGCATGAGCGAAACACAAGGGCAGCGGTTATTTCAAGTATGTATCGGGAGATGCGCGGATAATCTCGAACAAGACAGCAGTAGCTGCTGTGATACCTTAACAGCGGACATACCTTGTGTGGTTTACACAGAAACAACCAGTGGCGCAACCAGCCCAAAAATTTCTTTTTGGGTCAAAATGTTTGACTTTAAGCGAGCAACAGTATTTCTATGTGGGACGCCGCTTCTCAGAGNACAAAATGACTTAGATATGCTAAAGGGGGGGGGGGGCAGGGCTTCCTGGCTGCACCTATGGAAACAACACTGTTGTGATTTACGTGGTCTGCCACGTTAATGATGTGCAACAACGAAAACTACAACATTGCGAAGTTTTGTTTCTTTCACCGAGACATGGCAATCTCTTGAACCAGCTGTGCTTCCCAGCCTAATGACCTGATGCTATAAGCGAAACGCTATTCGAAAGCACTGGGGCCCCAAAGTAGGCACGCACAGCTTTGTCGCAGCGCAGACGTATACAAAGTTACCATTTTTTTCTTCTTCGACGTGGACAGTCTCCTTAAGCTTCGGCGAAGTACCGAAGGGATCCCGGCTTTTAGTGGCTGTGATTGTCATTGTTCCCCTGAGGCCGTTTGCGTCAGGTTGGCCATGTCCAGCAGGAAGTGGTTCGGATTCCAGATGTGCGACGACCCTGGGGGATTGTTTCAAAACAATGACGATGACGGATTCTGATTCAGTCGTCATTTGAAACAAAACAAAGTCAAACCAACACAAGAACCGCTGGAATTAATTCAAGTTCCTCGAACCGCGCGCGAACGTATATTTGGGCATAAGCGTGAAACGCGTTTCGTCAAAATTCTTCAGGAAATTGTTCGCATTAACTCAGGCGTGTTAAACAATCTACGGCTCCGCTCGCATAAGCGTTGCACGTGACGAAACTCTTGCTCGCAGGGGGCAGTTGAAACCTCCCGAAGTAAGGCTTTCCAGCAACTGACTAGTTTGGATCGCATTCATCGGAGCGCACAGGTTCCCAACCAACACAACGCCGTACCCGACTGGGAAGCCAGTAAACATAGCGCTGGTTGACCCCCCTGTTAATGCTCGGTGGGGCGGAGATGATGGGTGGTTTTGTTAATGGACGTGACGACCTGGTAATTACTACGCGATGAAACAAACGCATCTGGTGATATTTTTTGAAAACCAGGGACCATGTAAAGAAAACAAGTCATGCGTGAGGGTGGCTTTGTTAAGATTGAGGACGAGTCAGAAATTGTCAGTTCGTTTTTTGCGTCGGGTAATTCTGCGCCTTGCACAGCACGTCACGGCAACTCCTGGCTCGTCCCACAGCATGGACTGGCGCTCAGTGTGTTTCACCAGGGAACAAATCGTAAGTTGTGTGGTCAGTGACACTTCATGCTGCGGTAACTGTGCACCACATGTCCGCGCCAGTATCTTGATGCGAGCTGCCTGGAGCGATTCTATCACCCGCACATCATGCTCCTGCTTTTAACATGTTAACAGATCTTATTGCGTTCAGACCTGCAACACATACCGTGAACTTTAACCCGCCAAGCAAAAATCAAAGCGTTGGCGCTGATCAAACCCAGATCGAACAACGTTGCACAAGAAGCAGTAATTCTTTTTTCCAACACAACCCACGCAGCTTCATTACATCTGGTAGGTCTACATCAGTTCTTCTCAAAGTGGGCGGAATCACCCTCTTGGGCGCGATTTTGAAGGGCACGGGGGCGTACAAAACAAAGGGGGCGACCGGGGGGCAAAACAACACAAATGATACGAAAACGATCGGCCATTGCCACTAATCGATCATCGGGTTTGTTTCAGTAGCCTACTGTTATGACTTGTTAGTTTCATGCAAATTTTAATTTACAATCGTTGGAGGTTGTTGCTAAAGCAATTTACTATTTTCTTTCGTCAGGTTGATGACCTCAACACTTACAATCGTGCTACGAAATCACACCAGGTTTTATTTTCAGGAATGCACGGCACTTAACAGCGTTGCTTATTTTTTTCGAGCGGATAATTTGTTTCAGCTTTATCTCTGACAACTTGGGGCGTGGCCAACTCTTTATGCCGCAATAATAAATCATTGTCTTATTCTGATCACATGCATTTCCTCTCAATTTGAATATCATTTGACTGTTGGTCTTGCCAAGTCGCAAGCTACAGCGATGACGTCATCGGAATCGCGTAAGGCTTGCGAAAGTAGCGTTCAATGTAACATTGGCATTTGACTGTTGTGTAACATGGCATTCGATTGTGATCTGACAATGGCATTCGATAGTTACTCCCGAAAGCATCGCGGAATTTCAAGAAAGCACTTTGGCATCCACTGACATTCCCAGGTTCTACCACGATTAAAATATCGAGTTGCAGGAAAAGGGTCAGGAACCGCCTCGACGGCCAACCACACGTGGAAAGTTAGGCTTTGTTTTCAGTTGAAATGATGGAGAACACCTGAAAGGTGAGGTTTGTGTCCCATCCCACCGAGTTAAGATCTGACTCATTTAACCTCAGCACAAACAGCAACAGTCTTTAAAACATGCGCGACGCGAACTCTGCATCAAAGTCCAGGCTCGGCACTGGCTGCATTTTCGCCGAACTGTTATTCATGGCTCGTCAATCACGATCCCACTGTCCACTCGCAAGTCATCAGCCTTTACCATAATATGCAAATGCGACATTACGGTCACCTTGCTTGCACACTGCCAAGCAATTATACGCTGTTTTATCGCAGAATGTAAATAAGCACTGGAAATAAAAAAATACCACAAGCATCATTATCGCATGCATGTCGGCATTCAGTTTCGTGCACATTTAACAGAAATACCAGACATGGACAACAGTCGGAAGCATTATCAGTAAACGTGAGAGAACTGATTGAAACTTGCAGTTAGCACTGCGTGTTGCACTCTTCCTGCTTCCTTACTAAAGCTGCATTGCATTATCTTGGTTATGTAAGAATACATTGCAGTTTCCAACTCATCCATATGTTTATATGCGATTAATACGAGATAGCAAATATGCACTCAACAGAGATACTTTCAACAGCAGTAAATGCAACAATCACTCTGGCAACAACAACAAAACATTGACACAGTCTCGTATTTTCGAACAGCGGACAGATGGGTTTGATCTTCAAGCGTACAAGAACTACACGAAAATTAGGCTGGATACTTAGGAATGTACAAATAACGATAAGCTCTTACATTGGCGCACATCTTCACTTGGTTTGAAACTATTTGCAACAAACATTACACGACTCGTTGTGAACTGTTAAGCGCGGAGGTTTCACTTTCGTGGCAAAGCGAACAACTGTGATGTGCGGCGCATTCTTCAGCCTCAAGCACATGAAAAGCTTCCTGGTTATGCATGAAATCATGTGAATTCAAGCTTATCAGCGTATGTGGGTTGTTGTTTCACGTTTAAGACGGTTCTACAGTTCTACAGATTTCATTTCGGAACGCTTAAAGAAAAGCGATAAACTGTCTCAAAAAAGAGGTCTGTCGATTTTTATGCCACAGGCAACTGCAACAGTTTATTCGTCGAGATTATCCTTGGAACTGTGTCTGGCGCGACAGTCTGGCCACCTCGTCCACGAACGAGGCTGGACTTTCTATTGTGGTTGAGCCTGCGATTGTTGCATCACACACACGCACAAACCACGTGACAAGTGACGTGCATTTCAAACAAGCAGTGCAGGACGCAACGACAATCAAAGGGTTTACGTACGTAACAATGCGAAGCCAACGGCGGGTCCGGTAAAAAAGAAAAGTAATTGGTTAAAGTTTAACTCAGCCTTGGCAGCCTGGAAGTACAGCTGCTTTTTCAATGCAGTAAGGAATTGCAGGCCACGAAATTGCTCACCAAGCAATTGCAGCCAGTTGCTCTGCGCCTGCACCGCGAAACAGTGTGAAAACAAGCCGTCCAACATTTATGATATCATCTAAGTCAGAGGTGGCCAAACGACGTGCCGCATCCGGCCCGCCAAATACTTTGCACATTTTCAAGCAGCACCACGTTTCCGACTGTGGACAGCAGTGCAACGGCAATGACTTGCCTGTCTCTTGTTGACTTGTCTGCCGAAGCAACACTCAGGTGGAAGCAGCGCTATTTATAGAACAGGGGGCTTACCGCCATGGGCATCCCGACATTTTAACAACCTATTTTTACATAGATTACGTAAATCGCACTGTATGTGGTCCGGCAGTGGCCAGGCAGTCGCGAATTCGGCCCTCGGGTCAAAGCGTTTGGCCAACCCTGGTCTAAGTCGATGGCTGCGTCAGTGAAATTAAGTTTCAAACACAGACACTGTCCAAGCGACGGGAGTGTCGTATCGTGTTGTACGAAATGGAAAACAAATGCACATCCGAAAGAATTAGAAATGAGGACTGCTTTTTATATGGGAATTTAAATCAAGTTCACTGAAATCTAGTTGTGTTAAAGATCTCAACAGGAATGCTCCCGTTGGGATTAAAAACGGAGTTTGAACCTTAATATGTTTCTCAAAAAAAGTTTTAATTCGAGTCGAAACTGATTGACAGCCACTCACCGATGAGGACCTCCCATTTCTCTCCTTTTGTTTTCATGTCCTTTGTGACCTCATAGGCAACCCTCATTTCCGACCACGTCATTCCTCCGATCACAAACACGATGAGTCGCGGACCGGACTTGTAATCCGACGACCCCTTGCCCCAGTGGTATCGGGCGCTGTGGGAACGAAGATAACGAACCTCACATCCATTTGCATTTTCAAAACTAACAACCGTAACTTTAGTTTTCCAGTCAAAGCACGTCGGCATGGAAGGTATGACCTGGTGGGGGTGACGCAGCAAAAGGGCAGGAGGGGTTAAAAATGAGGGCACCACGCAATGTGTGCAAGGGCCAAACTGGGGTCTACACTACAGTTATGCAACGCGCCGCTTTGAAACCCCCCAGCAACGAAGCGGCCAACCCTGAAACACCCACACATCGTGGCATTGTGTGTAATTTGCATATGATCGGCGGTTTCAACCGTTTCACTGCAAGTGAAAAGTGTGAGCTGATACGAACATTGACAGAACAAGAAAACTACGTAGCTTTTTATATAAAGCCGCTTCTGGTTACTTCAAATGACAGTAGGGCAATGCTTAAGCATTGTGACGACACAATAGCAGGTTTCTTTCAAATAAAATTTTCAAATGACAAAAACGAAAAAGTTTACGCGCATGACAATAAGATTCTGGCCACGGCGTGGCCGCCACCAGACCCAGGCCACAAAAACACGTCACCTCCTGACTGCTGTGATACCCCCCGCACTACCACGGTTGGTCAGGAACGGGAAGAGCTTCTGATCCAGCTTATCCTCAATCGCCATCTCCATCACGTCCTTGACTTTGGGGGTCCACCGCGACAGTTGGTAGGCGGCTTGGCGCTCGCGGCGTTCCAGTCGAGGTCCGGCTCGCTTGCGGTTCTGCCAGACGGATCAGATGGGGTTAATCCCGGCCCCACCTACTGATATGTGTGCGTGTTACAAGTTTACCCAACCCTTGTAATAAACATGAAGTGGGTAAAACTTTCAAAGTGTCGACGAAAACGCACGAGAAACATGAAAGGTTTTGGCAAACACAGTTCAGAGTCCAAATGAATTCCTGCAGCAATGGGTGGGGTTTATCATAAATACTGCGGCACATTTTCACATCTACTCTTTGTAAACGCGAATCAGACCTTGCTTGAACGCTTGCTCTATCAGGCGTTGCGTCAAATACGCAAAAATCTTTGTGATCCAAACGCACAGCTCTGCTTCGATGTTCGGACACGAAAGCATCAAAATCGTACCGTAAAATAATAACGAGTGCTACGAACAGAAGGCCAGCGTGCTTCTATCATTATTCACTGACCCGTATGCTTTAATTACTGGTTAATTGCAGCGGTTTCTGTTTCAAAACTACAATTTACTTGGATTTGGGGGGTGGTCGGTCGCAGCGCGCGGTAGGAAAAACACACAATAGGGTTATGCCATTGTTAGCAAACAGACCTCATTGTTGACGACCGTCACGCCTAACTGAGCAAAGTTCCGCACTGCTTCTTCGTCCTTGGGCTCCAGCTGGGCATGCTCAATCAGTTTCTTCAAGTTGTCCTCGGGGAGTCCTGGGCCAACATAAGGACATCAATACGCGACGGGAATCTTACCACCAAACAGGGGGGGACAACTCGAGCAAGCTGTAGCATGGCAAACGACCGGGTGAAGCAGTCCTGCAACATTCCACTGCTGTTGAAGCAGCGGCTTTGCTGGTAATACTACCCGGGTCTTGACGTCACGACCGTGGGTACGTGGGTAATAACGATACGACTACTGGCAGGTAGTGATCCCTCTAAGGCGCGCATTTGCGCAGTGGAATCTCATTCTCGCGCACTTGCAACATTCCAAATTTGATATCGTATATACATCGCATAACGCTTGAAACGCTTCACCGGCTGTGTGTCTACATGTTCGCATGCGCACTGAAGTAAACATTTGCTCAGTGTGAAATTTGCTTAGAGGGAACACTCCTGGCAGGATACAAAAGAAGCTTCAGTAACACATTCTTCCGTTATTGAGGCAAGTAGCCCAATATACATGCACTTGCTATCGGCAGCAAAATACATAACAGTCCTCCTACACGTTTTCATCGTTATGCATTTCTAACTTCACCGCAAACTTTGCGGTGCGTCTTTGCAATGATATAAAAAATGCTACACAAGTCAAAACCATCAAACTGAGTGCTTGTAAAAGACAATACCGGGGTTTTCCGGAAGTCCGCCCAGTCTTTAGTCCGCCCATGGGAGCTTATTTCAGGTGGGCGTTTGTATGGTGCTAATATTTCAGTTGAATACTATTTGCACCTGCTCCCTTACACGGTACGTCCAATGTTATGCAGAGTTTGAAACCAATTTAGATATTTGTGCCCAAGCTCCAGACTGTATTGTGCGCCAAATATGGATTATACATACATCTACTGTGTATGGATTTTGTGTGCATGTGTAGTTGTTCAGACACAGGCAATATGCAACTGCCGTTTAACAGCCCGGGCGGTTATTTGGTCCACGTCTTGTTTTCCCAATGTGTCTATTTTCCTATTAACGGCCCTGGGCGGCCTTCCGGAAAACCCCGGCACTAAGAACTAAACGGAAAGGCCCACAACACCTGAATCTCTGATTTTTTACAACACTTTCAATCACGTCTAAATCCTAATTTCCTAATTTTTTTCCAGGATTTGGATGCACCTCAACCTCTGGTTGCGAAAACAGCCGCTGTTTCGGGAATCGTCGTTTTTGTCCAGGAAGTCTCGCTTTTGCTCGGGAATCGTCGCTTTTGCTCGGGAAACCTCGCTTTTGTTCGGGAAACCTCGCTTTCGACAAGGATCGGATACAACTGCATCAAACGACGGCTTAACGTTGTCAACAGGCCCATTGCGCACTAACCGTTCTTCAAAATGGCGTAGAGCAGAATGATCCGAATCTTGTTGCTGGACAGGACATTGCGGTCGAGTAGCAGGGGGACTATGTTCTTCATCGGCTCCTTGACCGTGTTGCCGGCGGCGTCGGCGCCCATGGCCAGGTCCTGCTCCACCTGGCACAACTTGTCCACACGTCCTGTGTACTCCTTCATACAGTCTTCAACCATTCGCAAGTGGGTCGAATACTGGGGATGAAAACAGCATCCCGTGTGGGGCGAGCGAAACACTTTTAATGCCGGTGCCTGTCGAACCTAAAGGCGCAGGTGTATTTGGCCAAGTGCCGCATGAGGATGATGGGTGTTCATTGGCACTAAGTCAAACGCAGCTGTGTTCTTTTCTCGATTTTCACCTTAATATTATTTGCTACATACGATAGAATCCGGAAAAAGGACAACCTTGATATTAAAATAAAATAAAACGCACAGGAAAAGTTTACAATAACGAAACGTAGATTTAAATGAACACGGACCAAGTAGTTACTGTTTGTTTCTCTGCTGTGCATAAATCCACGAATCCACGTCACACTGAATTTAAACCTATCAGGTACAACAAGTAAAAGAAAGCAATGATAGACAAAGGCAAAAAAACATTAAGAGCAACAGCATTTTTTAACACCCGTTGCCTTCTGCGGATCATCGCATAGAGATGGGATGAGCTGCTAAACGCCCAGGTTTCCGACCGCACGCTAAGGCTGAACAGGCGGCCGAACCACCAGGAGGGGCATGCCGTCCAATCCAGGCGAAAAATATTATTTGTTTACGGCAGTGTGTCGTCACAATCTCCTTAACAGATCGCAGATACCTTGCTGAGTTCTTTCTGATATTGCGGCATCTTCTTCAACATGTTCGACAGATCCCGCATGGTGGTCTTCTCACTCCCACTGTCCATCCGCTTCTCTTTGGCGAACGACTTCAGACGTGATGTCACTTCCCTTTCCGAATCAACAAACCGAGACGTCAAAAAGAAATTATTCCCGAATAAGTGCGTACGGCACTACCCGAGACGAATATTGATTTCTGGTTTGCACAGAATACTCAACTGGGACTTAAACTTAGTTTTTTATATTTTTTATCTGAAGAACATTAACACCCAGTTGCTACTTTACATAAGTTAATAAATAAACGGGCCCAGACCAGAACCAGCACAACGGTGTCTTGCCATCGCTACGCTACGTGAAACATGGGGGGTCTTACTGCTTTGCGTTTAGTTTTCTTTCCCACCACCCAGGGTCGGCAAAATACGTCGCTTATGTCTGTGCACAAAAATCGATTATTTCAACTCGACGAGAAGTTGCGTCACAAGCCAATGTCAATGATCTGCGACCGCCGCCCTCGGTCACTATTACGTCATAATACGGGAGCGGCGCAAAACAAACATTCTATAAATAGCAACATGAAAAGCGATAGCACGCACTTGGACACATCGGCGATGTGCTGGTGCCGGAGCTCCACCCACAGATCGTCGTCCTCATCGAGCAGCACTTGCTTGGGCTTGCTGCCTTGCTGCTGGTTCTCGTACCTTGGTTCAGCGAACAAGCAATCAGTGGATATCGTGCTTAAGTCGCGTTGGCAGGTCGACACAGCACACCAGCAAAAAATAAGCGATTTACTAGGCCTGTCCAACAGTGACGGAAAACACGATGAGATAGTAGCTTTGGCTTGCAGTGGTTAACACTGGACAGGGAAAGTGTTGCGTGATTTGAAAAGTTTAAGGCAAAAACTTGAAACGGGTAACTTAGTTAATTCAATGATTCTACAGCGGAAAACAACAGACAACAGTTGTGAAATGTTTGACGCCTTGAAACTTGTATAATACATCCATATGCGCTGGCGGAAAAAACTCAGCCGTTCTGAAACGCGAACATTTCCTCTCAAAAAGCAATCACGAAGCGAACCAAAATATTTCCGCGTTTGAGGCACTGGTGACGTACGGTGCAAGTGGGCTTGACCAAGTCGTTATCACACCACACTGAATTAAAAGTAACAACGTCACAACGCGTCTGACGTAGCCGTGCTTTTCGTGGCAAAGAGTTTATTGTTAAGAGTCGCTCGAAAACTACGCCGAGACAGTATTCCAGCGAAGCAATAAAACAGTGGGCTTTGAGAATCCCGGACAAAAACTACGCCTGCGCAATACTGCCTTCCCGGGCCACGTTCTCGACTTGTCTCTCTATTGAGACGTGCTTTACATGTAGACACCGATAAACCCGGTCACCCAGTGGACTGAATGTTGCAGGCAGCATTCCCGACAATATATTTACACCAGCACGGATGTGGCAAGCATCCTGCATCCGCCCTTGTGAATCGACAAACCGCATACATCACAGCATTAAGTCTGAAATCGTTGCCGGCCAATGCTTGCTGTGGCTACGAAACAAGACAGGCGCCCGTCTGACCAGCAGGCAAGCAGCCTTACTAGCGGAGTAACAAACTGGATTAACGTGACCTGAACACGATTGCAACTTGCACAGTCCCCGTGAGGTACTTCTCGATGCTATGGATTGTGAACAAAATATGTTTACACAGCGAAACATCGATGACCACTTTAAGTCACACAACGGGTCAGCATATCTTTTTCCACAAATCCAACTATAACTTTAAACTATTGATTGGAACGGCAGGCGATGAGAGGATGCGTTATTTTTTATCAGCTTTGAGCGAGTATATACGTGAATCATGTTGCATTATGACACTGATTGCAAAAAGTGGCTCGTTCATGAAAGGCTGTAGTTACAAGACAAGGCTAGTATAAGCCGAAGCTATCTCTACTGTGCAGCTACCTCCGCAAGCAATTCCATGACAACATCATACAATTTTTGCTTGCTGCCGGCAACTTATGTTTTGAGATGACAAAAACCAATAAAATTTACAGGAAATTTTCTGTCTGCATTGTCTGGCTAAAAATTAGATTCTTGAAACGAAAAAACGTTCCCGGATTCTCATCGATCGATTCTCAAGTTCGGCAAAGCAACATGGAAGGGACCCCGCAGCTGTACTACGAATAATGCGATATGTCAAATAATGCGATGCATCAAATAATGCGATACGTCTTTCTACGAATCGTTGGGCACGAAACCGTTCATTAGAGTGCGAGTTTTATTGCTGATCAATATGAAAGCTTAACAGGCGACGGAAAATCAATTTTCCCACCGACAACCAGCAGGACTTGAAAGGAGCCCGCAATGCAGCGAGGCGTGAATGCTGCAGCACAGAAGCGTCGATGCTCATTCTTTGGTTGCGGAAATATTCACGTTTTACAACCTTTGCTGGTTTTATTAAACAGCGCCGTTGAAAGCCAGAATTTCCTCAAATACGAATCTATGCAATGAATAATTGTAAATTTCAGTGATATGTCTATAATACTCTGCTACGGATAGTTTCGCAAATGCGACCAATCACTGAGTAAGTTGATCTGAGGTTTGGAAAGCACAACACGTGGCTTCGAAACCTGCAAAGTGCACTTTACAATATCGTAAGTCGTAACTTAATCTAAGTATTCAGTAGAAAAGCTTTCAGCAAATGCGCGCGAGGTTTTTGAACAATGTAAACAAAACATGCCATATTTGGAATGCAGTCGCAGTACGGCTTTTTGAAATACTCACTCACACCGACTTTCGCGTTAAATGATGGGTGGAAATGGCTCAGGGCATGATACGGGCGAGCTCGACTTAGTTTGCCCGAAATCATTTCGATTGTCGGGGGGACAAAGCTATGAAACAAAACCATCTAACCATCCACATCTCGTCTCTGTAGCACCTGACGATATAAAAAACAGGCTACGAAGCGCTACTTACTTGTAGACATCATTTTCAACGGGCAACAGGTCTTGCACCATTGCTTGGTACGTCAGTTCATGGAGCAGCACAGAGATGGGGTCGAAGCCGCGATCGAAGACGATCAACTGGGACCTTGCTTTATCCGGACCTTCACCCATGGTCGGGTTGTCCGCCTGAGTTGACAAACAACGCACCGGGTTGGTTTTGGCGAAAGAAATATCTTTCCGGACTCAGCTGATACGTTAGAGACGCGCAAACGAAAACGACGACATGTCGAACAAAACCGACCTTGAACGCATCGAGCTTCGTTTGCAGGTACTGCGCGAGCATCACCGATCTGTCGCCCTCCCTGGAAAAGAAAAAAAAACGTTAAAGTGCAGCCGAGGGTCGGTCAGCACAACTCAGGGCTGCAACAAGCTGACATTT
>JGI24159J19872_10007383_pt1 | contig 14406 bp, 10 predicted proteins | sample Ectturendosymbi4_FD_19872 | JGI IMG/M metagenome (IMG submission 19872) | reverse complement strand
TGAATTTTCTCTTTAATAACATGCTTCTTACTGTTAATGCGACTTCTGGTGCTGCATGGTGTTGCTGATGGCTTTGTAGGAAAATTACAGAAAGTTTCATCCGTAACAATCGTGTTAAGAAAATATCAAGCGAGCCAGATGCCGTCATCGAAAGAGCCAAATCTGGCTCGCGAGCCATAGGTTCCCGACCCCTGCCTTAGCTTATAGTAACTGCTCGGCTTTTCCCTTTTCTGACGAATTCGTAAAAACCTCTTTGCGATGATAACTCGCCGCATAGAAATCCGAGCGTTTGCAGGAATCTCAAACGCGTTTTGGTTTCAGCGATTTTATGCCTTGCTTTGTTACACAGGATCGTTACGCAGAGGCTGCCAGCGACGACACTTTGAGGTTACTTGTCACGCTCACACTGGCGATGGTGATGGGTGGTGCGATCGTTGGTTCCGCCGTCACCAAGTAAGAGCTCTTTTGGAGTGAAACTTAATTTCTACGCGGAAATCGCTTTTGCAAGAATATAAGTCGGAGTTTTAAACCCCGAAAGCAGAAGGGTATTCCTGGCGGCAAATATACGCAGTGAAAACAACTCGACACTTGAGACTGAAACAGGTCTCCGCTTGAATCTTCACTGTCTCGCTTGTTCTTCGGACACTTAAAGGCGGCTTCACACAAAATCCAGTTACGGCTTACAAACCGGCGTGTGGCCAACGGCAGTCTTCACACAAGCTCCGCTGGACGTATCCGGCTGAATTTTCTCGGTTTCGAACGGCTTGCTTAAACTTGGTGTAAGTGAGCCGGATTGCCGTGGTTGTCGGTAATGGTGTTCTTGCTGCATGTGTGAAGACTGCCGTTGGCCATAAGCCGGTTCGTAAGCCATAACCGGATTCTGTGTGAAGCCGCCTTAACTCTCAAAGAGCATTTTGAGTGGAAAGGTTTTTAAACAAAACGAGGTTAAGAAGGGAGAAATCCGAAGTAGCAGGACGTAAGGCTTCTTTTTGTAAGCCATGGAACGTAAAATTAAGTTTGGGTCGTCATAAAGTTTGCTATCAAAGCGCAAGTCTTCCTTGCTTATCAATACTAGGGGCGTGTCCGGACATGTTGACGTGGGGGAAAACGGGCTCGATGCTGCTTAGTGAGGATCAACTCTTTTACATGCATCCAAAAATAACTTTTTTGAGCCAGATCGGGAGGCGAAACGGGGCAGGCAAAAATTCGTATTGGCATTTGGACACTCGTGTCCAAAAAAGACTCGAGGGGGGAATTAGGCCCCTGTGTCACTGGTCGATACGCTTCTGGACATCGATGCTGGAGTTCGGCGAGCCAATGGCGTAGCCATCCCGAAAATTTGGGAGGGCAAAAATGTTTGATTTTAGGCGAATAACCTGATTTTTATTTGGAAAAACGCCTCTCAAAGCACAAAATGAGTATGTTTTCTAAAAATTTGGGGGGGTATGGCCCCTTTGGTCCCCCCTGGCTACGCCTATGCGGCGAGCACAAGCTCATTTGGCAGCAGGGCGTATTTCGGTCATCACGATAACGCCTCAGGGTACGTTTGACATAAGCGCATTACTTCCGGGACTGTCGTGCTTGTTTTCGCCTGTCAAGAAATATTGCACGCAGTTCTGCTACTCTATAGTTGCAAGTGTGTTTACAGGAAGGGCCAGACTCGTGCCGCCAAAAGTCAGTCACGCGCTGTCACCCAACAACAAAAAAACTGCACTTTTTGAACGCGGATGCATAAACGGCAAAACGAGTAACTAGTAATGGTTTGTTGTTCTTGTTGCTTATTAACTTGTTATCCGATGGCCTCCAGAATAAAACGCAATGGGTGTGCAGTGTCCTCATTATTACACAAATATAAAATCACAAGGAACGGATAAATTTTCATTTCAAATAGACCGTTGTTTCTTCGCTTGCTTTAAATGAAACTTTGACAAAAGTATCATTGCCTTGATTTTACTGAACTAAGAACTGATTTTGCTGTTTTTCCTCAAAAAAACTAGCTTCATTCGTCGTTTTTGTGCCACATGGAAAAATGACGTTGACAACGATCACGCCCTGTGACTTTCTACATGGCAGGTTTTTCGCGCTGAACATGAGTAGACGAACGGCATTGATTTGTTACCACTCCCTTACGCTCCTCTCGATCGTTTTGATGAGTTTCGTCACATATTTCTTCGGATCATGGGAGGCGATCATCGCTGGCAGGTTCATCAACGGCTTCGCGCGAGGATTTGGAATGAGTGAGTATTCCTGACACTGCATAGCCACGGGGGAACATTCAGGGGCAATGCCCCTAAAATTTTTTGTGCCCAGAATATCTTTCATCAAAGTATATAATTAAAAAAAAAATATTGCCACCCTAAAAATGCGTTTTGCGCCCCCATACTTTAAAACCTGACTACGGGCCTGTTGTGCTCTATGACGCTGACTCGTATTACTCGTTGTTCTTATTTGTGTCGACACGAACGCTTGTCCAAAATTACTGCCGGTACTCAATAACGGGCTGCTAAGGACGTTTTGCCACATCGGGAAGTCGCTTTTGCGAAACATTATCTGCGGTTGTCGGCAACCCGGTAGCATTAATGCATTATTGCATGTAGGGATTAAATTGCCGATTGCGCCTCGATTTCGCTTGTTTGTCTTCCCCACAAGAAGCTGGCGATCTAACGCACGAGATTTAAAACAAACAGCGCTTGGTTGTGTTTATTTTTCTTCGTTTGCGTTCACGTGACAAATCTCAGACCGTCATTCAGCCAGTCAAATGCTATTTGAACTTTCGCATTGCAGCTTGTACATTCGCGTGGCACGCATTACATCCGGTCGGTGTTTAAAAGACGTTTGGTGACATCACTTCCGGACGTCAGCCCAAATGTTTGTCTTGCAAATTGATCTGAACGGAGAATATATCCGTTCGAAGCGCGGGGAAGAACAGGATCCGTGTTTGGCAGCAGCAGCCAGTGGGTGATCAACTAAAAATGCACGTGCGTATCCTGGCTAGGTCTGAGTCATCAGCGGAAGGCTAGACAAGCTGTGAACGGGTTAAGCCAGTGCGAGGTGTTTTTCCAGCTCTTCTCAGTTTCCGCATCGCGAAATACCTTCCTGCTGATTTTCGACTTCCTGCAGTGCCGGGACCTGACTTCAACGTAAACAAGTCAGGTTGAGATCATCGCTGCGGGGAAATGACGGTAAATTTTTTGCTCTGGGATTTTTCTTCCAACTGGAAATCCTCGTGGTTTTTGACGAAATCGCGAATCACTGCGCGCATCCTACGTCATCAGCGAGGCACAGTTGTCATCTCTTGTTCGCTTTCACATTCGCGACTTTGAAGTTTGCAACTTGAGGTGCAGTTTTAGAGGAAAAAAATCGGAGGCAAGCAAAACACAGTAACCGCTTGCAGCTAAAAGCTGCAGCGCTTTAAAACTGTTCCTTAGTCTGTAGCCTAAATGTGTTTTTGTCGTGTGTTTTCCCATTTGAAGCACTTATGCAGATGTTTACCTATAAACGAAGACCACTGCCAGTTATGTCGTCATTCCCGTCCACCGAGCAAAGGCAGACGAGTTTCGACTGCGATGCAGCGACTGCCCCAAGCGATAACTGTGATTTTTATGACAACTTGTCCCAAAATAGATATGTAAAAGTCTTAATTATTAGCCTTCGCGTCAACTCGAAAAAGCCTGTCTGACCGGTTTTAGTGACTAAAACGATATGAGGGTCCCGATGTTTCTCCAAGCGTAAGGGACGTCGTCATCACAAGTAAGCGCTGATCTCGCGAATCGAATTCAAGCGAAGGAGCGCTGTACATAATTTGCCATTACCAGAGAAACATCGTTCCCACTTGCTTGTCATTCAAATAACGCGCCGAAAAATGCCCTGAGGTATTTTTTCCTTTCAAAAACATGAAAAAAAACGACTGTGACAAAACTTGTATCGCAGATGTTGTGACGCTGTACGTGGCAGAAATGAGCTGCGTTGAGGATCAGCCCAAGAGTCAAAGCCCACCCGGGTGGCTGATCGGAGTAGGTTTCCTTCTCGGCGTTGTTGCTGGCCATCCCAAGGTACGTACGTTTGGTTGCCAGTGAGAAAGCGGAGTAAGTTTGGTTGCCTTTAAGGAACCCCGCACTTTTTCGTTTTTCTGGCTTTCCGTCGTTAGGGTGCCGTGACGTTTTACAGAGGGAAAGGGATGATCTTGTGTCAACTGTCAACATAAGCGCTTCGCTTTTCTGTAGCACGGTTGAACAGCTGCTTTGAGGAAACTCGTCAACTTTTGGTTACGTGAAACATTGCTGCAGTCTTTGGTCTATATGGTTAAGCGAATCACAGGAACAGAGTGCCCACAGCGCGATGGGTTGCAATGCAGTGCCAGCCGTTACGGTTGCGTTACGTTGTGTATACGATATGTCAGCTTCTCTTGTAAGAATGACTTTAAATAAACCTAAATACTATAAGCAACATGTTGTCACTGTCCTTACTCCGCTAAGCTATTTCAACAACTATGCCCTTGGGTCTTAGGACAATTGCTAGCATTTTGGTTGTAAGGTGAACTGCTGTCTCAATGGCCTTGGCTTCTTCGTTGCCTCCCATCTCAAATATACCGCTTCTTGTACCAGTGGAATTGTTGGATTTAGTCACACCAGTGCAAAACTCTGTTACCATCGTTCTTTGTTTGCCCGTGTCACATTTGTAAGCTCCTTATTGGCACACGATACGAGCGCGAAGCAGACCCGACACCAACAGCGGTAGGGGCCGGCTAAGCCCCTCCAAACACACAACCAAGCCCCCTAAAACTCAAGCTCTAGTCTCCCGAATAAAGCTATTTTTCTATTCCCTGTATACTACGAACCCCTTCCCCCAAACAAGCGTCCAAACCCCCTGTGACGTTCGTCTGGCGAAGGGCCTGGGGCGAAGACTTAGTTTGTTCAAACCGAGAGCGCGCGCGCAGTCGTTTCAACTCTTGCTCTGCTTAATCCTCGCAGGTCATGGGCAACGACGAACTGTGGCCGTATCTGGTGGCGCTGCCCGGTCTGCTGTCGGTCTATTACCTGCTGAACGTGTGCGTCGTGCCCAACACTCCTGCGCATTACTTGCGATGCGGGAAAGGAAACGACGCTCTGCGTCAGCTGCGTCGACTGCGGAAGCGAAACCAGGTACCGGATGAGGAGGACGTTCTTTTTTTGCTGCACGAGCGTTGGTTCGTCGATGATAGATTGATGTGCAACGCAGGCTTTGTGCTCTGCTATGTCTGCTTGTGTTTCTTCTTCTCCTAGAGGTGTACTTCGCAATTGAACTGTTGTTGCTAACATGAACTTCGGAAGGGGGCAGGAGGGTCAAGACCCCCACCTGGATTTTGAAATTTGATATTTTCCTAGTATAAAAATTGATTTCTCTTAGTTTTGAGTTAATAAAATGAAATTTAACCACTGTTTCCCCCCCCCTGGAAAAAATCCGTTGACCACCCCTGGAAAAATTCGCTATTGTCCCCCGTCCCCGGAGAAAAATCCTTCCAACGGCCATGACTAACTAATTCAATTTTGTGTTGGTCAATTTTTGAATTTTTCCTCAGGCGGCGGTGAACGCTGAGTTCAGCGAGTTGGAAAAAGTGGTTCGCGACGTTTCCATCACACAGCACGCGTCCTTGGCGGAGATTTTCACCAATTCAGCGTATCGAAGCCAATTCTTGTCTGCTTGTGCAATACTCATCAACGTTCAGACAATCGGTTTTGTAAACATACTTTTGTATAGGTAAGCAAAGTCATCAGCAAATATGGCGTTGTAGTTTGCTAGCTGCCTTGAGGGTAAGGTGTGTTCATTGCGTTTGTATTTCTGTTCGATTGCGTTTTGGAACGTGTTGAGCCTCAGCGCATTCTTTAATCTCTTGTGATTGACATTTTAAGTGGTTTCGTGGCCGCTTTGGTTTTAGTTGACTTTGGAAGCCCGCAAATCGAAAATTAGTAAAATTAGAAGTGTTGATTGAAGAGCGACTATAACGGATCTTTGGATTTTTTAATTTTAAAAACCGTTTTCTTGGTCTTTTTAGTTATGAGTTACACGTACGTACAAGTCGTCTCACAGGCCGTTGTAATTGCGAGTGTGCGCTATGCGTCTGATGGAGCAGGACCTACGTATTGCTTCGGTCAACCTAGGTCGCAGTTACGAGGGAAATAGGGCTACGCTTTTTCCTTGCGACGATGCCAGTACATTTTGTTCCAGCGACGCAACGTTCACCGATGCTGGAGTTTCTCCGGAAAATGCCACCTTTCCATCGATTGGCGTTTGCGCCGAGATGACCATCATCGCATATATCGGGGTAAGTGCACGTGTTCTCGCCAAACAAGTGCTGCCAGTGTTAAGAAGCTTTCGATGAAGCAGGTTGTTTGTTGAAGTCCGCAAATAGGACATTCGTTGCTTGAAATAAACACGACCCCACAGCGTTGTTTAGACGGTTTCTGAAATGTCAGCGACACCTGCTTTGCTTGTATTCTCCAGAAGCTGAACTGCGGCAATGTAAGATGTGAATCACCTTTTTCAAGCTTCGCTGCGTCCGCCAAGAGCAGCAGCATCTGAACGATAAGCAGTCGCCGAACTATTTTTAGGGTTGAAATGCTTTTAAAAGTTGTTACGTTACGTGTCGTGCGTCAACCAGCGGAACCATCTGGAAAAACTGCCTTAACCTTATTCTCGCGGACTTCCAGGAGTTCGGCTCAGGTCAGCTGACCTGCCGTTGACCTTTCAGGCGATTGTTATCAAGAAGCTCAACCGTCGCAAGCTGCTGATTTCAGGCAACTTCCTTATCATCGTCGCCTGCTTCGTCTTGTGCGTATCGACCTCTCTCAAGGATTCAAATCCCGCCATGCCTTACGTCAGCATCTTCGCGACCCTGGTGTACGCGCTGGGGTAAGTGGTTCCACTTCATTGGGCGCCAATTTTATCTTCAGCTTATCGTAAATAGAGCTCACCTATGGATGTTGTAAAGCGTCGTAGTGGAGGCCTTGTTGGTATCCATTGACTTGCACCTTTCCTGAGCGAAGCAGTGTAACGAGCCTGCACCTACATGAGGTCGCGTGCGGGGAGCAGCTCTTCTTTAGAAACTTTCCTAACAGCACCAACTCTCCCCCCCAAGTGGGACGAAACAATGTTATATTTCTTCTCGCTACCAACACTGCACCCCCACTTTACCTCGCGTCAACTTGTCTCTCTGTGTCGGTGCAGTCAGCCAACTGCCACGCGTTAACTTTTGCTTGGTTGGTTCTCTGTATTTTCGAAGAGGAAAAGACTTGACGAGATTGTCGTCAGCTGGAGCATGATGCACCCTTGCAGGCGCTAACCTCACATTTTCAGGCCTGTGCATGATTACCTTGCCCCAGTAATCTATATCCGCTTTTTCGTGTTGATTGCCGTACTTAGCAAGACCATTTTGCGCAAGTACAAATTTACTTAACAATGTTACAATCACACAATAGATATTGGTCTTTTTAGAAAATTCGTCCCGAACAAAGAATGTTTTTTGAAGTTCTTTATTCGAACATTTAACAAAGAAAAGACCAAAATTCGCTGAGCCTGTCAGAAAAAACTTTTCAACTTCGAAGTTTCAAACGTATCGTCTCAACTTTACACTTACACTAAGTACAAAATTAATATAGCACATCAATCGGTATCTTGCTGTGTTAGTTTCACGTTTAGGACGGAATTTCGTCAACGAAGCAACAAACTATTGCTTTCGCAGTTGTTTGCAAACAGAACTGAAGTAAAAGGGCTGCTGTTACTGCCACAAAACACAGGCAAGAGAAGGTGTACGCCGGTGTTATGCTGTGAATTGAAGCCAAATGCTACATGAGTGAGGTGCTTACTCCCATCTACCTGGCCTTCTCTACCTTCATTTTTTAAATGCGGTATAAATACAGTCAAACATCTCGGATCTGCAAGGGTTCTGAAACTGTTTGGGGTGTGCGTTGAGGCGATTTGGATGACTCTGTTGGTCTGGTCATGGCTGCTGGAACTTCGATGCAAAAACGACTTGCGAAAAAACGCGATTTGACGAGACTCAATCAAGCACTCACACTTGTTTCGCCTTCGAGCATTCCGCGCATCGCTCAAATTTTCAAAAGGTTGACCTTTGACCTTTTCAAAACCACTCTTGTTTTTATCGCAGCGTCGGAGGAGGACCCATCCTCGTGTCCTTCCCGTTGCTGGTTGACAGCATCAGCAGGTACCCTCGTGCACAGGCCCCGATCCTGATAATGGCCGGCACACTGTTCTGGATCGCAGCGTCGATTGTTGGCTTTTCTGGGCCTTATTTATTTGTAAGTACCGTTTGTAAATGACTTCATTCAAAGCTTTTCTGTTGTAGCTGAAAATAAGCACTGACCACTTGCCAGGTTTCCGGCAACCACCCACGTTGTCGACGCTGTCACCAAGAAACCGTCGCTGCGCTGTGGCGATGGAACGCGGTTTTACTCGAGCGTGATCCGTTATTTTGAAAGGCACAGCGAAAAATAGTTTCAAGTATTTTTGCGCACCAGGATTCAAACGCTGCTGAAGCTGTACCCATTAATTTACAATGACATAACAGGGCGATATATTGCAGTTTGTTGCAGTCATCATTCGTGTTTTACTGGCCGTTGTTGCGTTTTCTGAGGGTATTTATGTTGATTGTTCTGAACTTCGAGCGACCATTTAATAACCACGTGGTAACAACGAAGATGCCGCATACCCGAAGGCCGTGGAAAAATTCAATCAGTTCATCGCTGGATAAATTATAATTAAGAACGTCGTCTTAGTCCCGTCGCCACAGGGGAGCTTTTGGGGGCTTAGCCCCCCAAATAAAACTCCAAGCGCCCCAAATTGAACACGCAACACTATAAATCAGTTGAGATTTTGTCAATTTTTAGAGTGTGAAGCCCCCCGCACAAACCCAAAGCCCCCCTATTGAAAACTTTCTGGCGACGGTTCTGCGTCGTTTTGCAAATACCGGCAAAGAGTCCCGGATTTACAAACACCGGAAAAGAGTCCCGGATGTGCACGTTGCCTTGCACGAAACGTAACTTCACATTCGACGGCAACGCGCAAATTATTCTTAGGTTAATTTTTCCTAAGTCACGCTCGCGAAACGTTGTTGGTTTGAAACCGATTCAAAACTGCTTGAGAGAGATAACACCAAGTCTCGTGGCAAGAAAACTACGAAATGTCATAATTTCCCCCAAGATAACTTGGGAAATTTTGGGAAATTTCTGAAACTTGGGAAATTGCCAATGAGTAGATTTTTCTCACGGAGGGTCTTGCACTTTCACAAACACTGTAGCAAGCAAGCGATCTGGACGATTCCCGTTTGCAACAGCGAATGCCTCGTGTCTTTGTTTTGCTGCTGACCTAAATGTGCACTGCAGGAAACGTCATGTGTTCAGACGAGCTCGTGTCCTGTGTAAAGTCGTGTGCGTGACTTGTTTTGTCCACCTACCGTCGCGTACTGCGTAAGCTCTTGACGATCGAGAATCAAAGTTTTCCCAAAAACAACGTGCACTTCAAGTAACAGTGCGACGAATGTCCCTGAAGCTAAGCACCGTTCCACGATTGGTTACGTAATCGAGTGAATTAAACTGCTCTTGTTCAGATGTTTTAGGAGGTTGATCATCGTCGGGCATAAGAGGTACTTGCTAGGCAGACGCCCGGAGCTGAGTGGTTGAAATTTTGCGAAGTGAAAAAAATAAAGCGGACCTTGACTTTACAAGTGAAGAAAAAAGCTAAACCACAATTTTAAAAAATCTGAACGGATCACCGGTGTTTGTCTTGTGACATACAGCCATTGTCATATATTGTCTCACGACGTAAGCACTCTAATGAATGTTACGCCAGAAGCAACATCGTAAACATAGAATCCATTTCCAACCAAACCCGGAATGCAGAATACCAACTGCACCCGCAGGCCACCATCGGCCAAGCAGCTGCGAAACGAGCCTGCGGTTGTGTAATGACTGCCTGTATCAGGTCGACCAGCTACTCAGCGCCGGAATTATTGCCTTCCAGTTACTTTCTGTGGTTCAACAAACAATGCACCTAATGAAAATATTATTGCTCTCGTGGTAAGACAAAATCACTAGTCGGGCTATTTTCTCTGGAGATAATCGCTTCGTTTACAAGCTCGCTTTGGCGCCTGTGAGTCTGGAATACGTTTTCTTTAAAAATCTTATTTTTTTGCAAACACGTTACCACATCTTATGTTCTTCTTTTCAGAAATTTTTGGGCGCCTTCTCCTGGCTCGTGTATGGCGGTGTCACGACGATGTTCACCACTATTTTTATATTTGTCATAAAGCTGCCTTGTTGAATCTATTGTGCACTGTGATGTTTCAGTTTTACCGCTAATGGAGTTATTTATCCCTTCGTTGCATTTTGTGGACATTTTGTGTTTGTTTTGTGATAATTATAATTTTTTTCTTTGATGGTATCTGATTTTGGAGTGCAACAGGTCATTGTGTGGAAGTTTCTAGGACAACACTACCGTCTTTAAGAGAACTGCAATTGGCTGGATGGCAATTCAAACAGAGCGTTTTGTTAATTTTTTGACTCGATTCAAACAAAATTTTTCGCTTCACGCAAATTGCTCAAAACTATCAGTTCTTTTTGCAAAAAATTGATTCGTGTCAGACTTTTAGTGAACAAAACAGTAAAACCATGGCTGAAGTCAAACCCAGTCCGCAATGCTGCCGACACTCTCGTGGAGGTATCGATCATTCAAGGGCAAAAAAGAGCCATTTTAAAACAGCTTCAAACTTTTTTTAAAGCAAAACGTGAAAAAAGTGTGGGAGCGCCGTTCCCACGCGTTCCCGCCCCACTACACCCCTGCCTACAATACAAGATTAACTGTTGGAGACAGAACTCTTAACATATTGAAGGGTCATCAGCAGGCTGTAGATTTTTTTCGAATATCATTTATGGCTATGCACTCAGCTCGCAACGAAAATGTGGCAACAAATCAGAAGTTAGAAGAAAACTTGTCCAAAACGCAAAATCATGGCTCTAGTTCAGAACGGTCGCAATGAAAGCGATTTTTTCACCTCAGGTCGATGGTTTCACTCTTTACCCTCGTTTCACACGTTTTTTCTTTCGATTAAAAAATAAACGTGCTACAGTCCTTTGGTACACACGTCGACTGAGTTTTATAAATAAATTAACATGCTTGGTGCAGAAGAAAATAAGGCTAAACATCGTAGTTGTCCTCTTGGCATAATGTTTTGTGACGTACAGTTGTATATAATTGCTGCAAAGCGTTACCTCCAGGAAGAACGTGTGACATCATAGATGCATTGACGAGTGTTAGGCCCACGCAACATCGAAGCGTGTTCCGGAATCAATGGGGTTTCCCCTGTTTAAATACCGATTGTTCAACACGCGTGGTGACGCTTTCGCCATAGAGGTGCTTGCAAGCAACTTCTCACACTGAAATTTATGTTGCCATTTAAAGTCGGCAGGGGAGGTGCGGAGCAATGTGGCCTCTCCATTTCGAGAGGGAAATTGTATTTCGTGGCTTTGTGAACTTTAACAAAAATCAGCGCTTCAATACTGTGAAATCCTCAACTATCTTGACCGTGGCTAGGTACGTCTTCGTTGTTGCGCGTTCCCGCTTTTGTTGGTTTTGGCACTACATCATTGCTTGAACCTGATCCCACTATATCTACTCCGTCCTTAAAAGTCAGTTGGAAGGCGACTATAAAGAGCCGAGACTTCCGAGCTGCAAAGGAAACACAATCACCATTTTATGCCCATATAATTTTTGACGCAAGACCGGGTGTTTGTTTTGATTGGATGACGGGTTTTGCGTCACGCAGCGATCTTACGTTGGCGAGACACGCAGGTCAGAGCCTCTGCCGCCGAACTTTTGAATGAGGTGTTCGCTGGTAAACGTCCAACCTATGCCGGTGAGACGTTCTATGACAGTTTTTGAAGAAAATTTTTAAGTGCAAGTAAGTCGTTGAGATGATTGTTTTCAAAGTGTTTTTTCACCACTGACAGAGCCTCTCCCGCCGAACTTGTGGTTGGCAAACGCCCAACCCGTGGTGATGCGTTGCCTAGCGTTTCACGAAAACGTCACGTCGTTGAGCTGGTTGCTTTCAAAGTGTGAGGCAGGTTAATCTTTGGTTGAATCGTGGATTCAGACGACGTTTCGTGTGAAGCGTCTTTCACACAAATCACCTGCAATTTCTAGTTCTTTGGTAACGACGAACCGCGATGAATTTGAAATAACCTTGGTGATACACATTTTGCTGACTTTTGTAAATTACAAAAAAACTACGATTATGAGAGCCAGGGCCGGCCTTAAGCCGATGCAACGGATGCAGCTGCATTGGGCCCCGCGCCTCTGGGGGCCCCGCGCCTCTGGGGACCCCGCGCCTCTGGGGGCCCCGCGCCTCTGGGGGCCCCGCGCCATGGTGTTTGGGTAGATTATTCATTTTGCCAGACACACCTTGCGCTTGAGAATTCAGTGGACACGCCGTATAAATTTGATTGTTAACAAAGAACGCTCTCGTCAGAACAAGCAAATTTCTTCTCGAACGTTAGCAAACGTGCTCACTTCTCGTGTTAGTGTTGTACTGCAGTGCTCTTCAACCTTTTTTGTTACGGTGCACCCTTAAACATACTTTGACAAACTCATTCACCCTATTTACTTAAGCACTTAAACTCATGCACCCTATTTACTGACGCTTCCACCGTGTCCCCCACCCAATTGCGCCCATGCCTGTAAGTACCCAGGTCTAAATAAGCAAGTCCCCTAATTCAGTAACTCAGCTACATAATTCAATTGATAATCGCTCATTGGCTGTTGCTTATGAGTCACAAATAATCATCTAATTTCAATTAGCTTGATATGGTGTGATGCTTATGCATCACAGTTTAGATTGTGCAAAGTCCTCGGTTAAATCCTGAAAGTCATTGGTTGGTTAATGGTTCATTTTTGCTAACAGAAAGTTTTTGTACAATTTATCTGTTTAATGTGACAAGTTTGTGATGCATTTTTGTTAACCCTTTCTTAGTGGTGCACCCCACGCGTATTTTGATGCACCCTAGGGTGCACCGTGCACACTGGTTGAAGAGCGCTGCTGTACTGCATATTTGCGTTCTACCACGATCGTAACACGGTTGACTGAACACGATGACGTCATAAAATCACTGCTCAGAGGGGCCCCGCGCTTAGGTCTTGCATTGGGCCCCGAGCCCAGGTCTTGCATTGGGCCCCGCATCTGCTAGGGCCGGCCCTGATGAGAGCTTAGCAAGAATAAACTAAAGAAATAGGTGTTTGCGTGAGTAGGACACCAATTCCAACAAAATTTGTTTTGATTTTCTTCTTGCACTCTAGGAGAGGACAGGAGGTCAAGATTAACCAGACGCTGAGCGCAAATGGGAGCGCAGAAAGTGAAAAAGTCTCGTTCATCTTGCCGTAGTTGTGGAAAATTTTAAATGCAATTGTGGTTTGGAAAATTTGAATGACCTATTTTATATTTTTATTGCTCTTCAGTTTATTTTTAGAGAAAGAGTTTGGAAAAGCGGTGAAATCGTACAAAATTTTTGCAAAACGTTTTTGTGAACACCTATAGTTTCACCATACATTTTGCGCGCAGGCGCGTCAAAGGCGTTATTTCCTGGACCCAACTTTACCTGAGATCGCCACTGTTAAATTTGCTTCCTACCAGCTTCTTCCTGTTGTGTACATCTACTTAATAAATTTGCACATTGTACCAAAAAAAGCAGTATTTCTTGTTTCGATTGTTTTTTCAAGTGTTGATTTGCATGTTATCCTTTGTTATAAATTTCAGCAAATCTCAGATAAATGATGGTGCAAATTGAAAACCAGACATCTTACTGCAGAAGTACAAGACGCTTTTTAGCGACAACTAGCGGTGTTGACGAACAGCGACCTGGACTGTCATGTCTTGTCGAATGACACATTTTTAACCAGAGTGGATCAAACGCTGTATGGCCGTGTTGAGTACAGGCATGAAGATTCACGCTAAACGAAGGCTTTCATGAGGCTTTATCTCACGGATTGAATCTGTGAATTTGAGCATCCGCTTCTTTATCTTGTATGCATCTAGCAATTCTGGAGGGAGTGTCTGTGCCAAGAGTGGGGAACCTGATGTCAGCGTGATTATTTAACATTGCTCGCATCAGAATTTTCGTTACCCAAGAACAGGGGCGTATACCGAGGCTAGATGGCGTCCGGGGCAAGAAACACGTTTGCCGCCCCCATGTTCGAACCTCAGGTTTTTCGGAAGCAAATGTACTGTATTAAAGAAAGTACTTGCGCCATTGTTGGGATTTTTGGCGCCCCCAGTGATTCGGCGCCCGGGGTATTGTTTCCTCCTTGCCCCCCTCGTAGGTACGTCCCTGATCGAATCAAAACGAAACTCCGTTAAAGGCAGAT
>JGI24159J19872_10007381_pt1 | contig 14409 bp, 10 predicted proteins | sample Ectturendosymbi4_FD_19872 | JGI IMG/M metagenome (IMG submission 19872) | reverse complement strand
AACCCTGAATGTAGAACCACTTCTCCGAATGGAGAGATCACAGCTACGTTGGTTCGGCCATGTTCCCGTAATGTCCCAGGAAAGACTGGTGAGGCAAGTCCTGCTGGTTATCCAGCCACGGGAAAGTGGCCCAGAGGTCGTCCAAGGACCAGATAGCAGAACTATCAGAGATTGCTGTTGGCCGTGAAGTATTCGAGACCTCCTAGAGATGCTGCCCCCCCCCCGATCCTTCCCAGAGAAAAAGTGAAAGAGAAAAGTAGAAATCACTGTTCGGTTGTCATTGGTCGATGTCACGTTGAAGCGCTACGCCTGGAAACCACTTCCTGGTTTGGAATCATTAATCAGCCACAAATCAGAGACGTGAAAACTTCCTACTGTTGTGTGCATCGTAATATTTAACACTTGAAACCGATGTGTTTGTCACTTTGAAACTTACTTGTGTTGTCATTGTGGTCAGTGTGCTGTGCACTTAAGTGTCGTTTCTAATGTGTGTTCTTTACCACCCAGGGAACTAAAGCTCAACCAAAACTGGTTCCCAGTCCATTTATGGTTCGGAAGGAAGACGATTCCAAATTCAACGACGGCGGTTATTTAAAGAATAGAGACATCAGTGACGACATCGTGTTTAGCTCCAAAATAAGAAAAAAGCCGAAGAAAACTAAAGGTGGTACTTTTGGCAACTTCCTGTCGGAGGTTTTATAGAGTTCAACCAGTTTGCAGTAGTTTTTTAAAACTGGTTTTTGTTATGGCAATGAAAGTAGTTACCTCATACGAAAGGGAACGCCAGTTGCATGATGCCTGGGATTCGAATGTATGCAGTTTTCATTGAAGTCTTGATCCAGACTTCGAGAATTATTGATAAAAGCCGGGGCGTTTTTCTAACCTTAAAATAAACCCGCAGCAGTTTCTGTTTTGTCACAGGCTTGTTCTTAGATTTAAAAACTTTCTGGTGTTTGAAGATTTTCACCATTTTCCCCAAATATGTTGTTCGTCCTGACCATCGTTTCGTGTCCCTTTGAACGGCACGTGATGTCATAAACGGTGTGTGACGTCAAAACAACTTGGTTCAAAACAAAGGGCCTCTGCGTTTGTCTTAAACAGCGAAATTGTCATCAATCCATGAAGGATAATTCTCTGAAAACACTTCACCTTTGATTTTGAACATAACGCGTTTGCTGGTGTCGATTGGTCACGCATCACCAGTGATGCGTAGCAAGATACATTTACAATGAAGTTAAAATGTTGCTGCATGTTGTGGTTTCGCCAAAGATGTTAAACGGCCATCACTGCTTTATATCTCACAATTATGCGGATTTTGAAAACCGCTGAAGTATTTTTTACCCCCCACATCTTCCACTCTTCCAGGCGTTGCGCAACAGACTGTGCGAGTGCGAACAAACAACCTCGTCTCTGTGATGGAACAAAGACGCGCGGTTAGTCGCTACGTCAGCTTGTCGGTTGATTTCGTTCAAACGAGGCTTCATCTGATTGGCTCTCATGGTGAAGCACGTGACCTGTTCTTGTGACGTAGATGTGTAGGCTTGCAGATGCAGTTTCACGCATAAACATTGTGGACGAGCCTGATTGCTTCATATTTTGAATGTGCTTTTTTGTGTGTGGAAATAATGAAAGCTTTCATAACGTGATGAATCGTCGCAATTATATTTATTGTCGAAAAGCAAGCATGCTCGTGACCCTGGTTGAAAGGGTAATGGTTCAAATCAGGGCTGTGGCGCTGAAGCCAAAAAATTTTCGATGGTGAAGCCAGAGTCCGAAATTTGAGTTCCGGCTCCACAGCCGTGGTTCAAGTAATGCGCTGTGCATGATGATGGCTGCTTGAGGGGTATCGGGACTGTACCAAAAATGCTCTGCGTGGGCAGTATCAAAATTGGAAAAGATTTTTGATGAAAATGCGGAACATTTTTCTATAAATAATGAAGTGTTTCTGACTGCCTGGCGGTGTTGTCCGCTGAGGTTTTCGAACCGGAGTCGCTGGGTTACAGGAAGGGTGATAGGGTTGGGGCCAGGGGGCATGTGAAACGTTTAGTGTGTGAACTTGGGGTCTAAGTCAAAAGTTTGATTTTTATTATAATCTGCGTAGGTTGTCATGTCATACCTTCAAACTCACGAACGTTTAGAGAACCTCAGCATTTGTTATAGAAATTAATTTGCATAATTGGAACTTAAACCCTTAATATGTCTTGCTAAAGTTTCGTACTGAAGAAACAGTAGATGCACCCATTCCGGTTTTGATGTTTGGGGCGTGGCAGTGAATTCGGCCAATAAGAGCAACAGAGCAAGCATATACTGGAGCAGGAACGTGTTATGACCAGGGGTGTAGTGGGGCAGGAACGTGTTATGACCAGGGGTGTAGTGGGGCAGGAACGTGTTCCCACACTTTTTTGATGGTAGCCTGACTTAAAGATGTGTGTTTTACTCATATTTCCTTTGTTAAGCTTGAGGCGTCGCATGAATGAACAAGTGACAAGCTATCTCCTACGTAGCACCCTAGCGTAGTTTTGTGATTACTGGAAATGACTAGATTTTTGTTTGGTTTCTACACTTTTTTTAACACTGCACCCCTGGTTACGACGTATCGTCTACGAAATACTTGNTAAATTTGTGAGATTTGCTGAATATTTTTTAAGATCTTGTCAAAACTCTATGAATTTGTGTAGGTTGAGTCTGTCGAACCGGACATGACGTCAGTGCATGGGGTCCAGACTACGTCACCGGCGCCAAGTGATCAATACAACAGTTCAGAGTCACGAGGTTCGGAGCCAACCAATGACAGCAGCCCGTCAATGAACCATGACGTTCCGCACAGTTCAAACTCTTATGCTGATGATGAAAGCATTAAGTTTAAAAACACTGAACGTTTTCTTGCTTGTTCAGTTGGGGAGGGTCGCGAAATGCCAAGTAACGTTGCAAACTTTGATGTCGACGTTGAAACTGGTGACACGCACTGTGCGGCAAATGCAACAGTATCAAGTGATGTAGACGTTTCAACCGGTGACACGCCGTGTGCGGATGCATTCAACATTGCATGTACGTCATTACAAGATCATTCAACGAAAGCGGAAATTAATAAAAAAGATGGGTCTGAGAGCCGCGCCAGTCCTTCGCGGTTGACTGATCAAGCGTGGGATCGTGTCGTCAATCAAGTGTCACGTGATCCAGTACATGGCAGCCGCAGTGACGTGCTACGGTCTGGGGAGTATCAGAGCCAGCAGCCACAGGTTTTCCGCGACGTCACTGCTGAGATTGTTGATGACGTACCTGATGATGACATCAACCCCCACCACTGCCCATGTCAGCAGCAGGAACTCGTCACTGATCAGACATCGCGTGTTGACGCCAGTGACGGAAACAAAACTGTGCCTGTTGAAGCCACGCCTGGTTTGGTCCACGACACATCCCCCCCAACCGCACAAGTAACCACCGGTAGTGACGTAGGCAGTGATGACGAACCTGACATTTACTCCAAACGCGAAGCGGTCGATTTTGAAAGTGAAGTTGAAACTGGATCCGAGGTTCGCAAAGTTTTAGAGTTTCGTGTCATTCTCGCGCCCTCGCCTCAATCAGTGTGAGCGAAACAACCTAAATAATATTGTTCTTTAATCAAGTCTTGGTATCATAATAAACTGTTGATACAAACGTAAAGCTAACCATGCCAGTTCCGGGGACTAACTGATGGCAAGCTTGCGGTGTGGCTGTTGTGTGGGGAGGGGGTGTTGTGTGGGGGAGGGAGTGTTGAGCTCGAACTGCACTAATATTCAACTGGGTTGTTTGACTGGTGGGAGGAGATGTGTATAACCTTTGTGGCCGACGTCAAAAGGGGAGGTTAATAGGATTTCATCATCACTTTTCTGTTAAGGTTAGCGACAGTTTCGAAGTTGATTTTAAAACCCTTTGGTATTGCTCAAGCTGCTGACCTAATAAGCATCTTAACAGGATTCCTGCCATGCAACACTGGCACCTATCCAGGCTTAATGTCACATATGAAAAGAGAACGGAGGCGCGTTTTGTTTGGGATGAAAACAGGTGGAAAATAAGCGGGCGTCTTTTTTGCGATTTCCCGTCAGATCCTATGTTGCTTAGTCAGTTTTCGAAGCTTCGTTGTCGTGGCAATTTGCACGCAGTGAAGTATTGTTTCAAGCTACGGTTTAGCTTAGAAGTGAAACTTGTTGTGTTGGAAGGACAACAGGCTGCTTGCTTTTCAGAGTGACGACGAGAGCAAACCAGAAGCCGACACGTCACTGTATGTTAGTGACGAACAAGTTGACGAAAGAGACAGGAGTTACTTTGAGGTGAACCTCTTGTCTGTACCTGTCAATTGCGTCGCACTATGTTCTGATGTTTCAGTTTAAAACTTACCCTTTCATGTGTATGTGGAAGTGAAATTAAACTTAGTGCGATGAAAAGTTCGTTCGTAGGAAGCGTTTTAGGGGTAGGTGGAAACCTTTGCTTCGAGAAAATGTCATTTTAACATCGATTTCTGGCCCCGGCCGCAACTTCGGTTTTAACGCTGAAAAATCTATCGTCTGAAGTTTGTGTAACTTTTCAACAAAATCGATGTCTTGATCACACAAAGCTGGTGATGCGCCAAGACCGTGCTTTCTGTCTCAGCATCTTCTTGTTGCTCCTCACTGCCCTGACTTTTCTTTGTTCACAAAAACACATTTTTCACACTAAATATTTCCCAACGCTGCCTTTATTCATCTTCTTTCGTCCAGTCCTTCACAGAGTGACGCCGTTGCATCCCCCCCAGAACCTCCTGTTTCGTGCGTTTGTGTAAAATCCACGGCATGAAGCTTTCTGCACCCCTGACATTCAACCTATAAATTAATCGTTGACTGTTTGTGGGAGTGTTGAATTTTTTTTAAATTAAGTTTATTTATCCGTGGATAAAATTTTGCTGTCACTGTTGATTGGCATTGAGTTCCTTCAACTCCAAAACTCCCCAGAACAGTATGAAAAAATTCCTTAAATTTGCAAAAATCACCACCACTCAGCATGAAACGTTAATCTTTCGTAAAATGCAACATAAAATCAATTTTGTCAATCAAAGCTGGCACTACTACACATAGAATTTGCAATCATTGCTGGGCTTCTCTCGCACTATCTGAACAACTTCAACAACTCAGCTTGACCTGCACTCAGCTGGCAAGTTGAAACATTCCATTCGTTGCTGTTGTTAAGCAAACTCATTACTAGTTGAACTATGTCTGCAGTGACTCTTCACATTTTTCATAATTTTCTAATGAAGGGTTGATTGCGACAGAGCATGACGTAACCTTTGATTGCGACAGAGCATGACGTAACCTTTCCCACACCTGGATCAATATTCCAGTTACTTTGTTCCTGGCCAAAGGCGGTCGTTCGCTTCATGTTGACGAGGACCATATTTCGCGTTTTCTACTTTTAAACATGACGCAAGCCCCCCCAGCCATGGAAGTTGGGGTCGTTCAGAGTTCAAGCTACAGATTGTGGTTAAGCTCCGGTTATCTCAGGAAGGAGCGCGGTCGATCAGTTTCATTGAAGATGCTGCGGAAACGCAAATAATGTTTGTAAACAGCTGCTGCAGATTTCTGAATTCCCTGCCAATGCTTTCCCGTCGTTCCCGCACTGCACTGTGGTTGGTGACAACATATTTTCCGCAGGCTGTCCAGCAGTACTTCCCCACAGGATTCGATGATCTTACGTCAGGGTACAAAACAACCGATGTATGGATCAGTGTGAGGTTATCGAAACGCAACATCGCTTCGATATGCGGTCAGTCCCCTTCACATCGTGCACCGAAGTAATAGTGAAGTTTTATCCATAAATAGACATCATGTGGTTTCGAAAAATTTATTTTGAACGAGTCGTTTTTCTACATGGGGAGTTTTTCAATCGCGAACACGTTTCTAGGTTGAAATCAAAAATCCTTTTCCACAACTAGTTCGCCATAAATATCTTGTGCGCTGTTAGTTTCATCGGTACTGTATTTATGGGCGTGTTGCAATCTCTCCGCTGCCGTTGCGTTTAATGTGCGATTCACCACGAACGGCAGATGCGCCAAGAACAACACCCATATATATGTGGCACGAACAAGCAATAATAGAGTGATCATGGCATGTGAACTCTATCGTTGCTTGCTGCCGCGGTGCGAAGCTTTGCGCACATGCCGCTCGGGATTTCCGATCGCAACGGGCATCGGAAGGATTTTTTCCAGGGAGGGACCATTTGTGGATTTTCCATGGGGGGGCAAAAGTGGTGAAATTTCATTTTACCCACTCGGAAAGGTAGAAAACAACCTTTTTTGCCAAAATTTCGATAGAAAAATATCAAATTTTAAAACCCAGGGAGGGGCCTTGCCCCCCTGCACCCCCTTCCGACGCCCACGACTACGTCACTTGTTGCGCTGCCGGATCAAAGACAAAGCTTCCAGTCTGGACTTTCTACAAAATGATGAAGGAAACACTTTATTCACCAGTCACTGCTTCACTGAGGTAGCAATTCAACAAAATATTAGAAACGACCGCGAGAATGAATGCAGACCTTTGTTGACGAAATGCTTTATGACGTCGCTGATGATGTGACGCAATAAAAACTAAAAATCATCACAATCAGCGTTTTGACAAACTTGTGCTTTCTATGTTGGAGTTACTCCCCTTTGTTCCTGTGGTGTGGAATCCATTCGAACATTAAGGACTTCGATGGTAACTTGTTTGGTTGTCTTCCATCAAGATGGCGCATCACGTTTTTTTCCTTTCCCAGCATCAGGAAACTGGATCTGCTACATAACTCACTCAGACCGGATCCACATGACTGAAGAGAACACCGAATCGTTGTACAACATGAAATGGCTGAAACTGACCAAAAAAGCCTGCCAGATATCTATATCTCCTTCAGGTCTGTTCCTCCTTTGCTGACTCGATGTCCTACTTTTGCTTCAAGCAATCCACGTCGGTTTGAAAACAAGATTTCGTATTGCCCTTTTTTCTTTCTTGATGTAAGTGTTTAACGCCCAATACGAGTAGACAGTCTGATAAACGCGATTACTTGTTAGATTGCGTAATGAACTTAAACACGTGGCACGTGGAATGCCTGCATTTTATATCTTTGTTTTGAGCGTTCCAAATGTGAGTTCTTCGTCTTTCTCTATATCACTATAAACAAAGTATGCATTCCAGGGGATTTCGCTTGGATCGTCACACGAAGCGGAAACGTCTACTCCTCCCACCTGCCAGTCAATTTTTTTGCAGCCAATCACAAAGAAGTTTCGTTGCCATGGAAACGTGTATTAAGTAATTCGATTTTTGTGTCAGTGGGTGTTTCGGAAGCCTGGGTCGTGTCTCAAGAAAAGAAAGTATCCCGACAAGTGGGACTTTCCCGTGCTCAGCCATGCATGGAGGGGAGCTCAAGCGTTGACGTCACAATCGTCAAAGGCAAGGAAGTCATCCATGACGCAGAGGTATAAACGGTATTGTGAGCAAAGATGTAGTGATTTTGAAAGAAGCGCATTGCTGGGTTGCTTGCACTTCCGTTGTCGCTCGGGCAATGCTTGAATACGTAAGTTACTTCTGTGGGAGTAAAACTTGCTTCATTGGAGATCCAGGCCTTCGGAGTTGGTGATTTTTTCAAATTTATCCGGATTCAGGAGGTTTATATTTCCCGGATTCGGAATTGCTGTATTAAAACAAGTTTAAAACAAACTATGCAGCCAGGCTTATTTATGTCGTCACAATGCAATTGTGATGGTTCGCTTGCAGAAAGTTTGTCAATACTCTTGACCGAGAAAAGGTCATTGTGGGGCGTCATGCACTGTGAATACGATGCAGACAGATCTAGGTTTTCTGTTCTGTACTAAAGTGGTTCCCAACGTTTTTACACTCGCGGCACCCTACAAAAGAGAAACATAATTTGCGCCACCAAGCGGCGAAACCATAGCAATTCTGTTTGAGGTTTAATGACATTTTGAAAATATCTTTTCAATGATATAGTGAAAAGCGTATGAGCTCTCGGCACTCCTGGGTATTGTAAATGGCACCCTAGAGTGCCGCGGCAGCCCTGTTGGGAGCCACTGGTGTACTAGATGTTTCTACATTGCTTTGTATGCAGTGCTTAGCTTACTGCATCAATCTGTTCTGTTCGTGTATATTTGTTGATTGCGTACAAGCTATGGTTGAAACTCCGCTCACAGATGTATTCTCGCTCGGCTTGTGCAATAACTGCAGCTCACATACTGTGACATTGCTTCTAGCTACAAACATGACACAAGAGTTATCTCTCAGAGATGTAGAGACAGAAATGTGCCTCAAACACTGCTGTCACAAAATGCAACTAATATTTTATTACTTTCTGCCACCACCTACATGTGTGAGACAATTGTCAGCTCTTTCAAATATGAAGACAAACTATAGGCCCAAACTTACCATGTGCTTTGACTAACAAGTTTGCTTGCCGGAAATAACTCCGACAATTAATAAATTGTGCAGTCAGAAGCAACCCCGTCCATCATATTGATGCTGTCGGTTTTGTTCAATTCAGCATCAGCATTATTCGATGTCGTTTCTTTTTCATTTTGTATTTTCCTTCCGCGCTGGGAGGTCTGGAAAATTTGATGCAACAAGGTTTGGGGACCGATGAGGAAAGAAAACGGTTCACAAATAATGGTCGATGGCCCAAAAGTTTGAAAAACCCTGGTCCAGCAAACCTTATACTTGATGTTACTTTTCCACCTTCGTAGGTGACACAAGTTGCTTTGGCCTGTGACGTAGTTTGGATTCTGACCGTGGACGGTCACGCTTACTGCAAACCACTGGAGCGTGTCGATGATGCAAAACCTTGGTTTTCTGGTGAGCATGGCTGGTGTGCTGCTAGTGTGCTGCTGCTGTGTTGAGTTAAAAGTCGTCTGTGCTGTTGAAACTCTACACATTATGATCTTGTTTTCAAACCACTGCAGAACGCTTGCCCTTCGCGCTGGTAGATTCCTGGCAACTGAACTTTCTCTGTGACGTAAGGTGTACGCATAATGTGTTCAGTGATGCAATAAACGTTACATGAAAGTGATGTGAAGTGTGATGTTACGTGGCAACGTTACTCACACTGAGTGGCCAGGACGTTCAGAGGCACGTGCACGCTCTCTGGGTAGATAGTATCAAAACTTGACTGAAAAGTCTCGCATTGTTGCAGCAGTTTTTCTGCTGGACTGGAAACATCATTTTGGAGTGATTAAAAATATTTTGGAAACTGCATAAGATTTCAGAGTCAGGATTTAAAGTTTTCAGACTTTTTTATATTCAAAGAGTATCTCTTTTGGTAGCTCCTAACTTCATGCAGTGGATGTTGTGGCCAAGTGAGGGGCCGTGACCCACTGGGTCATTTATTTCGGGCACATCAGCCAAGTTTTTGAACCACCTCTCGATCGCCTCCTACTGTTCGGCATTTACTTCCATGCGTGTGACTTTTTCTCACTGTTTGAATTTACTTCTGCAGTGGAACGTCCGGTTTCGAGCGACGGGAAACGATATCTGTTGAAGAAGATCGTCACGGATGGTCGGAGCAGCGTCTGGGCCGTCAGCGAGATTGGCCAATTGTGGTACAGGTCAAAGGTCACTCGAAATTGTCCTTGCGGCGACACCTGGTGGCAGGTATGAGCGAGTTGATGAATGACAAGGATTGGATTGTCTGGTCATTTTTGAAAGCAGTCTTACTTCCAACGGGCCCCAATCATTAACAGTGGTTCATGACATAGGTTGACATTTGTACTATGCGTTGATGCAAAGAAGCGTCTTCGTATTTAAACTTCATACATCTTTAAATCAGAAGACGTGCTTGAGTGAAGGACATTCCTCGTTTTCAAACGCTTCGTCCGTGTTTCCCATTGTGCCATTGTTACGCAATAGAGTTAAAATCTGCGTGTTTTATTTCGTCATAAAGGGGAAAAATAGTTTCTGTTTAATTGTGAAGCAATGAAATACATGTCCCTGGCAGCCAGGCATTGGTTGCTTGTTTCATGAGCTACGATTAAATTTCCTTAATCATTTAACAGGGTTACATGAACAAGTACACGCAGGACAATTGCGCCTCGAAAGCAATCCTTTCTCAGCTGGCTGTTGCCAAGGAAACTGTTCAGTCATCCGTGAGTAGCTGAACACGAGTTTGTTGCAATCCCTTCCCCCCAAGCACTGAGTTACTGTATGTTTCAGATGTCGCCGTTGTCTCGTCGTGGCTCGTCCCTCGCCAGGCAAGCCGCGATAAGCATGGGTGCGTTGTGGGTCATCACTGAAGATGACAGGGTAAAGGTCGCCAGGGGGGCCGTCACGGGTGAGTGCTTATCAGCTGACGTATGCTTGCATTGCCGATGTATTTATTCACCAAGTCCCGACATCACTGCAGTGTTATTTAAATGTTGAAATTATTCCATAAATTGAGCATCAAACGCGAGAAGTTGCCCAATGCCGCCCTGCCAGTGATCTGTGAAAGATGATTTCGACAAACTTTGATTGTTTGTCGTGAACTTTGAACTTTCATTCATTCAGGAAACGTTTGGAAATCCCCGAACATCCAAGGAATCCCCTCGTCCGCTACATGGCGCCATATAACATCTTCATCAACGTTTTCAGCTGACAATGGTGGCTGGGAAGGTGAGGAGGTGGCTGAGTCGAGCTTGAGCAATGTTGATGGGAGGAGTTTTAGTTTCCAAGGAAGTTGTATTTCCTTGTTGGAAAGAAGCTTGAATTTTTTTATCATAAAACAGTGGGTTCAATGTAAGAGTTCATGAAAAGTCTGCTTTTTCCCAGCGAAGCGCTGTTTATTGACTTACCTCATATTTCCGAGCTGTTTCAGAGAAAGTTGACCCCCGCATAACACACTTGTTGCCCCCTTGTGGTTGAACGCAGCACTTTACTATAATTCGCGAATCCTTGTGTTGGTGAATCCCCCGACTAAGTTGCTCGTGAAAGTGGAGCGACGAAACTTAGTGGCATTTTTTATGTTTCTGACCTTTGGAAGAAAATTCTTTTGATTTGAAAAAATCAAGCAAAATTTCGTGAAATCAGTGGAATGTTTTTTTAATACTTGTTGCCTGCCCAAAAAAAAGTTAACCACCTGATCACCTCTGATTGTGACAACATAGAACAGTGATTCCTGTCAAAAAATCCACGTTCAGCTCGTGTCGGTTGTTTTAATATATATTCCACTCCCCAGGTGTTATATGGGCCGCCAGACACAACGGAGAGATCATCCGTTTCCCCTCAACACTGCGTCACAGTGAGCAGCGACAAAGGGCAGTTGTTGTTCCTCCTCCTGTGGAGCCAGCCTGTCCACCAATCAGATGCGTGTCGGCATGCCGCGATGCACTGTGGGTAATCATCGGCGAGAGTCAAGTGTTTGTGAGATCGGGCGTGTCAGAGGCGTGTCCAGCCGGCACAGAGTGGAACGTGGTGGATGTGAGCGAACAATTGGGTGAGTGACGTGACTTACTCAGCGGAAATCTAACAGTTGACAAACCAAACAATGCCGCTTGACGCTTTATTTCACGCGGTATTGTTCTGTGGGAGGTGTGGGGCGACGTCCAAAAGTGGGAGGATGATTAGAAACGCTGTTGGTAACAAGCCAGCAGAGCAGTTTTTTCCGTATTTTGATTTTGGCGTTTTATAAATTGTAAACGTATTAAACATGCGTGTTTGAATAAGATTTGACGATCCCTACGCAAGAAATGGAAAATATGCTTTGTTCCAACTATATGAAGGTGTATGACACAACAAAAATGTCTTTTGTACAATGATTGCCTTGACGTTGTGAAAATCCAACCTACTATTTTACAATCGGAGTTGAAAAGTTTAACTTGCATCCTAGCTTTGGCCAATATCTTGGCTGTGTCTATTGTGGATATAAAACTAAAATCATCAAATGAATCCCATCAGTTTCATTCGATTTTATCACTGAACATGAAACTTGGTCGTGCTCAGCTGTAAGGTCAAGCACTGATGTCGTGCCCACCAGGACTGACGTTTCGTTTCATTCTGTTTTCGACGTTTCGTTTCAAAGACTAGAGCAGAAATGTTGAGGGGATTGTTTCACCATCGATCAAACAACTGTTTGTCAGTCGGAAGTTTGTCGCAGACTGCAGTGCATAGCTCCATGATGCTGAGCATTGGCGAGTTTTCATCATCAAATACACTCATCGAAGATCACTGAGTTTGAGTGGCGTTGATTGGCTCTATGCAGCTCAGCGGAATGTAACCAGAACGCTGAACAAACGTTGAAGGTCCTGCAACAAAACAACCTCCAGCTGTTGGTCGTTCTTCAGAGTCAGCAATTCTATCGACCAGTTTAAACCTCACATGTAGTGAAGTTGCGCGGATGAATTTATTAAATGAGGAATTTGCCGGATGCTCAGCAGAGATGAGCATTGGACCGGATCCGGGCTGTGACTAGATTTTTAGGACTCGTAAACCGCTTCAAAAATTTAAGATCATGACCGGACTTGGACGAAGTTTATGGAAAAGAATTGCGGCATTTTTTTGTTGAAACGCTGTATTTTGTTCGTTTTGTTGAACTTTACTTGGACTTTGCATTGAAAAATATTTTTATACTGTGATTGGACTGAGTTTAAAAATTCTGGACTGGATCGTAAAATATGACAGTCCGCTCATTTCTGGATTGCACGGTTGGTGTGATGGGGGGAGGTTCCTCTAGACGTCCTCCCCTTCACGTGCTTTTGCTTGAAATTGTTTGTTTCATTTCAGGAAGTCGCAAACTCGTCCATGTCAGCTGTGGATCTCAGTGCGTGTGGGGATTGGACGAGACAGGTCACGTGTATTTGCGCATGGGCGTGGCTTTCACCGAGAACCACGTGACGATGTGTCCGGTCTGGTTACCTCTGGAGCCGAACAACCTCCCTCACGATGGGAGGTTTGTGCAGGTGGGGGTGAAACGAGACGGGTGGATTCTTGAAACGATTCTGAAAACTTAACGCNGTTCCACAGCTTGTTCGATTGAAGTCACGCCCATTGTTTGCTAACAAACCCATCGCTCCTTCGCTTGTTTGGAACGAAATGAAAAAGAAACAAGCAGATATGTTAGGGGTGGCTTGGGTGTACCTTGCCTGTGAAATGTGGTCGGGCAGAATCAACATCATGCCCGTCTCTGTCCAGAAAACTTCAGGCAAGGTCGCCTCGCACACTCCCCTGACTACATGAAAATATTTCCCGTGGACATCCAACCCCCAAAAGAAAATGCAATATCTTAAGCCCTGACTTGATGGGGGATTCTGCTTTCAGATTTGAAATCATCGGATCAACCAGGAAAAAATTTTTTCCCCAGTGTTATATAAGAGGAGGTTATAACCGGCTGCTCCAGCCCCACCACCCCCGCTTACCCAGGTCACGTGACCAGATGGTTCGAAACTCATTATGACGAAACCAGCAGTGGAAGCGAAACATCCGCTGACGTACAAAATCTAGTCGCTTATTTTTAACAATGAATTATTTGTTTCAACGTTAAATAATTTTATGTTAGACAATTTCTGCATCATGGAGTTTGTATATGTTGTAGAAAGTGCTAGAACTCGATTGATACATTTACGAAATTAGGCAAACGACCAATTTGCTTTTCAAAAATAAAGAACACAATTGGGAGATGTGGAGTTCTTTCGGTTGCCATGGTGCCCGGGTTGTATCCATGGACGCCGGAAGTTGTGACGTATTTGTGAAAGTTATTGAATATAAATAGGGAGTGACGTTGCGTTGGAAGACCAAATTGATTCTCTCATCAATTCACAGCTTGTTGCCGGAACACGGTTCAAACACAGTTCTACACTTCCCGTAGTACTGTGTGGTATGAAGGTCATAAGCTCTCTGCTGGTANTGGTTCCAACATTTAAACTTTACTGACTCAGTTGCCCCATAAAGCGAATAAAGAAGACCTGATGATGTAATGAATGGTCGGGGTGTTTCGTCACGTATTTGGTTTCGTGAACTGAGGTCCTCCATGCATGGGTGAGCACTGTGATAGGGGCCGGCCCAATAATGAACGAACTCGAAAAATGTAAAGGAGAAAAATAAGCCTTTTTGTCTTGTTCTTGAAAAGTATTTGTATGATTCGTAACCGCTGGATGAGCCCGTGGAATAAAGCTGTATGCACACGGCACGCGTCTGGTGCGGAGCGTTTGTCTATTGTCTGCCAAGCACCGCTCTTTCCTGAACCCGGAGCATTGTGTCTGATGCGTCAATATAGAAACTCGTTCCATTCGAACTCAGACCATACCAGACGCATCCGAAAAAGACGCGACGTCACGAAAATCAGACCCATGATGCGGTGAATACGTCTAATATCCTTAACAACTATTTTGTTGAAATCGGACCAACTCTAGCTTCTTCTATTCCACCGACAGCCCAGGTCCCCCCACACTTCTGG
>JGI24159J19872_10007378_pt1 | contig 14411 bp, 9 predicted proteins | sample Ectturendosymbi4_FD_19872 | JGI IMG/M metagenome (IMG submission 19872) | reverse complement strand
TTCCCAACCGGGGGTACTCGTACCCCCAAGGGGTATGAGATTGAACATCAAGGGGTACGAAGATCCTTGGGTCACAGAGCAGCTTATATATCTCTTACAGAGCAATATATATCTCAAATTTTTTTGGGGGGTCCTAAGAATGCTCTGACCTGACAAAGGGGTACGAGCAGCAAAAAAGGTTGGGAACCCCTGATTAGAATCTAATGACATTAGAATCTAATGTCATTGCAATCGGGCGTGTAAGATCTTTTGTGAAAGGATTCCAACTGAATGATCTAAGATGCAGCAAAATCTTAGATGTAGAGAGCAATTCGGTAAGTCATGCGATGCATGCGTGATACGAAATAGAATGCGCTTTCGTTGCAGCGAAGTGTCAACTTTAAACGCTAATAATAACTTAAATTGTTTCCCTTTCACTCTCGATACCTGGGTTCCTGCGTAGGTGCTCTTACCTGTTTCCAGAATGGCAAAAGATTTTGTATTAACTTGTCCGGGAACATATTTCAATGTAGCAGTCCTCAGAAAGCGTATGATGCTATAGTGGATACGTTGGCGTTCTAATGTTTTGTGCATTTTATTGCGTGATTTCAAACAATATTACATTCGTGATTCAATGCAAATTACTTGTTTGCGAACAGTCCAACAGTCGACACGATAGCCTGCAAACCTACATCACAATTGGTCGCTGTTTCCGGTTGCGCATGCGAACGCTCAACCCCCTTGTTCGCTGTTAGTCTGCACCGAACCGTTTAACTGAAATTTTTTTGTACATCTGAATTTCAACGAGAGGCGATCAACTTACAGTGTTACTGGAGAGTTAACGGGCAAAGTGGCGAGAGACTTTACTACAACGTGCACGGGCTTGGCAACTTCAGACGTCGGATTGCTTAGTTGGGGGCTGACCTGTGCTCCTACAACAACTAGGTTGACCCCTCAAATCTCATAATCGACCGGTGACCCTTACCTTCGGTTCCGTAACACACCAGAACACCCACTCTACCATGCAACAGACCAGCGAGTCAAACCTGAAGACTGCTCATGCCACTTGTAAGAGACAAGTCCTTGGCTTACTTCTTCATTAGAGATAGCGGTGAAAGTAGAGAACACATATAATCAAGCTTATCTTCTTCGAAGCTCTTCACACCATGCATTTGAAGCTGCTCTTAACCAGTGGCGTATCCATGATATTTACTTAGCAGTGGCAACAGTTACGTTCGAAAACCTGAGTGTAGCACCGCAAGAAATATGAAAGTTACATGTTGAACATGAAAACAAAGACCAAAGTGTGGCTGTTCATAAAACGCTGACAACCAAAACATCAACGTTTAGCGGTAACTGGCTTTCTGCTTTTGTAGTATATCTTCGAAATGGCCCAGAAAAGGGCCCCAAAAGGCCCTTGGCTACGCCCGCTCAACATGGGCCACTCATTCGCATTCACAAACATTAGCAACTCAAGACAACGCAACCCTGACAAATATTTCAGGTTACTTAAGTGGAGTTATAAAATTTCGTACAATCGCCGGACTCCTGAGTGACACAGAGAACGTTGCAATTCAGACTCGGGTACAGGTTTACCAGATCGTTCAACTGGTTAGAGTCTGTAACCACAACGCTGCAGCAACCTCTTTGACCTCAGAAATTTCTGACAACGAAACTGCTGAATCACATGAAGCAATGTATTTTTTCCGCTTTGAATTAGAATCAATCACGGATGTGCAGGCTCCATGGAAAAGGTGCCTCTCTTTACAAAGCCGCAGCGACGCTAATATTGTTGCAGTGAAAAGCACAAAAAGAGCATTGAGCCGCATTCAACGCTTTTGCTTCAAGTTTCGGAAAATGCATGTAGCACATACGACTCTACTGACATAAGGCACAAAACGTAGTTATGTATTGCTTTCAAGGAAGGCGTCTCCCAAACGAAGCACTCAAATTCATGAGTTGCTCGAAACGTATGCGCTTCAATATATTAATTGCTTCGAGAAAAATCTGCGAAACCTACAAAACAGGATTTTCCCATCCCGCTACACACAAAGAAAGCTGCGATGTAAACTTTATACCAAGAAAATATGAAGATAAGTCTTTTTCTTTCATAATTTCCGGACAACCGTTTTGTTTGCAATTCAAAATTTGTTGTCAACAAGAATGCTGAGTCCGAAGATATCACACTAGGTACTATAGTACCACCTTCTGTTGACGGATTGCACGCAATATAGCGATTGATGGCAAGGTACAAGCTAACCAGATGATGGAGTAAAATAACCATTGTGATTCATGATTACGGACAGTGCACGAGTTCTGAAACTGATATGATTCAACATGGAAAGAAAGTTTAAGTATTTTTGACAAACGTAGGAGGTGGGGGTGCAAAGAGGGCTGTAATCATTTCAAATATTGAATAAATTTTTGCGTAGAAAAATTACAATTAACAAAATTATTTCGTCAATTCTTTACGGTATTAATGGAATCAAAAATACACTAGATGTGTCTTTTTATTGTTTAGATAAGTTAAATTGTAATATTCTTTGCAAATCCAGTTTTTGCACATGAACCCCCAATGCCCAAGAACCTCCTTTTTAATCCCCTACGCCCATGTTTGTTTCGTATAAACGGTATATTATCATTTCTTCGAAGCACATAAAAATTGCCGCCAACATATACAGCCACTACGCTTCACTTTAGGATTGCACCAAGCACGTGGCTCAACACAACTCAATAACGGCAAGGCACAGCGTCATACCGACGCAGCTGATTCAACGGAGTCATGAGCTTGCTGCGTCACGCCGCTGGCACCTTTTCATGCAATCACGTGACCAGTGAGGCAACTTCAGCAGGAAACTTGTCCGGGTCATGCGGCTTGCATGAACTTCTGATAATCCTTTTCATAAATATCTATAAGCCGTAGGAATTAAGGAACAGTCAAAGATCTACTGGTCTAGATTGTTTCAGCTGCACGTACGCAACACCAGGCACGAAGTCATGCCTTAAGTTTTTTTGGGGGAGGCAAAATGCATTTTTAGAGGAAAAATTTTAGTTTTTAGAATCTGTTTAAAATATATTTTGGGCACAACAAAATTTCGCAGGTCACACACCCTGAATGCCCCCGTGGCTACGGGCCTGCGCACCACACGCACTAATTTTACCGGCGATCTACGCGTCAAGTTGTGATGGCAACGCAGGTCAAGACCAGCGACATCGTTTGAAACGCTAACCTGGCGTGGTTACGGAATAAGAAAAAAACAGTGTTAAAGGATACCAGTGTCGTCGTCTTCTTTGAAAATGCGCTTTTCTTTGCATATCCTGGCGAGCAGTGCAGCGCGGTCGAAGTGACGCATGCTGCGTGAAAAACAAAGAGAAAAAACTGACTATCGGTTGTGGGTTCTGTTTCAACGTAGAGCCGGCAAGCTTTTATGAAACTGCAGCGAGGGTTGTCTTTTTGAGAGTTTCTCTGTAGTTCTGTTCATATCTTACAGTCCGCAATCAAATCGGGTTGCAAACAGAAATGGCCGCCCAGCTTTCCTGCACAATGTTCCGCTCATCGAAGACACATCGATGATGTCCACGAGGGCGAAACACATGTGGTGAGATGTCGTAATGGGTTAAACGGTAAGAAAGCACTACTTCCTATCTTTATCCTGAGTTTCACAACAACGCCGGCAAATGGCTGAGCGAGGTATAACCACTTGCTGCTTGGCAGTAACTGACTGACAAAAATCGGACGTTCGTGTTAAGTTGGCGCTTGTCAGGGGCGACGGGAAGGGAAGAGGTCTGGCGTAACAACTACGTCATCGAATCGTGCAAACTGGGAAGTAGTAAAGGTTCGTCGGATTTTCTACATCAGTGGGAAGTAGCAAGGTTCGCCGGATTTTGAAGTGTGTATTGGCATTAATCCGTCAAAGCTAGAATCGAAGCTGAAAACGAACTCATCACGTTTAAAGATCGAGGTCATGGAATGGGGTGTATCTCGTATCAACGGTATATTACCGTCTTTCTCTTCGGCGTACACTGGAGATTAAACGTTTAGCAGAAAAAACTATGCACACCAACACGCAAGCCCAAGCAACGAAAAATTCAATGCAGTATGATTTCCAAAACCTTTGCTAATCTGCATTTTATTTTTTGCAATAAATTGATAGGTATACCAAAGTAGAACAATGTTTGTGAAGCAGACCAAGGTGAGCCATCAATAAAACAAGCTGGCACTTTAGACAGGTACGAGGTGACAACAGAAACGTTGCGCACTGAACATACACAGGGTCGCAGTGAGAAGCAAGGCAAGCGAGATACTCACTCGTGCAGCATTCTGACGACAAGCGCGAACTGACCGAGAAAGAGATGCACAAGAAGCGCAGTCGACTTCCTGTTCACCTGAAACAAAAAGCACGTCCCTCTCATTGGTGTCGTGCTTTACAATCTGCCGATTTGCAAACAAGACAAGCGCGTACTTTGTTGGAGCACAAATGATTGGCCCATTGCTTCATAATATCAGTGAAATCATCTTGGTCAAGACGAACTTTGGCCAGCCACACAGCTTCGTCCCAGCAGTCGCTCGTTGCCAAGTAACGGCAGGCATCGAGCGGCTTGTCAATGGCACACAACAGCTCAGCACCCTCTGCGCAAATCAACTGGTTCGCTTAAAAGTCTCGCACTTACAAGAACTTATGTATCAACAATTAGCCCAGCAACACCAATAACAGTTTAACGAGGTAAAGCTAATAACGACACAATCGGCGTAAACTTGCAGCAAGAAACAATCATTTAAGAAAATGGGGTAAATTGAAAAGCAAGCGTACAGCAGCGTATAAACAGCAGAGGGTTCGCTTGCTACAACTAAAGTGCCGTGCAACCATAGCCACAGACAGAGCGCACGATATGCTGCATTCCTTCACCTCTGTACTTTCCACAGGCGATGAGACTCGTTGCAATTAACTTGAGGGTGCTTTGCGCAGAGGTGGACGTGTCTTCCTTCAAAGTCGCGAGGAGACAAGCCTTCAGCGAGTTCTCGTAGTAAGACTTTTCGTCGGGACTCGTTTCCAGCAAGATCTGTACCGCTCGATCGATCTGCAACGCAAGGAACGGCCCAGCTGCAAACACGCAGACCTCGGCGGAGATGCAACTTAGCAATGGGTCTTCAAACCGAGAATCACAAACAGACTTTACAAGATGGTTAAAACGCAACGGCTGCTGCTAAGCACACGCTCTGCTGGGCAGTACGGGAGCAAAACAGAATCCATAACACACACACGGAATGCATTTCGACCGTAAAATGTGCCGAAGAAGACAGTGACATGCGTGCAACTCGCCGCTTTTGCGAAGAACTATCCGCCAACGTTCGAACACTGCCTTTATTTTTACTCAGTGAATAAATTGATGACGGTGTTAAGCAGTACCGTTTACACAGTAACGCAGAAATGAGTATCTTTTGGTGCAACTAAAGCTGCTTTCTAGTGACATTCATTACACATAATATTATCGCGCCACTTGCACCATTCTACGAGTATAAGAGCTATCTTAAAAATATCTCGATAACTCGTTACTGGTTGGTGGGACTCCTAACACAATCTACTTTAGCCGGCGTAGGTTTAATTTGTCATCAAACCCAGTTGTTGAATGTTGGATGCCACGCAGCAAGTCCGTTGAATTTATACAACACATAATAAAGGTGCTCTAACTTAGTGAGTGAGCACTCTGCGATGCAAAACAACCGCGTCATAAATTGAACTGCATGCGCAAATCATTTCAGGAAAATAAGTCTGCAGGGCATTGGTGTGCTAAACTTTATTGAACCGTCTATTAACACCCAGAGGCCTACCAAGGATCATAACGTGATTGCACCTCCGACCTGGCTTGGTCCTGCCTTGGTGTAAAGCCAGCAGAACCAACAGAGCTTGCTCAAACCCGTGATGGATATTTTGAGACCCCTGGGACTGCTGTTCCCGTGATCCTCCCGAGAGGAAACGTGGGTTTGAAAATAAATGAAATGAGTAGTTAGCACCGCTTGCCACACCCCCAAGTCGTTCTGTATTTCTGCAACGCTTGATAGCGTAAGGGCAAAACGCTGCTTCAATGACGAAAAACCAGTCAGCATCTTTTTGTAATGTAAGTCCAAAATGGCTTTATTCCACAATAAATAACTTTGTTTTACTTGCTGTAAATAGACGCATCTTTCAACGCAGTGACTGCTGTGAGCAGCAGTTTCTCGCAGCATGCAGTGACACAAGGCACGTTCTTGTTCTATGAGTTTGAATAACGTGTTATTGCACAGGACGTCAGAAGCCAGATCGCAGCAAGATGAAACGTGATCTGAAATAGAAAACCTAAAATATAACGTTGTACACACGATCGCCCACTGCACGTTTAAAAAATATCTTCAACATGCTTTTTCAGGTTTTAGCGTACTACTATCATCGCAAAAATTTTACCCTAAAAATCAGTTAAGCTTGGACAATAGGCCATTCAGAAATAAAGTGTGGACTAACTGGGATTAACATTACAAAATGCGGTCAACAACAAGTTCAACCATTTTTGCTCTTTTGAGGCGCCAATACGTAACGTGGGCACACGTGAAAAGGAATTTGAAAGGTTTTTCGACTAACAATAACCAAATGATAATTTGCGTGTAGGAACCATGTCACCAATTAAATTAATACAACCTACAGGGTAAAATTAAGTTCGTACCAAGGCAATGTTTGAAGGTATACATGACAGCTGAAGTGCAAAAGGTCCAATCTTGCTCAGAAAATATATGCGCTACAATTTCATGACAAAATGCCCCACACAATATTTTTCATTCGGCCAATTCCAAATTTTGTCATCAAATCGTACACTGTGCTATGCTCGAAATTGCTGGTATTCCACTCAAAACCGCTTTCAACAGACTAGATCTGGCGACAAAACTCAATGCAGCTATACATCTAACAACACCCTAGCTTTCGCTGATGGTGAAAGAAAGCACTCTGGGCAATTCTACACGGAATTCAGACACCTTAATTCCCTGAAATTTCCGACGTTTGCATTAGCCTCACTACTTTTAATTTTAATTTGGGATTTTACTGTGATTCGCTTTTTTTTATCATGAATTGGCAGGCGTTTACAGAACGTGAAGTGGCTGCAGTGATACAGAAATGATTTTGTATCTGGACTACAGTGAATATTCACAGAGTTCTCACAACTAAGCGCACCATAACTACGACCTGTAAACGAGGAACGCGCTACATCAAAATAGTGTTCGACTGTTCCTCGCAAGCGCACTCGAATGCAAACCAACAGCGCAGACCTTTCTCTGGTTTCGAAGAGCTAAGCAGGTCTGTCCACACTTGAAAAAGTTGCATTGCAGCTGGGGTACCGCATGCACACGTGCATTGATCACAAGCTGTCAGAACTTATGGATCGATGAATACAATCCTCGCATCACCCGATGGTTATTTTTTCAGGGAATTTCGCATTTTTTGTAAAAATCCACATTGCATGACCCCCAAGCATTTTTTGAGCACCCGCAAGTGCTTCCAGTGCGTTATCCCGCCTACTCACTGCAAGTTGTATAACTCAGATGAGATTTCAATCCCCGTTACTAGTTATAGCCTTTTCAGAATAATAAAAGTCATATCAATACATAAGATCCGCATGACGCTCAATGGTTTGACAACTGCATTTAAGGGGGACTACCTCTAAAACAACGACATCCGGGTTTTTACCAGAAAACACACGCCGGGGTTACGCATGATTAGCCCAACCTCTACAAACTTCCGATTTTTACCAAATTCCGCAAGTTATGCCGTCAAGATGAGAACTACGAACGTTTGTCAAAAATTGGTCTCGAAAAATCCTAGTTTCCACAAGCTATGAGCCAGCATCTTCGTGCTCTTGACCAGGGTTTTTCTTAAGGTTTGGGTTAAGGGAACACCAAGAAATTTTGAGGCCGGATTTTTTTAGCAAAACGTACAAAATACTTCCTAAACGTATTGTTTTTTACAGTAATTGGCAGTCACAGGCACAAGTAATACTACTGTTTTTACAAAAATTATGTCACAAATTTTTTTAATTTCAATTTCATTAAACAGCTCTTGTTCATCAGTAAAAGCATCGTTTTTTTACTCATCGTCTCCAGATTCTACGGTCTTAAGAGCTGTTCTGTCTGAACCGTTCATTGAAACATTTATCGGAGCATTCAGACGTACATCAAGCAGCCGGTTTCGTTGCTTGGTTATAACTCGCTCTGGTCAGGCTGTGGCAAGTGGAACGGACAGCGCAATGCAGCAATATTGCTTATTTCGTCGACCATGCTAGCCCACCATGGGCTCTCCTCAGAAAACAATGCGATTTAAGAAACAATGCGATTACCCAAATGCTCCGAGATGAACAAAATAAACTCGGTTACTGCCACAGAACTGGTATGGCGGAGGTCGTGAAGCCGATCATTATGGCCAATGCAGTCTACCAAGGTTTGCAAAGAGGCTATTTTTCGATTCGGTATCTCTTTTTTCGAAACCCAGTAAATCAGATATATGCGCTCAGCTATCGTATTAACTTTATCTGAAATGCGATCCTGATGAACAGCTGGAAATAGTGAAATGCGTTGATTTTTTCCATGCTCTTGGATTTTTGGTGTTGATCAGAGATGAGATGAGTATCCAGGCGGTTTGGGCGTGGAGGCCGGGCTGGCTCGGCAGCGTACTGCAAATATTACCATTCTTTCCTCGGCCGGTGGTAACTGCTGGATGATTAGGGCATAGCAAACATATTATGCCTCGGTCAGCATGCAGAGTGAACACATTCATCAGTAGGCATTCACCAAAATGTTTCAGCCTAATCCATGATTAAAAAGTCTGATTGTTTGATGCTGCTGACTGACTGTTAACTGAAACTGACGATGCTTTTGAGATTCTAACAGTTGAATGCTATTCATTCTGGACAACAGAATCGAAAGAAACTTTGCAGTCACTGCTGTTGGGTTTGCACTTTCTGGCTGGGTAACAGCATGAAATTTTTGTTTAGGCTTACTACAAATACACTGCTTCATGCATGGATGGCTAGCTTGACGTTTTTGCTGTGACATTATCTTCCGAAAATACCCACACAAGAAAAGAAAAGCATGAAATATGCAAAAGGCTTGGCTTGCTAAAAACGTTTGACACTGTGGAAAAAAACTTGACTTGCTAAAAACGCCAAACGCAGTGGCATTCAAAGCATTAATTATTACGTAACATAATTGTTTATCTCATAAAAGCTGTCATTACTGATTGTTGCGTTGCATGGGATTTTCATAGATAGATGATGATGATGAATAGACATCTGTACTGCACTTATTTGGTGAGGCGAATCGGTTTGGATCGTTAATTGAAGCAACAAAGCGACGTTACGCTTTCACTTGAGCTAAAACGTTTCGTGGTTGTCCAGATTTAATGTGAAAGTACGAGTTTTATGGGTCCGCAGAGGAAATTTATGTGGCCGTTTTGAACTCATACAACGCCTTAAAAACTGCTCTTGACACATGATACATTTCTGGCAATACACCCACTAATTATTGCCTGTTGCTGCCGATGTGAACATTAAACGTTCGAAAAGCACTTTGCAATTACCGCATGCGGAAGGCACCGAATCAGAAGCTTCCCGAGGTGTCGCAGCATGGATCAGTGCGTGAGAAACTGCACTCCAAAAACGGAAGTCTGATTCATCACCGAACAATCTGGAAAAGGTTGCAGCGTTAAATACCGTAAGTGGAAGCATTTCTACAGTGTTCTCGTGTATACCGAAACCTCCACCAGCATACCTTTTCACTTAAAGCAGTGGTTCTTAACCTTTTTTTACCATGCCTCCCAGCAATTGTCCTTTGTTTCAAGCCCCCTGACTTCAAACAAGCTGTAAAAACAAACGTAGTTATTGGTATCTTTAATGATCAAACTTTCCAGGTTGTAGGGCGCGTAAGGGCTCACGCGCCCACCTGGAAATTTATTGACGCCCCCCAGGTTAAGAACCACTGACTTAAAGAATTCATAATTTGGCGGACAGACAGATCCGTTAAAGTGAAACATAAAATCAAGGCAGGCATTTTCGCACGACACGCGACAGTCAAACCTCACCTCGACACGGCGAGACAACGCTGCAAGGTATCTCCGCTCAAAAGACAACTCGAAAGGGATGACGTCACCCCGGAATATTGCTTCAAAACTGATTCTTTAGCTGGACTAATAAGCCAACAAGATAAAGGTTAGGTACGTCTCAGACTACTACTACTACCGACAAGTAAAACTAAAAACAAAACATTAAGGACACTTGCAGAATATCAAGGTTATGTAACCACCCAAAAAATCAAGCAAGTCGCAATGAGATGAATAAAGTAATCAAAAGTGATCTCTGGCAACAACGTTGTAAGTCTTGCTTAGTTTTATGCGAACCGGGTAGCATTAAAACCACGCGATTTGCAAAATTTTGCACAATGAAACGAAATTTCTTTGGTCAGGGCACTGGGCCAACACAACAAACGAGATTTTACACATATTTAAAAGGAACTTACGCTCCGGAAAACCTAAAATAAAGACACTTTCCTGACTGATGTCACAAGGTCATGAAATGCTCTACGTAATTGTCGGGAAAATACCGTCGGCGTTTGTGAGTCACCAACAGAACACTGCAGCCAATCCATCACCACAAAAAGTACCTATTGCACAATTCAAACTTCAGTTGAAAGGAACCTTTAGCAGTCAGCAGTCGTGGCAAAACGTAATCGAAAGTCATCGGTACTTCCAAATCACAAAGAACACTGCGATGTTGGGATAGTTTGGGAGCCATCGCATCGGAAATGTGTATTTCACCGTTTTCCAGTACAACCGCAATTTTATCGGAAGCGCACCATTCTGCGTCTTTTATGTGACAGTTCTGCATAAAAGAAGGATATGTACAACATTTTAACCATAGGTATAAAACGTTTTCTCACGAAGATATTTGCAACTTTGTGAGGATCTAGTTAAATCAGAAGTTTGCGATTTCAAGCTTTTTAGTAAAGAACCATTAATTGGTGTTATTGCGGTGATACAATTCTACAGGTGTAAACCACTCGAAAAACTACATAAAAAGATTGAATCTTTAAATCACGTTAAGCCTTCGCACACTCTGCTGACAAAGCGGTATTGCTCGATCAGAAAAAATCACGCACAAGTGAGAATATATGAGCAGTCTCGCATTTTGCAACAATCCACAATAATGTCCAGTGAGGTCATGGATTTGTCAAACAGACCGACAATGTAAACACCTAGCCTTAGTAATTTACTGAAAACGCAAACATTGCAACCTGTTGGAAAATTGAAAAAAAAACACAATGTTTGCCAAATATTTCTGTAACATTGCGCTTCAATTGCTCTCATGATTTCATAATTTCAGAAAAAAAATATGAAGGTAATCAGGTTTCCCACAACTTTTTCAACGAGGTCAAGCTCTTGTTTACATATCTGAACCCCAGAAGCCTAAAAAGTACGTTGATGAGTACACATAATTTTATTATCTTCTATTACAACCTGTTACCGCAGTAAATGCGATGTAAAGGGCGTTGGGCTTGTGTCCGCTTAGTGAAATTAACGATGGCGAACACAGAATATCCCCGCAGAACGCTATCAGTACGTAGTAACCCAAAAATTATTAAATCCCCTACAGTGAGTTCATCTGTCAATTATAAGGTGAAAAACAGACACAGCAACATCCCCAAGTCGCACCAGGATATGTTACATCATCGTCACAGATCATGACACTGCACCGTTGCAAGAGAGTCATGACAGGAAACGAATGCTTTCGAACCAGAGCAAGCACGAAATTACGACGACTGCTTGCGCCATCACAAGCAGAGTTTTAAAACAGCAATCGATTCTGACCTCTTTCGCGAACGTTCTGCAAACGCACATGAAATCCTGGGTGTCCCATATTTCCACCGAGCTCGGATACAGAACCAAGGCCTTGCAGTTTCCTTTTCCGGGACCGAACTTCACTTTTCGAACAATAGAGTGATGTGAGGGGAGCGTCCTGTACGAACGACTAAAGGTGATTCAGGACCCAAAATTGCTGTTGACACAATTGCGCGACACGTTCCAACATGTTTGAACGATGCAGTGTTGTGAGTTAGAAAATTTTTCACGTCCAACAAGTATCGCATCTAATGTACCTGGGCATCTGCAGCAGAAACCCTGGCTTATTTCGTCCGTTATATTAACGACTTGCGTCAAATTAACGGCAGCAAATAGCAGAAAACGACGAGCTCAATTTTCTGTAGGACAAATTTTCTTATTTACAAATCTTCAACTTCAGAGCTCAATTTCAAAGGCTAATTCTTCACGTCAGGGGAGAGGCCACCCTGTACTTTCCGTTGGTTATAATTACATCCATTGACTATAACACTGGACAACAACAAATAATTTTGTTGGTGCAATGAATATTTCAACTGATTTTACCTAACTTTGGGTCGCTGATTAAAAAATGCAGTCCGTTTTTCTCTATCAAGTCGAGTTTTCCTGCTGTGGGGTGTCCAACGGACAAAAATGAGTAGTAATTACTTGAGTAGTAAAACTTGGGAGTAGTAAAACAACGGACAAAAATGAATAGTAAAACTTGGGTGGTCTCTGAAAACGTGGTACTAGGGCATGGTTGGTCAGGTTTAATGGACCAACAGTAGTCAGCTAGCACGGCAGCGTACCACCTTCCTTGACATCATAATTCCGTTTCATTGATATCCTGATGGAACCTCTCCACTTGCTCATCAGTTCCAAGGTTTTCGGGGAAGTGATGCAGATGGCTGGATTGGAAATGAAGTTTGGTGCTCATGTTAGCACCAACATCTTGAAGACTGCTGAGCAAATTCGCCAAAATTTATTTGTAGTTAAAAACTTTTCTATTTCCCAAAAACGTTTTAACAGCTTCCGCAAAAGTACTCCACGCAGAAAGTCCTTCTTCATTCATGGAAGTTTGGTTGCTATTGTCATTTATTAATTTTCTGATCAGAAGGCCGTCAAAAATAACATCGTTTAATTTTCCTATTATTGATCCTGGAAATTTGGTGCAAATGCATCTGAAACATTTATTTACATCCTTGTTAAGTGATATTACAAATTGTTTCATGATACCAAGCTTGATGTGAAGGGGAGGTAAAACGATTTTAGATATTCTGCAAGACAGTGAGTTTNAATGTCTTTCACACCGATACCGTTTCTTCTCTTACAGGCCAATANTTTTATTCAGTGTTGGAATCTAGCTCTGCTATCCCTATCCCATATGCATAGAAAGTATGAGAACTTCGTATAACCACCTTGCAACCCAAGCAGAAATCCAACCTTTTCTACTTTACACAATGACACAAATGATCCACTTGCGTCCATAGCATGAATTTTTTCCAGTACAAACTTAATTTCGTTGCATTTTTCTTTGAAGATTGTTGAATGACCAACAGGAATAGATCCAAGTGTTACCATTATGCAGAAGTGCAAATTCCAAACTTCGTTTCAAGCTATCAGCAAAAGTCTCCAACCTTTAGGTTCATATTCTGCAACACCAACATTCTTTAGAAGGCCTTCAACATTGTTCCAATACACAACCTCATTTTCTTGGGTGAAACATGGCATGAATTCAGGATGACGTTTCCGATGAGAGGTGATGCGACTACTTGGATGTAGAAGATTTTATTCTTCAAGCATTAAAGCAAACATCTCAGAAGACTCTTTAAAAAGATTCAGATCTCTTGCCAAGTCATTAAGCTTTCCATGGGAAGAGTTGTGGAGATAAAAGAAGATGATAGGAGATCGTTATCTGCAAGGGTGGCATCGCTATCGGTTGAAAAGGGTTCTTCGTGGCTGGAAGAGAATCTACTTGTGGCAACTCTTCAAACACAGGTACGGGGAGATCTTCACTGCGTGGAACTAGCCATATCGCCGAGTCTAAGTTAGGATCTCTCAAAGAGTTCTGATTCTTCCTACTCATGCCTTTGCTTTTCACTGCACAAAAGCAGCAGTCGCTGTTGTGATCTTGGTTCACGCCACACCGATGGAACAGCAAGCCTTAAGCCAGCTATGTCCAACTCGCGGCCCAGTCGAAAGTTTTGTGCGGCCCAGTTGAAGTTTTCGCTGTAGTATAGTAGCCCAAGGGCGTACGCAAAGGGGGGGTTGGGGTTAACCCCCCCCCTGAGCATGATATTTACAAAACTTTATTACCTGCGCAAATGAGATTAACTGTTTTCGCATACTATTTGCTTGTTAATTTGTCGACTTAATGCAAATACCATAGAATAAATTTGCATGCAAATTTCAAGGAACATTGTAAATGGGCCAAAAAGTAATAATTACGCTTTGGTGGGAATTCGGGCTATCGTCTGCGTCCAAAAACCACCTCACCACTTTTTGCAAACCCTCCATCCACTACGCATGTTTAAGATTGTGTTCCGC